>MDSW01144594.1_pt1 | contig 31086 bp, 36 predicted proteins | sample 811171 | NCBI WGS metagenome assembly MDSW01 (sample SAMN05326641, study PRJNA326480) | marine metagenome | isolation source: seawater | place: Atlantic Ocean: North West | collected 2012 | reverse complement strand
TTAAGATTAAATCTTAAATTATTTGATGCATATGGCCAAACTTACAATATTTGATTTAGATAACACATTACTGGCTGGAGACAGTGATCGTGCCTGGGGTCAATATCTTGTAGAAACAAAAACCCTAGAATCAGATTATCTTGATAAAAGCGAGAGGTTTTATAATAATTATTATGATGGTTCTTTGGATATTGATAGTTTCTTACAATTTTGTTTACAACCGCTCATAAATAATAAAATGGAAGACCTTCTTCAAATCCGAGAAGACTTTATAAACAAAAAAATTAAACCTATGTTATTGGATAAAGGTAGGGATGCTGTAGAAAAAAGGAAAGCATTGGGACCTGTAATTATAGCTACTGCAACCAATAGCTTTGTTACAAGACCTATAGCAGATTTATATAATATAGATCAACTTATCGCTACAGAATTTGAAATTAAAGATAATAAATTCACTGGACAAGTATTAGGAATTCCTTGTTTTAGAGAAGGCAAAGTTAATAAAGTACAGGAATGGGCTAGTAAAAAAGGATACTCTTTGAGTGATGCCACATTTTATTCAGATTCTTTTAATGATTTACCATTACTTCTTAAAGTTTCTAATGCAATAGTTGTCGATGGAGATAAAAAATTAATAGAGGAGGCTCAAAAATATGGATGGGAAAGTATTTCGTTTAGATAATATAATTACATTAATTATCATAATATTTATTACTTTGAATCCTGCTAAAATATATGGAGATTCTATGATTATTGATAACCTAAATAAGTCAAACAGCTCAAATGAAAACCAAGAGTTTTGTGAATCCTCAACAACTCGATGGTGTTTCGTTACAGATAAAGTGATGGGTGGAGTATCTGAGGGTAATCTAGAGATAAATAAAAGCGAGGATATCACTTACTATAAAATGACAGGAAATGTGTCCACATTAAATAATGGTGGTTTTATTCAGTTTAGGACTGTACTCAAAAATCATCCTAAAAATAAACTCTTTGATGGGGTACGAATTAAAGTAAGAGGGAATAATGAAAAATATGCAATCCATATTAGAACTAAGTACTTATTTTTGCCATGGCAATATTATGAAGCAAGTTTTATGGCTACTAAGGATTGGGATATTATCGAAATTCCCTTTAGTCAATTTAATAAATCAAATTTTTATCAGCCAAGCGATGTATCATCAACAGACATAAAGACCATTGGCGTAGTTGCGATTGGTAGAGATTTTCAAGCAGAAATTGATTTAGCCTTTATTGAACTTTATTAATTTAACCAATAAAGTAATTTAAGTAACCAATAATAAATATAGGTATTTGAAGACCAAAATTAGTCATCACTGCTTTATCGTTCATCATATAGCCAGATAACATCCAGCCAGCAGCGCCGATAGAATGCATAAAAATATAGTATGGGTATAAATTAAATTGAGCCATCAAAATTCCGCTTAAAATAAAAAATGTACTTGACCATTTCATAATGTTTAATGTCGTATTATTGCTGTTAGTCATGATGTCTCCTGTATAAAAATTATTTATTAATGTATTTAAGTATTTTATTAAAAATGAAGCTATTTAGTTTTGATTTTGTAATATCATATTCTCCTACCTTATTAAATTCCTCTCCATTAAATCCTTCTTTGAAAAAATCCACTCCTTTATTAGATCCATCCTTGGACAAACCCCCAAAATCTAGAGTTTCAACACCATATTCATGAAGGACTGATATCAAATTAATTACCATGCCGTAAGATGCAAATATTTTTCTGCCTCTTATTGATGATGCAGCATAATGATAAAATGCTTTTTTATCGAGCAAGGATACTACGCAAGCTGAAACTATTTCACCGTCTGCAGTTCCTGCGAAAGTAAATAATCTTGGAGGAGTCAAAGATACTCCTAATTTTTCAGCAAAATTTTCAATGTTGATCATTGATAGTTTTAAATTCTTATTGGTTATCATTTTTTCATAGACTTGATGGAATGTTTTAGATGCATCTTGGCCGGTATGAGTAGACCATTTGATGTTATGCTTCTTGGATTGCGTATAGTAATATCTGTGCTTTCGTCTAATTTTAGTGAGAAATTTATCTTTGTCCTCTATGCGGAGTATTGAGGTTCTTGGGCTAGTAACAAACGCTGTTGCTTTAATTAAGTTACTGAAGATATCATTATTTTTATCTTTAATAGACTTATAGGGATTGCAACGAAGGTTCATTATTTTCATATCAAATATCATTGATTTAAAACATTTGAAAGCATCATTTGATTCATCAATGCTACTTACATCTATAACAGGCCCACCCGGGCACCACGCAACAGTGATACCAAAATATTTTTTAGATAAAACTTGCGCCAGTAAAATTGTCCGTTGAGTAATGGGATTGATAATTGAAATTCTAGATATTTTCCAGCCCTCATCTTTTTTTAATTCTCCCCATTCAAAAGATTGGAAAATATTTTTATTTTCGAATTTAGAAAGGGTCTGATTCCATTCAGTTTTAGACTGAGAATCTTGTAGGGCTTTTAAATTAGATATATTTTGTGGCACTTTAAGTTTTTGGAAGTGTTACACCTTTTTGTCCTTGGTATTTTCCTTCTCTATCCTTATAAGATGTTTCACAAACATCATCAGATTCTAAAAAGATAAACTGAGCAACACCTTCATTTGCATAGATTTTTGCTGGTAAAGAAGTTGTGTTTGAAAACTCTAAAGTTACATGCCCTTCCCACTCTGGCTCTAAAGGAGTGACATTTACAATTATCCCACACCTTGCATATGTTGATTTACCTAAGCATAGTGTTAGTACTTGTCTTGGAATTCTGAAATACTCGATAGTTCTTGCAAGTGCAAATGAATTTGGGGGGATAGTACAAACGTCTGATTTTACATCAATAAAACTTTTATCGTCAAAATCTTTTGGGTCCACTAGAGTTGAATTAATATTTGTAAATACTTTAAATTCATCAGCACATCTAACATCGTAACCATAACTAGAAGTACCATAAGATACTATCTTTCCACTGCCGTTAGATTTGACTTGATCTGCTTGAAAAGGCTCAATCATCCCATGATTTTCAGCCATTTCTTTTATCCATTTATCTGATTTGATTGCCATGTTCGTATTATAGTATAAATAATCATAAAAAATTATGTTGATCAATTAGTCGTTTTGAATAACAATCTTTGGAAATGCCGATGAATAATCTTTCTTTCTCATCGATAAAGTCGCTGCCATCTTGCGAGCCATATCTCTGTATGCTTTTGATACATCAGATTCAGGATCTAGTGATACTGTGGGGGTACCTTTATCCATTTCTTCTCTAATAGATCTCTGTAAAGGAAGTTCACCAAGTAACTTTACATCGTTTTCTGTTGCAAGCTGATGACCGCCACCTGCACCAAATATACTTTCTACATGTCCACATTTTGGACAAATAAAAGTACTCATATTTTCTATTACACCTAGAACAGGCACCTCAACTTTCTCAAACATTTTAAGTCCTTTCCTTGCATCTATAAGCGATATATCTTGTGGCGTTGTTACTATGACTGCCCCGCTAAGTGGTATCTTTTGACATAGTGTCAATTGGACATCTCCGGTGCCCGGTGGTAAATCAATTATGAGGAAATCTATATCCTCCCAATTAGTATCCGTAAGTAATTGTTCTAAAGCCTGAGTAACCATTGGTCCTCTCCAAATCATAGGCGTGTCCTCTTCTACCAAAAGACCTATAGACATTGCTTGTAAACCATGTCCGACTTTAGGTTCCAGAGTTTTACCGTCTTCAGAGTCTGGCTTCCCGCTAACGCCTAACATCCTAGGTATGCTTGGGCCATAAATATCTGCATCCAATATTGCAGCTGTTGCCCCTTCTTCTTTCAAAGCTAATGCTAAATTCACTGCAGTTGTAGATTTACCTACACCGCCTTTACCAGATGCAACGGCAATAATATTTTTAATACCTTTAATTCTATCAATACTCTTTTGAACCGTATGCGGTATAATTTCATAGCTTAAATCCAAATGAAGTTTGGTGTCTGGATACGCATCCAATATTTTTTTTTCAAGATTTTCATGAAAAGCCTTCATGATTCCTTCAGCGGGCCATCCGAGTACTATCTTAATTGATACTTTATCGCCATCAATGAGTATATCTTTCACGGTATTAGCACTCACGAGATCCGTACCCATATAAGAACATTGATAATCCTTTAAAACTGCCTCTATGTTTTCTTTTTGCATTAAACTTTTCTCTCCTTTTATAGTGTAAACTATATATATCAACTAGATTGATATATTATAGCGTTTAAATAATAATTTAATACAATAAAATTAATAAGTCTTATTTATGAGAAAAATCATTGCAACTAGCGCCCTACCTTATGCAAACGGATCTATTCATCTCGGTCATTTAGTGGAGTATTTACAAACAGATATTTGGGTTAGAAGTCAAAAAATGGCTGGAAATGAATGCTTGTATATCTGTGCAGATGATGCTCACGGCACACCAATTATGCTCAAAGCTCAAGAACTTAAAATCAGTCCAGAGGAGTTAATCAATAAAGTCTATAAAGAGCATAGAAAAGATTTTAAAGACTTTTACATAGAATTTGACAACTATCACTCTACTCATTCGGATGAAAACAGAGAATATTCTTCTAAAATTTATGCCGAATTAGAAAAAAAAGGAGATATCGTCTCAAAAAAAATTAATCAATTTTACGATGAAGAAGCTGATATGTTTTTACCAGATCGATACATTAAAGGTGAGTGTCCTAAATGTGGCGCAAAAGATCAATATGGAGATTCTTGTGAAGAATGTGGAGCAACTTATGCATCTACAGATATCATTAACCCTGTTTCTATTATTTCTAATACAAAACCTGTTACTAAGGAGACGGAACATTATTTTTTCCAGTTGAATAAATATCAAGATTTTTTAAAAAAATGGATTTCTTCTGAAACAATTCAGCCAGAAATAAAAAACAAGCTCAAAGAATGGCTTGATGATGGTCTAGCAGATTGGGATATCACTAGAGATCAACCATACTTTGGTTTTAATATACCAGGGCATGATGATAAATTCTTCTATGTTTGGCTTGATGCGCCTGTAGGATATATTGCTTCGTTTAAAAATTATTGCTCAGGAAATAATAAAGATTTTGATGAATACTGGCAAGAGGACTCAAAATGTGAACTGTATCACTTTATCGGAAAAGATATAGCTTATTTCCATGTTTTATTCTGGCCAGCGATGCTTCAAGGGTCTGGTTTTAGAAAACCAACTGCAGTTTATTGTCATGGTTTCTTAACCGTGGATGGAGAAAAGATGTCTAAATCCCGAGGAACATTTTTTAATGCCAGAACATATCTAAATCATTTAGAGCCTGAGTATTTAAGATATTACTTTGCAAGTAGATTGACGAATAAAATTGAAGATATTGATTTAAATTTAGATGATTTTCAATCCAGGGTAAACTCGGACCTTGTTGGCAAAATAATAAACATAGGGAGTAGATGTGCCAGATTTATAAATAAAGACTTTGATAATAGTCTTGCAAATGAATTACAAAATGAAAGTCTTATTAAAAAATGTCTATCTAGAAAATCAGAGATTACTGATAATTACGAAAATCGAAATTTTTCTAGCAATATACGAATTATTGCATCAATGGCAGATGAGATTAATAAATACCTTGATGAAGAAAAACCATGGGTAAAGATTAAAAATGATGACGAGAGGCTTTTAGTACAAAAAATCTGCACGGATGGTTTAAATCTATTTAAGATATTAATAACTTACTTGAAACCTGTCTTACCAGAAATTGCTGCTAAGGTTGAACAGATTTTAAAGTCAAAACCTTTAGATTGGGCTAATATAGAAGATATATTGTTATCTAGAGATATAAATGAATTTAAACCCCTAATCATGCGTATAGATTCTAAAGCTATTGAAGCTATGAAACAAGAAAGTATTGGAGAAGACTAATGACAAAAGAGATAATCACCATAGATGATTTTTTAAAAATAGATTTAAGAATAGGGAAAGTTATAAATTCTGAAGAAGTTGAAGATTCAAGAAAAATGCTCAAACTAGAAATTGATTTAGGTGAAGAAAAGAAGACTATCTATGCTGGTATAAAGAAGTCATATCAAGCGGACGAACTGATTGGCAAACTGGTATTGGTTATAGCTAATCTAAAACCCAGAGAAATGCAATTTGGAACCTCAGAAGGAATGATGTTGGCAACTCAAAATAACGGAGAGATAATTATAATTCAACCAGAAAAAGAAGTTATGCCAGGTTCGAAGGTTAGTTAATGAATGAAAAACAGAAAATAGTTAGTAATATCATCAATGCATTACCACAACTTCAATGTAGAAAATGCGAATATCAAGACTGCGAATCATATGCCCATGCAATTGTATATGATAATGAAAAAGTTAATAAGTGTGAACCAGGTGGAAAAGAGACAAGCATACAAATCTCATCGATAAAATTATCTAATAAAAATATTAAAGCTAACCGCATTAATAATTATCAGATTGCAAATATCAAAATTGATGAATGTATCGGCTGTACCTTATGCATAAAAGCTTGTCCAATTGATGCAATCATAGGTGCTAAAAATCAATGTCATTTTATTATAGAAGATCAATGTAATGGTTGCGAATTATGCATTAATGAGTGTCCCGTAGACTGCATGGAATTGATAGATAATGTTAATAATGACTCATGGGTATGGCCAAGTCTTGAATCTGAAAAATCCAAGAAGCTTTATTACCAGAAATTAGAACGTATAAATAATATAAATGAGCAAAGACAAATACAAAAAGATAATAGGACTAAAGAACTTTTGATTAAAAAATATCTAGAAAATGCTTTTGATAGAGAAGACCTTAAGCATAATAAAATCAAAGAATATGAATAAAGATAAGATTGTATTAGTCTTTGAAACCCTAAAAAAGAGAGATCCGGAGCCTGTCACCGAACTTAATTATAAATCTACATTCCAGTTATTAATTGCAGTCATCTTATCAGCCCAAGCTACAGACAAGAGTGTAAACTCAGCTACATCAAAATTATTTAAAGTTGCCGGAACTCCAGAAAAATTATATAACCTTGGAGAAAAAAAACTTAAAACTTATATTAAAACTATTGGTTTATATAATGCAAAAGCGAAAAATGTAATAAAGACATGTAAAATTTTAATGGAAAAATACAACAGAAGAATACCGCAAGATAGGGATAGTTTACAAAAACTCCCGGGTGTAGGGAGAAAGACTGCAAATGTAGTCCTAAATAATGCATTTGGTCAACCGACTATTGGTGTAGATACTCATGTTTATAGAGTTTCAAATAGATTAGGCTTAGCTACCGGTAAAAATGTTAACCAAGTAGAAGAAAAACTAATAAAAAATGTACCTGAAAAATATAAATTACATGCTCATCACTGGTTGATTATCCTAGGAAGATATACATGTTTGGCCAGAAAACCAATGTGTTTTAAATGTCCTGTAGTAACATATTGTAGTTATAAACAAAAAGTTCTAGAACATGACTAAAGAGATTTTAATATTTTTGAGTATTATTTTTCTTGGTATAGCCGTATCAATAAATTTAAATATTACAAAGACTTTAATTATATACTTCTCGGCAGTATTTATATATCTCATACTTAAAAATAAGAATAGGCATATTGGTATACCTGCATTAGCTGCTACATTTTCTGTACTTGTATTTATATACATCTTTGGCGTAATAGGAAATTGTCACTTATGTAAAACAAATGATCATGGAATAATCTTTTTTTGTAACAGAATGATGGACCTAGCCCCATTAAATTATGAAAACCAATTGAATACTAACGTATGTATCCAGGAGCTTATCTGGATTTGGCCGAAACAAAACTAGTATTGTTTTTTGATAGTTTGCCAAATATCCATCATTTCATCGGCATCAGCAAATTTTTTACCTCTTTCATTCAATATATCCAATACCATCTCATATCTTTTCTTGAATTTCATATTTGCCTGTTCAAGAATTTCTTCTGGACTGTAATCTAGATGCCTTATCAAGCATAAAATAGTAAATAATAAATCACCTAATTCTTCTTTTATATGCTCGCTAGAGTTTTTTTGTATTGCATCTTCGACTTCAATAGTCTCTTCATGAATCTTTGACAAGATACCAGATATTTCAAGCCAGTCTAAACCGATTTCTTTAGCTGCTAACTGTAGGTCTATAGATTGTTTAAAAACACTCTTCTCATTCATAATTTTATCCAATATATTATATGTTTAAGTATAGCTTTTTATAATAAATAACCAAATAATCATGTAATATTATCAAATGAATAAAGAAATAGTCGATAATATAACTAACTGGCTTAAAAAACTAAATTATAAGGACTTTACCATTGAGCAAGCCTCTTATGATGCTAGCTTCAGATCATACTTTAGAGTTACACATGGAAATAATTCAAAAATTGTTATGAATTCACCTCCTACAGAGGAACCGTTGACATCTTTTATTGCTATCACTAAAAAATTGTCTGATGCCAACATAAATGTACCTGAAATATATGAAATTGATTTAGAGAAAGGTTTTATGCTTATATCTGATTTTGGCAGTAAAACCTATTTAGATGTTTTGAATAAAGAAACAATGTATTGTTTATATACAGATGCCATGGATGTAATTGTGAACATGCAGAAAGGTGTTGATCAAACAGAGTTAAATGAATTTGATGCTAATGAACAACTCATCGAAATGTCATTATTTAGAGATTGGTTCCTGGATAAACATTTGAATATAAATATAACTGATACACAATATGCAGAATTAGATAATATATTTACGGCCTTATCTAATGAAATATTAAAAATTCCCACATCTTTTGTTCATAGAGATTTTCATTCTAGAAACTTGATGGTACTAGATAAAAATAACCCAGGTATATTGGATTATCAGGATGCACTTATTGGTCCAATAACATATGATATCGTCTCTTTATTGAAAGATTGTTATATTGAATGGGATGATGAAATTATTGATAGTATGTTAAAAACATTTTATGAGAGAGTTACACATCATAATTATAGTTATGATGAATTTAAATATTGGTTTAATATCACTGGAATACAAAGACATTTAAAAGCCATAGGTATTTTTGCTCGTCTAAAATATAGGGATAATAAGTCTTCCTACATAAAAGATATACCTAGAACGTTTGGTTACATAGATAAAGTGCTTAAGAAAAATGGTGAATTTTCTGGTATGAAAGACATATTTAATGAATTTAACATAAACGAAAAATTATGAAAATTAATCAGGCAATGATATTAGCGTCAGGTAGAGGAAATAGAATGATGCCATTGACAAAAGATTTACCGAAAGCAATGATCCGTATTGGTAATGTAACATTACTAGAAGATAAAATTATAAAACTTGCTGAATCAGGAATTAGCAGGCTTGTCATTAATACAGGGTATCTGGGAGATTACATAAAAGATCATGTAGGAGATGGTTCTAAGTTTGGAATAGAAATTATTATCAGTGATGAGGGAAAAATGCCCATAGGTACAGCAAGTGGCATAAGAAAAGCAGTTAATCATTTTAATGATAAGCCATTTATAGTCATTAATGCTGATATTTGGACAAATTATCTTTTTATTAATCTCATGAACTATGAGTTAGAAACAAATCAAATGGCTCATTTAGTACTAACGCCAAGACCTGATTATCAAAAAGGAGACTTTAACCTCGGAGATGATGGACATATTGCTCCAGGCTCAACATATACTTTTACTGGTATTGGATTATATAGACCAGAGCTATTTATTAAATCCGATGAAAAAGAACTAGGGTCGATTCTAAAACAAAATCAAAGCATCAAAGCCGAAATTTATAATGGACTATGGCATGACATAGGGACACCTGAAAGACTAAATATGATTAGAAAAACTATTGGTCTTTAATAATGCGTTTATAGATAATTATAAAATTATTAAGGAAGAGCCCCATGCTATGAAAGCCAATCCAGTAACCCTTCTGAATAATAGTGGATGTTTATACGAAAGTTTTTCAACTAATACAAATAATGTTAGAATCATCACCCACAATATATTCATGACCCCTAGAGCAAATAAAGTCAGCATCAATACCCAGCAACAACCTATACAGTAAAATCCATGTTTATAACCAATTAAAAATGTTCCTAAATCTCCATCTCTCCAATTATTCATTAAAAAACTCAATGGAGATTGACAAACAGTAAGGCATGCATCTTTAAATGGCGTGAATTGATATAATCCTGCTAATATTAAAAATATTGAGCCTATTGCTGCATGCATAGGTTCCATCATTGGGTTAAGTAAGCCGCTTTTATGCATTGCATATTGAGGAAATGTGATAACCAAACTAAATAATACCCAGCTAAATAAATAGCCCGATAATAAAATCAGAGTCGAGGAAGTAGGTTTATTACTAGCAGCATTTTTTGCATTTAAAGTTGTGAATAACATTAACATAGGTAAAATTGAAGGTGTCATCATTGCTATCATCATGACAGCCCACATAAGAAATAATAAAAAGAAATCTTTAAATACCCAGTCTCCATACATGGGTGGCATCCACGTTAACATAGTTTTCAAAATAGAATGACTTTCTGGTTTATTCATGTCCATAGGTTTATCCATATCCATAGGTTTATCCATGTCCATAGGTTTGCTCATGTCCATAGGTTTATCCATAGACATGTTCATCATTGAGTTAGGGTTATCAACAAAAGGCAGAGTATTCATTTGCCAACCCATGCCTAGTATGTACAGCCATGACATAATCAAAACCGCAGCTACACCAAGATATACAGTCATGCGATCTTTCAATGGCGCTTGCTGAAAATTTATATTTGATGAATCTTTCATATAAAAAACGGCCCATGATTCTCACGGGCCGTTGTGTGTAGATTAATTAAACTTCTATAGCAGTTTGTTTGTTAGCACCATCCATATAAACAAATGGTGAACTTAAACCGTTCCCACCTTCCCATGAATGTGAAATGCCATGGTCGTTAAATGTAGCGGTAGTTGCTCTGCTAACAGTTACTGGAAATGGTGGTGCAACAGCCAATGGCATATCATGCAGCACGACAGGTCTCCCAGCCGCTCCACCTAGTTGCTCCATCTTATTTTCCAGAATACCATCAATAACTAAATGTCTATGAGGGCTTTCCTGAGTCATTTGAATTCTCGCAGATCTTGTAGGCAGGTATTCCCTTGGAGCACCTTCAGCACCTTTTCCAAGACTAGCTATGACACCTAGATGTCCTCCATGTATACCATGGTAAGCTTCCCTGAGCGCATTAAACTGCGACCTACTAGCTCTGTCATCTATATAAACAGCCATTTCAAATTGACCTTTGAGTAGATTGTCTGGAGCATGAAGCCACATTGCAACTTTAAGTCCACTAACATCTACTGTTCCTACATGTCCTTTTTCAATGTCCCATCCCAATATTGCTTTACAGAAGCCTGCAGTTGGATCTAGTAATAGTAAACATGGGCAGATAGTCTCACAAGTACAACTTTCAAAATATGTGCCACGTAAATACATTGTATGATCTGCAAGTGCTGCATCTGCATCTTTCGGTTTGAATAGAGAACCAATAACTGGCGTAGCAGCAGCAACTGTTGCTAAACCTTTCATGAAACCCCTGCGGGAACCAGAAATTTTATCTATTAGGCCCTTTTTTTCTTTAATTTCAGTCATCACATAATTACCCCGTAAAAATTTTTATCTCTAAAATCCGTGTTGCAGCATATATATACTCTATAGTCCTTTATATATTAGCAACTTATAATAAAGTTCTTAAAAACCAGTATGCTAGAATTTAGCCCAAATTTCTAGTTTTTTATATAAATGTTTGTCAAATCTCAACTATACAGGATATAATGATTATTCATTATATAAAAATAATGCCAAATTATGGGGGGCAAATGAACAATATCAAAATAATGTCTGTCTTAATGTTGACTGCTGTATTGACAGCTTGTGGCGGTGGAACTGGTACTGCTCCAAGTGAATACACAGCTAAAATTTATCCAATAGAAAATGACTATGATCGTTATGAAACTGTTGGGCCATTTTCATCAAGAGATGCATGTACAGCTAAAGCACAAGAAATGAATGCTGCAGCATATTCGTGCGATCCTAAGACAAATTAAAATTAGCAATATTTATATAAGCCGCTTTATGCGGCTTATATAGAAGTATTAATATGACGTAATAAATTCTTGTGCTTCCTTAAAAGCTAATAAAGAGTATTCACCAACCTTACCCTTACCAATAATGCTATTATCGACTTTTATTATAGGCACCACTGGGTTTGTCGAACTAGAACACCATATCTCATCAGAGTTCAAAAGATTATTAAGTGTAATATCAGTTTCCTTTACTGATATATTTTTAGTATCAAGAATTTCTATAAGGAAATTTCTCGTAACACCAGGTAGTAAGTCTTTATTAAGTTTAGGTGTATAAACTGTTTTATCTTTAACAATAAATACATTGCTTGCCGAACCTTCAGTGAGAAGATCATTTTTTATTAATAATGACTCGTAACAATTATTCTCAGATGCATGCTTTTTTAAAAGAACATTACCTAATAAAGATATACTTTTTATGTTAGACTTCTGCCAACGAAAATCATTTTGAACAGTTGCTTTAAATCCAGCAGTTATTTGTATTTCGTTGAAGCAAGGATATTTCTCACTCATAATCATAATGGTTGGTTTTATATCATTCGGGTATACATGGTTACGATAAGATTGTTCGCCTCTGGTTATATGAAGGTATATGTGATAGTTAGTTTCATTACTTCTATTAATAAATTTTAGAATATCTTCTTTGATATTATCTATTTCTTGCATGCCTATCATATTGAGACTATTTTTAAGCCTAGCCAGATGCTTGTTGATTAAAAAGGGCTTTTTATTATATACAGGTATGAGTTCATAAACACCATCACCAAAAAGAAAACCTCTATCCATAATAGAAATACTAGCTTCTGATTTAGCGATAAAATTACCATTTAAAAAGATGTCATCCATGATTAAAATTTTTTTATAATTGAATCTATTGTTCTTCTATATAAATTACCTTCAGATACTGTCTCAGCAGAATATAATTTTATTGTTGTCAAGGTATTATCATTTAACTTTATAGCGACATACCCTACTGCCTCATCATCACTAATAGGAGCTGATAAGTTTTGGTCTATTACAAATGTCTTTTTGATATTTTTAATTTGTCTTCTAGGTATTGCGATATAAGAATCCTCTTTAACAACTAATCCAACTTCTTGTTTATCGCCATTAAATACACGGGCGGTAGTTATAATATCGGTTGCCTTAAAGATTTTATGTGTTTCATAGAACCTAAATCCATATTCAAGCAAAGACTTTGATGCATTTGTTCTAGCTTCTGGTGATTTAGCCCCCATCACTACTGATATCAAGCGTCTCTTTCCTCTTTGCGCAGATGTTACAAGACAATAACCTGCTTTTTTAGTAAATCCTGTCTTTATACCATCTACGGTATCATCAATATAAAGAAGTTTATTTCTCGAATACTGCTTAATTTCATTGTAGACATACTCTTTTTTTGAATATAGTTTATATTTTTTTGGGAAATCTTTTATCAATGATCTTGACAGTAATGCAATATCTTTTGCTGATGTATATAAATCATCATCCGGGAGACCTGTTGAATTAGCGTAATTTGTATCATTCATTCCAAGATTTTGAGCAATTTGATTCATATAAATTGCAAACGTTTCTTCATCTCCTGATATATGCTCAGCAATAGCTACACTAGCATCATTGCCAGAGGATGTAATAATTCCATGTAATAAATCTGACACTTTAACTTTTTTCCCTACTTCAATAAACATTTTAGAACCACCTGTCTGCCAAGCCTTCTTACTGACTAAAACATCTTCATTAATGCTTAGCGTTTTGTTTTCAATCTCTGTGAAAGCAATATAAGAAGTCATAATTTTTGTAATACTAGCAGGCGGCAGTATCAAGCTAGGTTCTTTTGAGGCAATTATCATACCGCTGTCATAGTCCATCAAAACATAAGAGCTAACATTAGGATTTGGTGCTTTAGGGATAGGTGACGAAAAAGAATTTACTGAAAAAGTAATTATTACAAATGTAAAGAAAAGGATTTTTTTGCTATTAATTATTTTGCACATCATATGAATTATATCATAAATTACTAGATTTCTACGTCTGTTTTAGATTTCTTCAATTCTAAGCTTAAATAATATACAGCTAATGCATAAAGACGACTTCTATTGTACCTCGTGATGACATAAAAATTCTTATGACCAAAACTATAAACCTTACCGGATTTTTCTTTTCTGGCAATCACTGACAATAATTGTTTTTCTGATATCTTATCATTAACATATACATTATTGGTTTTGAAATACTTATATGGTGTTTTGGGTTTATAGGATTTTTTTGATTCACTGTCAACAAACTCCCTTTCTGATTCTTCAAAAATAATTTGACTCATGATTGGCATGCCAGATCGCCATCCATTCTTTTTAAAATAATTAGCAACACTACCGATGACATCTCCATTAGAGTTCCATAGATCGACCTTGCTATCATCATTAAAATCAATGGCATAATTTCTATAACTACTCGAAATAAATTGAGGTTTACCTAAAGCACCGGCATAAGAACCCTTTATATTCCTTGGGTTAAAATTGTTTTCTTTACAAAGTAATAAAAAGTTTATTAATTCTGACTTATAAAATTTGGCTCTTCTACCTTTATTAGGACCCAGAGCTAAAGAAGCAAGAGTATCAAATGTCTTAAACGTTCCTGTGCGCGAACCATACCTACTTTCAATACCTATAATAGCTACAATTATTTCAGCTGGAACCCCGAATTTTTCTTCAGCAGCATTTAGTTCGGTGGTATTTTCGAGCCAGAATTTAATACCTTTTTGAATATTTTTTTTAGTAACAAATAGACTTTTATAATTCGTGCAAGATTTGTCTTTCTTTGCACAACCATTCCATGTGAGCGTACGTTCTGGAGCTTTTTTAAAGTATTTTTTTATTCTAGGCTCTGTTTTTATTTCTTGAAATAATTTTCTTAATTCATCCTTATTATATGAATGTTCATCATACATGAAGTCTATAAAATTATTCACATCATGTTGTTTGAAATCAGCATGACTTATAGTGGATACAAATACGATACAAGTTAGAAGATACTTTATCACTTTCTTAATATCCTTTGATGAGATTTGATAGACATAATAATACCAAATGTTGCAAATAAAGTTACCATGGATGTACCACCATAACTCATAAATGGTAATGGGGCACCGACAACAGGCAGAAACCCAATTACCATACCTACATTGACAAGAACATATAGAAAGATAGTTAGACTTAGGGTTCCTGTTAATATTCTTCCAAAATTATCCGTCGCTTTTATAGAAATGCTCAAGCCTCTAAGCGCGATAAATAGATATAATGACATTAATATCAATATTCCTAAGAAACCAAATTCTTCACCAAAGGCAGTGAATATGAAATCAGTGGAGTGCTCCGGAACAAAACCGAGTTTAGATTGAGTGCCATTTAATAAACCTTTTCCAAAAAAACCACCTGAACCGAGTGCAATTTTAGACTGCATTAAATGATATCCAGAACCCAATGGATCAGACTCTGGATTAAAAAATGTAATAACACGTTGCTTCTGATATGAGTGCATATTCATCCATAAAATAGGTATCAATGCAGCAAAAGATATTGAGCTGCCTATGAAAAATTTTAGAGACATGCCTGCCAATAGTATAGCAATTGCACCTGACATACCAATTAGCAATGCTGTACCTAAATCGGGTTGTCTCATGATTAATAATACAGGCACTATAACAATCGCGATTGCAATAAATATATATTTGGTTCTTGGCGGAAGTGGTTTATCAGCATAATAAGTTGCTAACATAAGAGGTACAAAAATTTTCATTAATTCTGATGGCTGAAATCTAATAAAATACAAATCAAGCCATCTGTCAGCAGATTTCCCTACACCAAATAGTAAAACCAATATTAATAATAATATCGTTGTGAAATATAAGACAGGCGCAAAAAGTTTTAGGTTATCAGGATTTATTTGAGCTAAAAATATCATAACTACTACGCCAATAACAATCCTAGTAAATTGTTTAATTACTAAAGCAATATCGCCAGAAGAACTACTATAAATGGTAATCAGTCCTAAAAACGTTATGAATACGATAGGTACAAATAATTTTGCGTCTATATACAATAAAGAGCTGATACCAGAAAATCTCCTCCTATTTGTTTCTAAATAATCAATCATGCATGGATACCTTCTGTGTTTTTCTCTTCATATAAAAATCTATTATATTTCTAGCAATAGGAGCGGCAGTAGTCGATCCACCTCCGCCATGCTCAACAATTACAGTAACAATAATTTCTGGATTCTCATATGGCGCATAGCTGATAAATAATGCATGGTCTTGAAGTTGTTTTTTATCAGACTTTCCCGCATCCAATGAATATACTTGTGCTGTTCCGGTCTTGCCTGCATACTCAATATTCCCTACCTTTTTCATATTTGATGCTGTCCCTACACCTTTTTCATTAACCACTCTCCACATTGCTCTTTTAACTATTTCCAAATGATATTGTTCCGGCATATTCACTATAAATTTATTTTGATCAGGTAAATATTTATATAACTTATTTTTTTTTGTATCTTGATAACTAGATAATATGTGTGGAGTAAATGTAAGTCCATCTTTAGCTAGAACAGCTGTTGAGAGTGTTAATTGCATTGGTGTAGCTAAAAAGTAGCCTTGGCCAATACCTACATTTAATGTCTCTCCTGGATACCATGGTTCTTGTTTCGTTTTTCTTTTCCAAGCACGATCTGGTATCAATCCATCTTTCTCACCATACATATCTAAATATGTTTTCTGTCCAAACCCATACTTATATAATTTTTCACTTATGGTGTCTATGCCTGTAAGTTCAGCTACTCTGTAAAAGAAAACATCACATGATTGAGTTAATGAATACGACAGGTCTGCATCGCCATGACCTGTTTTTTTCCAACACTTAAATGGTCTTTTGTGGTTCTTCAATTCATAGGCACCATCACAATTCACTAACTTGCTTGAATCTATAATATTTTCATCAAGTGCTATTAATCCTATGAAGGGTTTTAAAGTTGAGCCTGGCGGATATTGTCCCGATATAACTCTGTTAATTAAAGGTTTTCGCTTATTATTTATTAATCCAGAGTAATCTTTTTGGGAGATTGATTTGGTGAAAAGATTTGTGTCATAACCAGGAAAACTTACGAATGATAAAATATCACCATTATTTGGATTCATAACAACTACCGCGCCCTCTTTGTCTTTTACCATTTCATAAATATAATTTTGCATGTCTAAATCAATTGTTAGGTAGACATCTTTTCCTCTTATAGGCTCTTTTGTTTCAATAGTTCGTATTACTTCGCCCAATGCATCTGTTTCTAACTTCTCATAACCTGGTTCCCCGGATAATATGTTTTGATAAAATCTTTCTAATCCTATTTTACCTATCTCTGTCATTCCTTCATGTATCTTAACTACATCCGACTCTAGATCGTCATCAGAAACCTTTCCTACATATCCAATAATATGAGAGGTAGATAATGGTGACAAATATTTCCTTTTTGATTTAGGCGCTAATTCGATTGATGGAACAATATGTTGATCAACAGCAATCTTAGAATACTCATCTAACGTAATATCTTCAATAATTGTTAAATCCTTAAGTCTTCTATTCATAAATTGCTCTTTGAGGTTTTCCTGCTTAGCTTTATCAATGGACATTAATCTGGACAATTTTTGAAGCAAAAGGTCGATATCACTAATGCGTTCTTTTTTTATTATTAAATCAAAAGTATTGATATTTTCTGCGAGAATTTTGCCAGCTCTATCGTATATAATTCCTCTTGTAGCCTGAATAGGTCTAATTCTAATTCTATTTGAATCAGATTTAACAGAATAATACTCATGATCCGAAACTTGAACCTCATATAACTTAAAGATATAAGTTATAAAAAATAATAACACTATACCAGCAGCTACAATTGCCCTACTTTTATGGGATTTTCTTTCAGAATCTGAGTCGCTTATACGATCCCAGCTATATTTCTCTTCAATATTTCTACGTTTTCTGATAGAGTCACTTCGAGCTTTTGTTTTCATTATATGATTATATGGATACTTCAAGAAAAAGAATATAAAAAATACAATTTTAGTCTTAATAAAGATAATAATTTAGTCAAAAAATAGGAATAGATATGTTTAATATAGAATTAACACCAATATATTTAGGAATTTTTGGTTTAATAACTGCATATATGTTGTATAAGTTTATCCTTGGATTTTCAGCAGGCGAAGGTAAGATAGTCGAAATTTCTGATGAAATCCACTTTGGGGCAATGACCTTTATCAAAAAAGAATATTCGATACTATTCGTATTTGCATCTGTTTTAACTATAGGAATATTTATAGGTCTTGGGCCTGAAAGCACTCTTGCATTTATCATAGGTGCTTTATGTTCATCAGCTACTGGCTTTATAGGTATGTATACCTCAACAAAAGCTAATGTTAGAACTACAAATTCAGCCAATAAGTTTGGAATATCTGAAAGCTTGACAGTAGCGTTTTTTGGTGGCTCTATTATGGGTTTAACTGTTGCCGCTATGGGTTTGCTTGGCCTTGGCATATTATACTATTTGTTCGGAAATGACCCTGAAACGGCATCCGTAATCCATGGATTTGGTATGGGCGCATCAGTTGTGGCTTTATTTTCTAGAGTAGGCGGAGGTATATTTACAAAATGTGCTGATGTTGGAGCTGACTTAGTTGGAAAAGTTGAGGCTGGTATACCAGAGGATGACCCTCGAAATCCCGGTGTAATAGCAGACAACGTAGGAGATAATGTTGGTGACGTTGCTGGGATGGGGTCTGATATATTTGAATCTTATTGCGGATCTATTATTGCATCAATTGCGATTGCATCTACTCTCAGTGCATCATTAATTGATAATCTTGGACCTAGAGAGTCTCTCATGTTTCTCCCATTAGCTCTAGCATCCGTAGGTCTGCTATGTTCTATCAGCGGTATATTAATAATAAAATATTTAGCTCGAACTACTTCAACAGAAAAAATAAGTGATGCATTACGCGGTGGTACATTTTCAGCTGCTGTCATTTTCGTCATATTTGCGTATGTAATAATAGTATTACTTAATCTAGAGACAAAAATCTGGTTTGCGGTTTTAGCAGGAACAGTTGGTGGAGTCATTATCGGGCTCGTAACAGAATATTATACGGGAGGGTCCCCTGTAAAAAAAATAGCAGCACAAGGGCAAACTGGGGCTGCGACAGTAATAACTACAGGGTTAGCAATTGGGCTGCAATCTGTAGTTGTACCTATTATTTCAATAGTTATAATAATTTTTATAGCAAATCACTATGCTGACTTATATGGAGTTGGAATTGCTGCGGTTGGGATGTTAGCAACAGTTGGAATCACTATGGCTATTGACGCTTATGGACCTGTAGCTGATAATGCAGGTGGTATCGCAGAGATGGCAGGCTTAGGAGAAGATACGAGAAAAATCACTGACAGTCTCGATGAAGTCGGAAACACTACAGCTGCAATAGGAAAAGGTTTCGCTATTGGTGCAGCTGCTTTGGCTGCTTTGGCCATAATAACTGCATTTGTACAAGAGGTTAATCATACACATTTGTCTCAAGGCAAAGCTGAGATACAACTATTATTGACAGACACTAATGTTCTGATAGGTTTATTTATTGGTGGTATGATACCTTTTCTAGTTGGGTCCTTAACAATCACAGCGGTTGGTGACGCGGCATTTGAAATGATTAATGAGATTAGACGACAGTTTAAAGAGATACCAGGGTTATTGGAAGGCACTGGAAAACCAGATAACAGCAGATGTATTGAGATAGCTACAACAGCTGCATTAAAAAAAATGATTTTACCTGGAGCAATAGCTGTATTTTCACCGGTAATTATTGGGCTTGGTTTTGGCGCAGAGATGTTAGGTGGTCTCTTAGGAGGTGGTCTCTTGAGTTGTGTTCTTCTTGCATTAACCATGTCTAATGCTGGTGGTGCATGGGACAATGCAAAAAAATATGTCGAGCAAGGTAACTTAGGTGGGAAAGGATCAGATGTACACAAATCTGCAGTTGTTGGAGATACTGTTGGTGACCCATTAAAAGATACATCTGGACCATCAATGAACATCTTAATAAACGTGATGGCTATCGTTAGTTTGGTGATAGCTCCGCTTTTATAAATTGGAGAAATAAATGAACATTCTTTTTTTAGGCGCACCCGGGTGTGGAAAAGGAACTCAATCAAAAATAATCATTAAAAAATTCGGTATTCCCCAAATATCAACCGGAGATCTTTTAAGAGAAGAAATTAAATCGGGGTCAAGCTTAGGTGAAGAACTTCAACAGATAATGTCATCAGGAAAATTTGTTAGTGATGAGCTAGTGCTTTCACTAGTATCAAAAAAAATTGAACAAGATGAATGTAAAAAAGGTTTTATATTAGATGGATATCCTAGAAATCTTACACAAGCAAAAAACCTTGATTCTCTCTTCAAGAATAAAAATATCAAACTTGAATATGTATTCTTAATTGATGTACCATTTGATGTTCTCATCGAAAGATGTACTGGTAGATTATTATGCACTACGTGTGATTATATTGGTAATATGGACAAAGGTGATAGAGTTGGAGATAAATGCGAAGATGGTATTCTATATCAAAGAGAAGATGACAAAACTGAAACTGTTAAAAATAGGTTAAATGTGTACCAAGAGCAGACTGCCCCAATAATCGATTATTATGATAAGAAAAGTATCCTTCATAAAATGATAGGCGGAAACGATCCTAAAGCACTATCTAACAAAATCATTAAAATACTTGAACATTAAATAATTTTTGCTGTTTTAATCATACTATTCTGTTTAAATTTTCATGATATAATCACGGATACGATGTTCAATGTTAAATTTAGAATAATTAAAAGTGTATTTTTATCAGTACTAATACTGTTAGCATTTGATGTAAAAAGCACAGTTATACCAGACGTATCTCTTCCAGATAGAGAACTCCTTGATTTTCTTGAAGAAGGGCCAGCTTGGCTCCCAAAACCATACAAAATACCTATTGAACAAGGGTCAAAATTAGATAGCGAAAATCTACAACAACTAGAGCCAGGCCTAAGTAAAGAACAAGTTAAATTTCTTCTTGGAACTCCATCAATTGTTGATGCATTCCATGAAAATAGATGGGACTATATCTATTATGATAGAGATGGAGCCAATATATCTAGACCTCAGCGGATAACGGTTATTTTTAAAAACGAAAAAGTCGCAGAGATATATGACCAACATAAATTAGTTAAAAAAATAGGTGCTAATCTCGCCAGTGAGTACAAAGATGCTCCTATCAATGAGACAATTGCTGATGATGATAACTACCAAGAGATTGTAGTTGCTAAAAGAGAAGACTATCTTAGTGCGTCTTTAAAGAATAGATTACCAGTATGTATAGATGATAAGTTTGAAGATTATCTTTCACAAAAAACACTCTTTGATGCTGATGAAGATACGTTAGAAGTAAGATCTGATAGTCAAAATCAAGATGAAGATGGAGTATTCTATGCCGAAGGAAATGTTGAGATTGAGAGATCTACTGATTTAATAAAATCAGATAAAGCAGAATATGATGCAGAAACTGGTGTACTATCAGCAGCGGGTAATGTGAAGTACCTCACTGAAGATTTGTCCTTATATGCAAGTGAAGGCGGATATAATAGCCAGAATGATACAGTTGCTTTTTCGGATACAACTTATAACTTTCCATCACAAAAAAAACCAGGGCGAGGTCAAGCAGAAGATATTTTAATTGATAATGAAGGTATTGTCTATCTTGAGCCAAGTACATATACGACGTGTAGTTTGAATAGCCCAGACTGGCAACTATCGTCAAGTAAAACCATTTTATACAGAGACATAGACCGAGGACATGCATATAATATATTTTTAAAATATAAGGATATTCCTATCTTATATTCACCATTTTTTAGTTTTCCTTTGAGCAATGAGAGACATTCGGGGTTTCTCTTACCTTCAATTGGTAGTTCCGGAGAAAGTGGTAGTGTCATTTCTGCACCTTATTATATAAATTTAGCTGAAAATATGGATGCTACAATCGTTCCAACTAATTATTCTGGCAGAGGGTTAATGGCAGAGCTTGAATTCAGATATAAAACCAATAATAGTGATACTGTCATAGAGTTAGCAAATATGGATAAAGATGATGTTAAAGGTGAGACTAGACATGCCTTTTTTATTAGAGATGATAGAGTTATAAAAAATGAACTATCATTAAATGATAATGGAAGATGGGATGGAACATTAATATCATCAAATGTAAATGTTGGGGGTATCTCGGATCTTACCTATTTTGAAGATTTTGGTAATAGTGTATCACGGGTTGGAAGAACTCATATTACGCGTAGAGCGAAATTAAATTATACTAAATATAATTCTTATGGGCAGATAGATGCTTCGGTACAAGCGGTAGATTACCAGCTTGCAAAGAAAGATTTATTGGAACAGTATAGTGTTCTGCCGCAAGCAAGAGTGAACTTTAGAGGATATGAAAAAGATCGAGCAATAAATTACAATTTTAAGGGTGAATTATCAGTCTTCGATCACACATATAACCATAAAGCTACAGGCACAAGAGTCACAGTTTATCCTTCTATTGAATACCCTATGACTAATATCGGGTGGGAATTACGTCCAAAGCTAGGTGTAAAACATTCAAGCTACAGTCTATCTGGAAATGAGGATAATAATAGCGTAAGCAAAACAACTCCAATACTAAGTTTACGCGGCAAAATGATTTTTGATAGAATGGCTGCTAATAGTTTGTTACAAACGCTAGAACCAGAAATGTACTTTTTGTACATTCCAGCCTCTAATCAAGATGATATCCCAATATTTGATAGCGGAGAGAATGATTCCAAATATAATTTATTTGCTGAAAATAAATTTTATGGTGAAGATAGATTAAATGATGCTAAGCAAATTACTTTAGCACTCTCATCTAGCATAATTGATACCAAGTCTGGCAATGAGTTACTTAGAGGAACTATAGGGCAGATTTTCTACTTCGACGATAGATCAGTAAATCTAACAAACAGCACTACAAATCATTCTGATAGTTCCAATATTCTTGGACTTGTAGGTGCAAGATTATCAGACTACTGGAGATTAACCGGCTTTACAGAATTTAATCCCCATAAAGGTTATGGAGAAAAAAATCAAATCAGATTATCTTTTAAAAAACCTTATGGCAAACAGAATCAGATATTTAATTCAAGCTATAGATTTAAAAGAGGTGAGCAGGAAGAAGTAGATTTTTCAACTGTCATACCAATAAATAATAGGTTGTCCCTAGTTGGAAAGTTAAATTACTCATTCAATAACAATAGGAGTAATACAGAAGATATGCTTGAAAAGATGTTCGGTTTCGAATATGAAAGTTGTTGCTATGGTATTAAATTTGTAGTGAGAGATTATTGGAATGGAACAAAAAAAGATAATGCCTTTTACTTTGAATTCTTGCCTAAAGGTATTGCAACCTCAAATAATCAAGCTGCAGAACTCTTAAGAGAAGGAATACTGGGATATCAAGATACATTTGACTACTGATAAAATGAATACTTTTTTAAAAATTTTTTTAATGCTTTTAGTTATGGTTTCATCTATCGCACCTTATGCAAATGAATATAACGATAGAATTATAGCAATAGTTAATGATAAAGTTATATTGAAATCTGAAGTACAAGAAGCAATTGACTATCTCCCGCCTGAGGTAGTAAAAGACTTACAGCTACTTAACGATAAAGAAATCATTAATAAAGTTTTACAAAGTTTAATTGATACTAACCTATTATTGCAGGCAGCGGAAAGATTTGGGATTAAGATATCTGACATAGCTCTAGAAAATAAGCTTGTGGAGTTAGCTAATAATCAAAAATTAACTATCAATGAACTACGAAACCAAGTTGTCAATAGCGGACAAAATTATATTAAGTATGTAGAGAATATTAGAAATAAAATGACCATAGAAACCTTATTTGTATCACAGTTTTATTCCAGAATGAATGTGACAGAAGAGGAAGTTGAGAACTTTATTGAAAGAGAAAAAATAAATCAGCTAGGTAATATGGATTATGATTTAATTGAATTAGTAATAATTGATGAAGATAAGACACTAGATCCTAGTATTGCAAATAATATTTATCAGGATATTATTATTCATGGCTTTAAATATGTTCAAAAGAACTATCAATCTCATAAGATTAACATCAATAATCTAGGAAAAATCAATCAAGAAAAATTACCTGATATTTTTCTGAAAGCGCTAAATAATAAGTTAGACGATCAGTATACTGACCTCATATCTAGTTCCAAGGGATATCATGTGCTTAAAATCCTTGATTCCGTAAATAAATCCTCCTCAATTGTAAATGAGTATAAAGTAAGACATATACTATTAAAGCCAAATGTTATGTCTAAAGATACTGAGATACTTGAGAAATTGATTAATATGAGAAATAGTATAAAAAATGTTGATGATTTCTCATTGTATGCAAAAAGGCATTCCGAGGATAAAATCTCTGGCTTTAAGGGTGGTGATCTCGGTTATGTTAGAACAAAGTCTCTTGTCAAAGAATTTGCAGATGTAATGATGAAGACACCTGTCGAGAAAATTAGTGACCCATTTAAAACTAGATTTGGTTGGCATATTCTATACATTGAAAATATCAGATCTATTGACGATACCAAAACAATAGTTAGGACAAATATAGCTAATACGATTCGGGCGGAAAAAGCAAAACGAGAGAGGGATGAATGGGTTGCAAAATTGAAACGCCAAGCATATATAGAAATTAAGGAATTTTAACTTGAAAAAAATCATACTTACATTAGGCGAACCTGCTGGTATTGGTCCTGATTTGGGAGTTCTCCTTTCAAAAACGAGCCTAGATAGGAATATTGTTGTCATTGCTGACCCAGAGCTGATTAGGAATAGCGCACTTAAACTTAGACAAAAAGTTAATATTAATACATTAGATAACATTGATGATAAGACTATTTCAGGTAAAGGCTGTATTAATGTACTGCCAGAAATATTACAGGTAAAAAATACTCCAGGAAAACTCAATCCTAAGAATTCTAAGTATGTTATAGAAACGATAAGGAAAGCAGCACAATTTTGTATTAATGGTGAAGCCAAAGCTATGATTACTGGCCCCATAAGCAAATCTGTTCTAAATAAAGGTGGCTATAAAATTTCAGGTCATACTGAGTTCCTTGCCGATATTTGTAAAAGTGAATCTGTTATGATGTTAATGAATAGACAAATGAAAGTAGCATTACATACTACTCATTTGCCTTTATCTAAAGTTCATAATTATGTAACAAAAAAGTCATTAATTAAAACTATAAAAATTATTCATACTGATTTAAAAAAGAAGTTTAAAATAAAATACCCGAAGATATTAGTTACAGGATTAAATCCTCATGCGGGTGAAGATGGTATTCTAGGGAAAGAAGATGAAAATATTATAAAGCCGACAGTAAAAAAATTCCAAAATGAAAATATACATATTGAAGGTCCTGTACCAGCTGATACAGCTTTCTTGAAAAAGAACGTACAGAAATTTGATGTGATTGTCACTATGTATCATGATCAAGGATTACCAGTAATAAAATTCAATGATTTCAAAAAAACTGTAAATGTTACACTTGGTTTACCCATTACTAGAGTATCAGTTGATCATGGAACTGCGCTAGATTTAGTTGGGACAGGCATGATAGATATATCTAGTTTTAAAGAGGCTATTAAAGTAGCGAAATCTATCTGCAATGATTAAGTATAAAAAACATCTAGGACAACATTTCCTTAAAGATCAAAATATTTTAAAAAAAATTGTAAAATCAATCAAACCTAGTAAGAAAGACTATTTTTTGGAGATTGGGCCTGGTGATGGAGCGCTTTCATCATGCTTATATGATAAAGTGTATGAGCTTTTGTTAGTCGAAAAGGATATGCAATTAATACCTATGCTCAAGGAAAAGTATAAAGAAGAGAATAATATCAAGATTTATAATCGAGATATACTTAAACTTGAAATTGATAAAATTACAAAAAAAAAGCTACGGATAGTTGGTAATCTCCCATATAACATATCGACAGAGATTATTTTTAAAATGTTAAGTCACACGAAGAATCTCATAGACCTTCATTTTATGCTTCAAAAAGAAGTTGTTGACAGAATAGTGGCTAAGCCATGCAGTAAATCATATGGAAGATTAAGCGTGATGACACAAGTGTATTTTAAAACAAAAAGGTTATTTAATATTTCACCCAATGTATTTATCCCAAAACCAAAAGTATATTCTTCATATTTACATCTAGTGCCTAAGAAATATCCTTTTGATAGTAAAAAACATGAAAATCAATTCAATAGTATTGTTAAGATATTATTTACTGCAAGGAGAAAAATGATTAAGACATCACTTAAAAGCATAATTGATGAATCTGGTCTAACTGGTCTAAATATAGACCCAAAGTCTAGACCTGAGTCACTAAATCTAGATAATTTTTTGGATATATCAAGAAATGTTTAAAAAAACTTTACTCTATATATTGTTTTTTTATGCACTAGGAAACTATTATATATTTTATTCATGGTATCTAGGCGATGAGCAAATAATTATCGAAGAGGCATTAAAACTTTCCCTTAAGTCATGTATACCAATGTTTATATTTATCATACTTACTCATTATTTCTATCATACTAAAAATATTAATCATGCCCAAGTAATATCATTTCCACCAATTATACTTATCTTTTCTATTAATTTGGGATTTTTTATATCTACTTATAACATGTATTCTTTACAAATCTATAACTTGCCAATATTCTTAGATTATTTCAGGTCTCTTACTACTGGTTTAATTTTAGTAATTCTAGCAATAGTGTTATTATATATTTCTGTTCGTCAATTCAATTCTTATAATGAAGATCCTAATCCGATATCGCCTTCAAGTCGTATAATTATGAAAAGTATTTATCAATATAGCCGCAATCCCATGTACTTAGGCATGATTATATTCCAAATTGGACTAGGTCTTATGCTAAGTATGCTGCATATTAGTTTCTTTACTGTCCTCACTTATTTTTTATTTAGATATTTTGTAATAGCACCTGAAGAAAAGTATCTAGAGCAAAAATTTAAACAGGATTATATAGAGTACAAAAGAAAAGTGAGGAGATGGTTTTAATTAATGCATATGATGATCATGGCTATGGTCATGTTTTACAGATTCTCGTGGATCTATCACTTTGAAGTTTAACATGTATCTCACTTCATCAGTATCAAACGTAACGACTAGAATCTCTTCGCCAAGCTGAATATCTCTTCTGTTTCCCATAAACATAAGATGAAGACCACCCTTGCCAAGTATCGCCTCACCATTAGCTGGGATAGTTAATATAGGTACATTTTTCATTTTAGCGGTGCCATCTGATGTATATTCCATACCATGGACTTCGAGGTTGTCATAAACAGGTGACCTAAAAGTAGTCAATGATATATCTTTATCAGTATTATTTTTAAAAACACCATATCCCGCAGTTACATTTGCACCTGGCGGACCTTTGTGGATAACTCCATCAATTACAACCAATGCGGCCCCTCCATCTAAATCTGGCTTAACTCCACTCATAAAGGCATTGACAGGAGTGTTAAACAAAAAGACCATGGATATTGTTAAAATTAATTTTTTCACAAAGATATTATAATATAATTGAAAATAAAATCATTAATATTGATGTTTTTATATCAATTATGATAAATTAACCTTAGATATGGAAGAATACCTATTAAATTTACTCGTTTGTCCTAAAACAGGTGGGAAGCTTGTATATTCAAATAAGACAGACGAACTGATTTGTAAAGAATCAATGTTGGCTTACCCAATAAAAAATAAGATACCTGTAATGCTTATTGATTCAGCGAGAGAAATTCACGAATCAGAACTATAATTATTATGGAAATAAAAGAAGGAAAAAAAATTAAAGATATTAAAATAGTCAGTACTGATAACAAGAAGAGTATATCAGAGTATCTTGATAAAAAACTTATACTTTATTTTTATCCAAAAGATTTAACGCCTGGGTGTACTTCTGAAAGTATAGAATTTAATACCAATTTGACGAAAATTAAAAGAATTGGTTGGAATGTTGTAGGTATCTCTAGAGATTCTATTAAATCACATTTAAAATTTATTGATAAACATTCATTTAAATTTCCGCTTATATCAGATGAAGACGAATCAGTTTGTCGTTATTTTGATGTTATAAAAGAGAAAAGTTTATATGGAAGAAAATATATGGGAGTAGACCGAAGTACTTTTTTGATTGATAAAAAACTACAAGTTTTGCAGATATGGAGAAATGTTAAAGTCAAAGGACATGTAAGTGAAGTAATGGATGCACTAAAGGAATACAAATAGTGCCAATATTCCAACTATTAATAATAATCTCATTATCATTAATTATTTTCTTTTTAATGTATCTAACTTATTTGTTTAGAAAAATGATTAGTCTGCAAGATAAATTAAATAATAAATTTCAAAAAGATGAAAATAGAAGCCCTAATAAAGCAATGCGATCAGAAGACTTAGAAAAACTAAAAACTGAATACATGCGTAATATGAAGTAACATGTCTGAAAATATTTTTCTAAAAATTATCAATAAAGAGATACCAGCTGATATTGTATATGAGGATGATAAGGTTTTAGCTTTCAATGATATTAGTCCTCAAGCGCCAACACATATATTAATTATTCCCAAAAAAGAGATAAGGAAACTTCATGATAGTAATGAAGGTGATTGTGAATTACTAGGACATTTGATGCTTGCAGCAAAAAAAATAATGGCAGATAAACAAATTAAACACTATAGGCTAGTCATTAATAATGGTTCGGAAGCAGGTCAAACAGTATTCCATCTACATTTACATATACTTGCAGGAAGGGATTTTGGTTGGCCACCTGGTTAATGACTATTTTTTTTTGAATATACCAAATATTTTATCCATTAAATCAGCAAATGGATTGACACGAAGCTTTTCTGATTCTACAGCTATCTCATCAATACACTTGACTGATCTGGCTGGATAAGGCCCTATAGCTGTTTCTTGATAAAGAGCGACGATATCAAAACCCTCTTCAAGCGTATGGCCTATTTCAAAATTTTCCTCTCTAGACTGGACTTGGCCACTCATTAGTGTTGGCATTTTGGCGAGATATATTGGCTCACACTTTCTTTGTTTAGCTCTCTCCACAATTTTTTCGTCAACAATAGTTTTTGAGTCTAACTCTACCATGATGAAATCTGATTTATCTAAAAATAAATCTATATCCTTTATATCATCATCATGCTTACATCGGACGCCCACCAAAATATCTTGATTAATTTTTTGTCTAGCTTCATTAATTTTTTCGATACCGAAAGACATTGGAAGAGCTAAGTATTTCGGCTCAATTTCTTCAGCAAATTTAAGATATGGTTCACAATTATTTGTAGAAGTATCATCAATATCTAAATATACGCTTGTGTTAAATCCTCTCTTTTGACATTGTTGCCTAAAGACTTCTACTCTTTTTTTTATAATATCTTCACCATCATTATAAACTACTCTGGCAATATCTATGCCGTCAGTCCATTGCCTTGCAATGCCTGCAGCAATCATAGATATTAATTCCTTCTCGTTATCTGTTGAAGGTCCAAGTGTAGCGATGATTAAGCTAAGTCTATGTCTTTTGTTTTTATCACTCATAATTTTTCCAGATACAATTGATGCATTATAGTATATTGTATAATAGTTGTTATATCCATTAGATGATATTATATATATATTAATTAATTTTTAATAAAATGATTGAAATTCTATCTAATATTAAACTTATATTTTTTGTTGTTATTTTTATAATACTATTCATTGTTGAATCTTATTATACAAAAAGAGAATGGCTAAGTAATAGAAACATAAGATTAGTTTTTCACTCAATGATTGCATTGATAAATACTATAATAATCAGAGTGCCAACGGTTTTCCTCGTGATTCCATCATTGATGCTGATAACTGAAAGTAACTATGGTTTGCTGAATACGTTAAATTTACATTTTTTTATAGAGGGTTTGCTAGGTTTTATCCTATTAGATTTAGCATTTTATTGGTGGCATAGGCTTAATCATACCAATTCATTCTTATGGAAATTTCATTCAATGCATCATCTTGATACTCATTTAGATGTCACAACATCTTTGAGATTTCATACTATAGAGCTTCTACTTTCCTCTATTTACAAAGTACTTCTGATATTTTTAATTGGGATGCCTATATCAGTTTTTATTTTTTACGAAATAATCTTGTCAGCATCTAATCAATTTCATCATTCAAATATTGGATTACCTGAAAAAACTAACTCATTATTACAAAGTTTTATTGTAACACCTAAGTATCATACTAATCATCATACAGTTGTAAAAGATAGTAGAGAGGCTAATTACGCGTCAATACTAACTTTTTGGGATTATATATTTTTCACATACAAAGACTCAACAGATGATGACCGTGAATATTTAGGATTATCGGATAGATCTAAAGAATTTGGTATTATAGCCAACCTAAAACATCCATTTGACTGATGTTTATAATTTGACATGAGTATTTTTATCTGTTGTAATAATGATACGCCGTTTTGAAATTCAGCTTGCCGGCGTTAAATAGCTAAAGCGATCGGTAAACCACCAATGCTTAGC
>MDSW01183288.1_pt1 | contig 31089 bp, 20 predicted proteins | sample 811171 | NCBI WGS metagenome assembly MDSW01 (sample SAMN05326641, study PRJNA326480) | marine metagenome | isolation source: seawater | place: Atlantic Ocean: North West | collected 2012 | reverse complement strand
GGCGGGGTCGGAGAAGCCGACGCACGCGAGGAAGCCGTCCGCGGCGGGGTCCGCGGCGGGGTCGGAGAAGCCGACGCACGCGAGGAAGCCGTCCGCGGCGGGGTCCGCGGCGGGGAGCGTGAAAGCCGGGTCCGTCGCGGGCGGGTCGAAGGCTGGGTCCGCCGCGGGTTCCCGGCCCGGGTCCGTCGCGGGCGGTTCGAAGGCTGGGTCCGCCGCGGGTTCCCGGCCCGGGTCGAGAGCGGGCGGTTCGAAGCCGGGGTCGAGGGCGGAGACGCCGGCGTTGGCGGGCGACGCGCCGGCGCCGGCACCGTCGGAAGAGGCGCCCGCGGCGGAGGCGCCGGCGGCGGCGGAGGCGCCGGCGGAGGCTGCGGCTCCGGAGCCCGAGCCCGAGCCCGAACCGGAGCCCGAGCCCGAACCGGAGCCCGAGCCCGAGCCCGAACCGGAACCGGAACCGGAGCCGGAGCCCGAGCCCGAGCCCGAGCCCGAGCCCGAGCCGGAGCCCGAGCCTCCGGCGGATGAGGCTCCTCCCGCGGCGGAAGAGGCTGCGGCCGAGCCGGAAGCCCCCGCGGCAGAGGCTCCCGCGGCGCCGGAAGAGGCTCCCGCGGCGGAGGAGGAAGCGCCGGCGGCTTAGTGGCTTAGTCTCGCGCGGGCACACGCCAGTCGCTGTACATAAATAAATTGCCAGTCGATCTCTCGACTCGACTCGCTTCGCTCTCGCACTGTCCCTCGCGCCGCGCGCACCACCGCCGCGCGGGCGAACGACACCCGGGATGGGCTCGCCGAACGTCCCGCTCGTGCTTCAGAACGGCGCGATGCGCAAGGGCGTCGACAGAGCGCACTTCGGTGCGCGCGCGCGGCCCCCCGATCGCGTTCTCGTTCCCGCCGATTCTCGCGCGGCGGGTGCCCATCTTCCATCCCCGTCCCCGTCCCCGTCCCCGTCCCCGTCCCCGTCCCCTCGTCCCGTCCCGTCCCGTCCTCGACGTCCATCCCCTCCTCCTCCGCTCCTCAGGCCGCGTCTTCGACATCGCGTTCTGCCCGTGGGATGACCGCCTGTTCGCGTCCGCGGGCGAGGACGAGACCGCGCGCGTGTGGCTCGACCGCGGCGCCGCGGACGGCGCGACCGCCCACGGCGTGTGCCGCGGCCATAAGGACGAGGTCGTCCGCGTCGCGTGGCACCCTACGCTCAAGATCCTCGCGACCGGCTCCGCGGACGGCGCATCGGGCGTGTGGAGGATCGCGCAGCCCGGCGCGGAGGAGTCCGCGAACGCGAACGACCCGAACGCGGGCGCGATCGCTCTCGTTGACACGCTCGTCGACGAGACGTGCGGCGACGAGGTCTACGGCTGCGCGTTCGTCGGCGAATGCGGCGACGGCCCGGTCCTCGCGACCGCGTCCGGGGCGGACGTGCGCCTGTGGGACCTCGAGAGCGGCGGCATGACGTGCAGAGCGACCCCGAGCGCGGCGACGAGCGCGGCGGCGAGCGCGGGGGCGGTCCCGGAGCGATGGCGACCGGGGTACCTCTTCTCGTTGGCTTCCGACGGCGGCGCGCGCGGGTTGCTCGCGTCCGGATGCAGCGACGGGCGCGTCCGCGTGTACGCGCACGATTCGACCGCGGGGACGGTGACGAACGTGGCGTGCTTGCCGCTGCACGCGAACGCGATGGTGTCGTGCACCGCGTTCTTAGCCGGCGGGGACGTCTTAGCGTCGGTTTCCGCCGACGGCGTCGTCGTGACGACGGACGTGAGGACGATGACGGCGACGCGGAGGATCACGGCGCCGTGCCCCATCATGGGGTGCTGCGCGATCGGCGGCGTCGATGGGAACTGGCTCGCTATGTGCGGGAACGACGGCGTCGTGCGCGCGATGGACGTGACCGGGGAGGGAGGGAGCAAGTCGATGCGCGTGTCCGAGTCGCCGTTGTTGTGCGTCGCGGCGGACGCGCGAGGGAAGCGGATCGCCGCGGCGGGGCACCAGGCGGAGGCGGCGCAAAAGTCGGTGGGGTCGTTCGGGTGGTCGGAGAGCAGCGGCGGGGGGGGGTTCGGCGCGAAGAAGAAGCCGTCGCCCGCGGTCGTGCACTTGTTCGAGAGCGCCGGCGACGTGATTTTTTGAAGTGACAGAGTCTATTCAAAGCGAATGTTTACATTTTCCATCACGGCCGCAACGGTCTCGGCGTGCGCGTCCTCGAGATCGATCGCTCGAACGCGCTCATCTTCTTCCGTTTCACGGAGGTCGGCGTGTGCGCGACCTTCGTCGCGGGCTCGATCTCGCTCGCGGGCTCGATCTCGCTCGCGGGCTCGATCTCGCTCGCCGTCGTCTCCTTTTTCGACGGCGTCTTCGCCAAGAAATGCGCGAAGACTTCGTTCCGCTTCGATTTCCTCGCTTCTATCCTCGTCGCTTTCGGGGATTCGTCCCTCGGCGAGCTCGGGTTCGACGCTCTCGGCGGGGACGCGACGAGTCCTCCACTGCTCGCGCGCGCTGCCTTTTTATCCTCGCGCGTGGCGGCCATCGACCTCAAGAAGGCGTTTTTTTTGCCAGCCTCGCGCGGCGACGTTGGCTCCGCGTCGTTCGGTCGCGTCGCGGGAGCTTCGGGCGCGGGAAGCGCCGGCGGCAGCGGCGTCGCGCCTCTTTTGCTTATCGAGTTCAAGAATGAATTCCTCTTCTTCAGCGCTGCGTTTTGGTTCACCGGGACGTCCACCATCGGGGGATCCGCATCATCTTCCGTGAACGTCAGCGATCGCCCTAGCATGTTCTGCGGCGGCGGCGAGGCCGGCAGCGCAGGCGGCGGCCGCGCCAACGTCTTCGCAGCCTTCTTATCCTCGCGCGCGGCGGTCACCGACCTCAAGAAGGCGGTCTTTTTGCCATCCTCGCGCGGCGACGTCGGCTCCGCGTCCCCGACGAGCGGCGACGACGGCGGCAGCGGCCTATTTTCCTTCCTCGCGATGGATTTTACCCGACCCGCGTCTTTGAGCTTGTCTTTGAGCTTGTTCGACATCATCGACTGCAAAAACGCCGCGCGTCGCTTTTCCGTAGGCGATTTCTCGCTGACGTAATCCCCCACCTGTAACGACTCACCGCGTCGGAAGGTCGCTCTTACCGGCGGAGCGATGGGCTGCATCCCTTTCACGCCGCCGTCCTCGTCGTGCACCTTTGCGTTGGCTTCGAGTTCACTCTTGTCTATCGTTCTGTCGTAGTCTAACGTTCTTTTCGGTTTCGCGAAGGTCGTGACCGACTTTTCTGTTTTGGAGCTTGGCAACGCCGCAACCGTCGTTCTCACCGGCGCGAGCGTCGCCGACTTCACGGTGAGCTTTTTCACGGGGGACTGCATCGGGGAAGATTTCGGCGGCGCGACCGGCGCCGCCGTCGTCGTCACGGCGGTTTCGGGCTTTTTCTGCGCCGCGGAGCTCTTCGACTTCTGCGCGAATGAGACAGACGATCGCGGGGTGACGCTCGTGGACGCTCGCGGAGTCGTTTTCATCGACGGCGGCGGCGGCGGCGGCGGCGCGGGTCTCTTCGCCGCGACGACGGGTCCCTTCGCGATCGGCTTCCGAATCGCGCTCGCCGTAGAGGACCTTCGCGTCGACGCCGGCGCCGGCTTCGCGACGACCGCGCGCGCGACCGGCCTCGCGGACGCGGGCCTGGACGTCGCCGGCGTCTTCGCCGCCTGCTCCAGCTTCGCGATGTCGTTCTTCAGACGCTTCAGGTACGCCTCGCGTCGTCGCGCGTCCGCGTTCTCCTTCTCCGTCCTCGCCGGAGATTTCGCCACCGCGCCCGAGTCCGCGCTCGCGCTGAGCTGCTTCGGTCGCGTCGTCAGCCCCGCGACGCCCGGCCTCGGCTGCTGCTGCGTCGCGACGACTCGCGTGGATCCGGTCGACGCGCGAACGCGAGCGCTCTGCGCGCTCGCCGGGCGCTTCACCAACGCCGACCGCGGCGGCGCCGGCGACGACCGCGTCGTCCCCGCGCTTCCGGGCCGCGACGCCGAGCGCGGCAGCGTCCCGGACGAGCTCATCCGCGCTCGGTTCCGGAGCGTCCGCACGTCGAGCTCGTTCACGAGGCTCTCGCGCTGTAACGCGATCTTCTCGTTCTGATGGCGTCGGTTCAAACGCAGCTGCTCCTTCGCGTCTTGAATCGCCCTCGCCCTCGCGGTCTCGCGTTCGATCTTCTCCAACCGCTGCGCGGACTCGTACTCGCGCTTCCGTCGCATGCGCTCGACCTTCTCTTTTCTCTCCTCTTCCTCGAGCTGATGCGCCAGCGCGGCCATCTCGCGCTCTTTCTTCTTCCGCTCCGCTTCTTCGCGTTTGCGTTCGAGTTCGCGTTCTTTCTCCTCTAACAACGCGTACCTTTGCGCTTGCATCGCGGCTTGGACTTCTTCGTAGACTTCGTGCTTGAACGCCGCCTTCGCCGCGTTCTCCGCAGCCTTGCGCGCGCGCTCGTACTCGAGATGCTCCGCTCGGTGCGCCTGCCGCCGCTCGACTTCCTCTGCTTTGCTTAAAATTTCCTCGCGTCTCGCCTCGACGACGACTTCGGCGCGAGACTTGGCGAGTTCGCACTTCTCCGCGTGCGCTGAGCTCCTGCGCTCCTTCTCCGCGGCGCGTTCTGCTCGCGCGCGCTCGATCGCGGCTTCTTTCTCCCTCGCCGCTCGCTCCAGCTCGCGCTTCTTCCTCTCCACGGCGTCGAGCTGTCGCGACTTGATCCTCTCGGTTTGCATTTTAAAGTCGAGCTCGTTCTTGACGCGTTCGCGTTCGATCCGCGTCGCCTCTCGCTTTCTCGCGCGCTCGTTCTCTTCGCGCTGCTTCTTCTCCTCCCTCACGCGCTTAAACTCCGCGTCCGCCTCGAGCTTCTGAAGCTTCAAGAGCAGCTCTTTCTCTTCTTTACTCGCCTTGACGCGTTCGAACTCGCGTCGTTGCCGGTCCTTCAGGCGTTCGCGTTTATTCATCTCGTGCTCCTCCATCAGCGCCTCGTGCTCTCGCAAGCGCATATCCTGCTCCGCTTGCAACGCTTCGGCAATCGCCTTCTGCGCGGCGATCGCGGCGACGCGCTTCTCCTCGCGCCTGGCCGCGGCTTCCATGCGCGCGCGCTCCTCTCTGAGCGCGGCGGCGTCGCCCGCGAGCAGATCAAACGCGACGTGCGAGTATCCGGCGTGATCGAAACTCGCGTTCACCGGGAGCGTCTTCCCCGCGCCCGGGGACCGGTGCACGACCGTGGACGGACGCTTCCCCGCCGCCGAGACCGACGCCGACCGCGGTCGGTTTTGGTTTCTATCCGGCGTTCGCGCGCGCGTCGACGTCGACGCTCTCGCCGCCGCCGCCGCCGATCGATTTGGCGACAGGATGCGCACGCCCGGGACGTCGTCGATCTCCTCCGCGAACGGCAACAGCGCGCGCGCGGCGTTCAGCGACGCGACGCGCTCCCTGCGAGCGAGCTCGTAGTGCTCCCACTTGAACCGCTGCTGCTCCGCGTTCAGCGACGGGTCCGCGAACGCGCTCACCGGTCGAGGCGCGAGCGACGCGGGGTCGACCCCCGCCTCGAGGCACGCGCGCACGGATCTCGGGGACGTCACGACCGCGGGTCCCTTCGCGGAGGCGGATCGCGACGCGAGGTCATCGATCGTGATCGGGGCGCCGGAGAGGTCGAGCTTCTTCACGCTCGACTCCAGCCACGCCTGCGGGAGGGAGAGAGAGGGGTTGGACGACGGGGACGATGTTAGCGCATCGCGCTTCCGAGCGAGTTCCCCTCGGACGTCGCGAACGCGAAGGGGGCGCACCAGCGGGCGGTCGCTCGCGCCCGGGGTCGCGGGGCTGCTCGGCATCGTCGTGGAATCCCACGCGCGTCGGAGCGGTGTTCTACAACGCCGTCGATCGATCCCGCCGGGGTGAGGAACGCCCGCGGGCGCCCTACAAATGGATTCGCCCCAACACTGCACTGGCCCGGCGAGCTCGTCCGCGTCAAAATGCACTGAAAAAAAATCGTTCCGGGCGGCCAGAGGCGGGGAGCACCGAGGCGAGGAGCAGCCCACGTGGATATGGGACCGCAAGGTAAACGATGGCCGAAGTGGAAGCAGCGGCGCGATAACTCGGGCGACGACGTCACGGAGGAGAACCGCGCGAAGAAGCTGCACCACGGCGTGAAGTGCATTCGCAAGGTGCGAGCGATCGATTCCGCGGTCGAATGAATCGAATCTTCCGGAACGCGCGCCGTCGCGCCGTCGACGCCCTCGACGCGTCTTCCTCTCTCCCCGCCGACCGATATCGAACACCACGCGTCCCGCACATCGTTCTCACCGCGTTTCCCGTTCACCATCCACAGGCGCTGAAGAAGGCGAGGACGTTCGAGGAGCGCAAGATCCAGCGCCGCGCGACGCAAGCGGCGGCGGCGACGATGACACCGACGAGCGCGAACAAAGTCGACGCCGCGAAGCTCTCCACGCAGCTCGCGGCGGCTCGCGCGCTCGACGTCGACGCCCTCGGGGCGCACGTCGGCGAGAAGACGCTGCGCGCGGTGCTCCGCGGCGAAGACGCGCCGTCCGCGGCGGAGGCGCTGCCGGCGACGAACGACTCGGAGACGAAGGCGTCGTCGAAAGCCGTCGGCGCCGCGGCGGTGAAAGCCGCGGGGACGACCGCCGCGCTCGTCGTCGCGCGGCGCGTGCTCGCCGCGGCGTGCGTTCGAGAGGAAATCAACGCGCTGCAGGAGAAGCTCGCGCTCGTGGGGGACCGGCAGGAGTGGGCGAAGGGAAGACTCGCGAGAGAGGAAGCGCGAAGGAGAGCGAAAGAGGACGAGAAAGCGAAGAAGGAGGCGGCTCGAGAGGAGGCGCAGAGAGAGAGAGAGGAAGCGAAACGGCGGACGACGAGCCGCGGTCCGGGAGACGTCGACGCGCAGGTGGACGACGTGGACGACGACGTGGACGACGACGAGGACGAGGAGGAGGAGGAGGAGGAGGAGGACGACGGCGAGAGCGAGAGCGAGGAAGAGGAAGAGGACGAGAGAGCGTCCGAGTCTGAGTCCGAGTCTGGCGACGCGTCCGCGTCCGACGGCGAGCGCGGGGACCTCGAGGAGGACGACTGGAGCAGCGGCGGCGAAGAGAACGCGCGGCCGGAGCTCAGCGACAGCGACTCGGAGAGCGACAGCGACGACATCGTCATCCGCGACGACGACGGCGAGCTCCGAAAGTTTCTTGCGGCCGAGGGCGAGGAGGAGGAGGAGGAGGAGGAGGAGGACGACGACGACGCGCGGTTCGAGCGCGAGAGCGACAGCGACGTGGACCCGGACGACGAGCTCCCGCCCGAGCTCGCGAGGATCCTGGGCGTGGACAAGAAACCCGCGAAGCCGTCGAGCGCGCGCGCCGCGGGTAAGCCGGAAAAGCCGTCGGACGCGAAGGGAAAAAACGCCCGCGGCGGCGCGGCGAAGAAGGCGCCGCCGGCGAAAAAGCCGAAGAAGCGCATGGGCCAACGCGCGCGGCGGCTGCTCGCGGAGCAGATGCACGGCGACAACGCGAATCACATCAAGAGATCGCGCGAGGAGCGCGAGCGCGTGGAGCGGCAGAAGCGCGAGCAGGAAGAGAACATGCACCCGGCGTGGGCGGCGAAACGCGCGGCGGCGGCGGCGGCGACGGCGGCGGCGCCGAAGGGTAAGAAGATGTCCTTCGGCGAGGACGGGTCGTCGCCGATGCAGACCGTCCCGCCGCCGCCCGCGAGAGGAGGCGGCGGACGCGGCGGCGGTCGCGGCGGTCGCGGAGGTCGCGGTGACGGCGGCGGCGGGAGAGGCGCGCCGCGGACCGCGGGACGCGAGAGAGGCGGCGGCGGCGGCGGCGCGAAGCCGCCGCCGCGGAGGGGCGACGACGAGGGGAAGAGAGCTTCTTCCGATAAGGCGTCGAAGCCGAGACCGAGGAAGGTGTACGTCGGCGAGATCAAAGGCGGCACCGGCGAGGTCGTCGGGACCGTCACGAAGCCGATGGGTCCGAGCGGGAACAAGGATAAGGACGCGGCGCGGAAAAGTCCCGGCGGCGGCGGAGGCGGCGGGGGGCGTTTCGTCAGCGCGGAGGAAGCCGCCGCCGCGCACCCATCGTGGTCGGCGAAGAGGAAAGCCGCGGACGAGGCCTGGGGGGCGACGAAGCCGTCCGGGAAAAAGATCACGTTCGACGACTGACGTCGGTTCTTTAGCGTAGCAGACGCGTGAGGTCGTCGACTGGCGAGAGTGGTGTTACCGTCTGTATCATGGAGGAACGACTTTTCGCGCGCGAAAACCGGTCGAGGGCGCGGCGACGGCCGTTTTCCGACTGACACGTCGACGGTTCGAAATCGACGCGTCGTGGCTCCGCGCACGCACTCCTCGCGGCGCCATGGCGACTCGAGGCAAGCAAACGCGCGCGAAATCGAACGCGCAGACGCTCGATATGAAGTCCCCCGCGGCGAAGACCGAGTCCGACCGCAAGAAGCGCCGCGTCGGGAGCGAAGAGAAGTCCGCCGCCGCGGAGAAGTCGATCGCGACGCCCGCGAGACGCTCCTCCGGAAGGCTCTCCGGCGCGACGCCGCCGACGAAGACGAAAGCCGAGAAAGAAGAGCCCGTCGCGCCCACCGCGAACTACGACGGCCTCACCGCGTTCGAGATCGAGCGCGAGGAGAGGATCGCGCGGAACAAAGAGCGCATGGCCGCGCTGAACATCGGCACGCTCGCCGCGGAGGTCGCGACGAAGTCCGCCTCCGCGGGCGGGCCGTCCCAGCGCGGGATCGGGTCGAAGCGCCAGCGCGCGCCGAAGGAAGACCCCGGGCCCGTCCGCCGCTCGCTCAGAGGGCAGAAGGCGGAGCCCGACGCAACGTACGCGGGCGGCGTGGACTACGAGCGGCGGGACGGGACGGTCATCCTCACGAACGGCACGTTCACCGGCGCGGGCGTCTCCTCGGAGGGCGCGCTTTTCGACCCCGGGCCGTCGCGCCCGACCGGGGACGTGCCCCTCGAGTCCGTCAACGCGAACGAGAGAGCGGACGAGGCGTTCATCGCGTTCCTTCGCGACGCGATGGCGACGCCGATGAAGGACGCTGAGAAGGTGGCGGAGGGGACGCGCCTCACCGCGAGCGCCTTCGCCGAATCGGTCTCGAAGACGCGACCGCGAAACGTCGCGCTCGCGCCGACGTCCGCGTCCGGCATCGTGAAAAGCGACCTCAAGCTCGCGGACGAGGGCGTCGCGAAGGTGACCCCGCGCGGGGTCACGCACCTGGACATGGCACCGTACGACGCGAGCGGACCGGTCGTCGTCGCCGCCGGCGACAAGGACGGAAACGTCGGGATCTGGCGCGTCGACGGCGCGTCCTCCTCGTCCGCGGGCGACGACGACGCGGACGGCAGCGAGGACGGCGTGATGTATTACCGCCCGCACGGGTCGTACATCTGCCACCTGAAATGGGGCAGAGGCGGCCTCGGCGGGAAGCTCCTGACGTGCGCATACGACGGCGCCGTCAGAGCGTTGGACGCGGAGAAGGGCGTCTTCACGGAGCTGTTCGTCTCCGAGGAGGACGACGAGTTCAGCGCGTGCGATTTCAGCGCGGACGGCCGCGCGATGCACCTGAGCGATAACCGAGGTAACTACTACGTCGTCGACGCGCGCACGGGGAAGATGACCTCCCCGGCGGTGATGCTCCACGAGAAAAAGATCAACACGGTGCACCTCGAGCCCGGCGCGGAGAGGCTCTTCGCAACGTCGTGCGGGGACCAGACCGTGCAAGTGTGGGACGTGCGGAAGACCGGGAAGGGGTGCAAGCCCGTGTCGCGCCTGCAACACACCAAGTCGTGCCAGGCGGCGTACTTCGCCCCGGACGGGAGCGGGAACTTGCTCACGACGTGCTACGACGACCTCTTGCGGATTTGGCGCCCGAAGGCGTCCCCGGGCGGCGGCTCGACCGCGATGAACGACGACCCGAAGTCCGCGACGAAGATCCGGCACAACAACCAGACCGGGCGGTGGGTGCTGCCGTTCCGCGCGGTGTGGACGCCCGGGTCGGACGGCGTCGTCGTCGGGTCCATGAAGCGCGAGGTGGAGCTCTTTGACGCGCAGCAAGGGTCGCTCACGAAGAAATTTTCCGACCCGGAGCGGATGACCGCGATCGCGTCGCGGTTCGCGGTGCACCCGACGCTGAATATCATCGCCGCGGGGACTGCGAGCGGGCGGATTCACGTGTTTCGCCGGTGATCGGCGATTGGGGGCTGGGGAGGGGGGATGGACATTTATTTGTTTCGCCGCAAACTCGCGCGCTTGTGAAAAGAAAAAATAAGAATTTGCTCGAGCATCTTGAAACCTCAGCGTCGTCTTAGGACGACGTGCATTAGCATCGACAAAGGTGAGCTGCCTAATTACCAGCGTGCTCAATCTCCGTTAGCGATACTGATGGACAGTTGCATCATCGGCTTCACGTGCGATCCTCGAGCGTCTTTCTTCGTCGTGTGAGAGTGCTCTCGTCAAAAAAATCGTCTTCTGTTTACGTCTTGTTCCTAAAAGAAAGAAATGAAAGCGCGCCTTCGAAAGGCGCCTACGTCGATTTGAACCACCCCTCCGGAACGAGGTTCCGGAACCACTGCCCACTCCCGAGCTCGGGCACCCTCGATCGCTGTCCGAGGACGTTGCTCAGCGCGGCCACCCTCTCGCGCAACTGCGCGACGTCCCAGTCCAGATCCGTGAACGTGTGCTGATAGATGAACCCGCGGTTGTCTAGTTTGTACTCGCTGATCCCGTCCACGTGCGCCTCCTCGGTGATCGATCCGACCAACCGAAGCTTCCCGATGATGCTCCATCGGACCTTGATCGTCCGCGTCCCGGACGTCCCCAGCGGGCTCCAGATCCGTTGCACCTGCACCTCGCTGTGCGAGAACAAAATCGACGCCGCGGTTCTCAGCCACTTCTGGCACCTCTTGTACTCTTTGATCCCGCTCGCGACGACGTGGCCGGGGTTTCTCCCGAACGACTGCGTCTCGTCGATCAGCCCGATGTCCTCTCGGTATATTCCCCACGTCAGGCTCTTCTCGAGCAACTGCGGGTAGTCCTCGCGCAGCGTTCGAATCGCCTCCCCCGACTGCGCGTAAAACTCGTCGTCTTTCGAACCCGACGGGTCGTCGCCGCTGCCGTTACCGGAAGAAAAAGACCCGTCGCCCTCGCCGTCCGTGCTGCTGTTTCTCGGCGGCTCCGCGATCGCGCTGAGCGACAGCGCGTCGAGCTGCGACCCCAACAGACGCGCCAAGTCGTCGCCCTCGAGCTCCCAGTCGTCGTCGACGCCGCCCCAGACCCGCCCCTCCGCGGCGTCGCGCTCGTTCCCGATCGGTCGCCGCGCGACCGCGGCCGCGGAGAACGCGAGCGGCGCGATCTGCGCGCGCGTCGACGCGCGCGTCAGTTCGAACTCCTCGAACCCGGTGCGGTCGTCGCGCATTCGCCCCGGCTCCGGGTCGGGCTCGACGGGAATCTCGAGCGTGACGCGCACCGCTCGTCCGCCGCCGCGGCACGCGGGGCACACGCGGACGCCGGTGTAGCCGCAGCTGCTGCAACCCTCGCCGTCGTCGCTCCAGCGCGTGCACGAGCACTCCGTCCGCCCGGTGCCCTCGCACATCGAGCACGGCTCGTTCGGATCCTCGAGATCTTCGTTCCTGTCGTCGCTTCCTCGCCCGGGCGCGATGCCGAGATCCTCGAGGCCGCCGGTGACGACGAAGCCGCCGAGGATGACCGCCGCGGCGCCAGCCTGCTGCGCGATCCAGTCCGCGTCGCCGATGTGCGCGTGGCACGCGTGCGACGGAAATCGCGCGGCGCGGCGGTTCGCGAGCGCGGGATGATGATGATGATGATGCGACGACGTGGCGTTCGTCGAGGCGGGAGTTCTCGCCCTCGTCCCCGCGCTCGCGCGCTTCCCGGGAAGCGCCGCGGGGACGCACGGCGCGGCGACGCACGCCGCCGCGGGCATCATGGTTCGCTTATCGACCGCTTATATCGCGCGTTCGCGGATAAAAACGCGACTCGTAAACGTCGAGCGCGTCGTTCGCGCGCGTCGTCTCGCGCGCGCCTGCGTCAATGCCAGCCCGACAGGAGGAAGCAGAAGTGGATCTTTCTGCGAACGCGCGCTTCTCGTTGGTCGAGAAGTTATTCCGCCCGCGCCGCGCCACCGCCGACGCCATGTCCGCCGCGACGTCGCCCGCTTCCGCGCCCGCGCGCTCGATTCGATGCCGCCATCGCGCGGTCGAGCGCATAGCGCGGTCCGCTCGCGCAGGTCCGCGGCGGTGCCGCGCCTCCGCGCGCGCGGGATGCGACGAACGCGCGTCCGACGCGGACGCGGCACGCTCGACATCGCTCTTTTCGCCGTCGTCGACGCGCGTCGCGTCGCTCTCGCTCTCCGTCGCCGCGGCGTCGGTGATGACGCTCGCGGCCGCGGCCGCGCCCGCGCTCGCAGATGACGCCGCCGCGGTGTTCAACAAGACGTGCGCCGGGTGCCACGCCGCGGGAGGGAACGTCGTCCAAGCCGGCGCGACGCTGTTCCCCGCGGACTTGCAGAGGAACGGCGTCAGCGACGTGGACACGATTTACGACGTGATCAGCAAGGGGAGGAATAAGATGCCAGGGTACGGCGAGGAGTGCGCGCCGAAGGGGCAGTGCACGTTCGGGCCTCGTTTAAGCGACGAGGACGTCCTAAACCTCGCGACGTACGTGTTGGACCAGTCGAAAGAGGGGTGGAAGTAGAGGCGGGGCGTTCACAGGAGACTAGAGCTAGCTAGACATATGGATAAAACGTCAAGAAGGACTATTTCTGCGACTCGCGTCGACTCCCTCGCGCTCGTCAAACCGACTTTGTCGACTTCCGGACCATCGCGTAGTACTCGTCGAAGCCAGGACCTCCGCCCGGGTCCTTCACGCTGCATCGTTCGGCGACTTCGTACCCGAACCGTCGATACACCTCTCGGTTCTTTTCTCCGCTGCACTCGAGGTAACACGGAAGTCCCTTAGCGTCCGCGACTTTCGACACCGTTCGCATCAACTTCGAGCACAGCTTCTGTCCCTGCGCGGACGGGTCCACGGCCATCATCGCGACGTACACGTGCCGAAGTCCGCTCTTCGAGCCGTGCCTCTTGTGCATCGCATTCGTCAACTTGTCCGCCGCTTCGAAGCGTTTCTGGCACCCGGCGACGTCGCCAAACGGCGGCAAGCCGTGACGACACACCATGTTCCACACCACGCTCAACGTCGATCCGTACGGCTGAGCGTTCCCGTGCAGGAGGTGCACGACGCATACCGCGCCAATCTCGTCCGAATCCTTCATGCGAGCGTGCAAGATCGCTTTACGAGGTCCCCCGCGAAGAGTTTCCCGGTGGATGAACTTCGAGATGTACGCGAAGATCTTCAGCCGCTTCGGGTCGTCCCACCTCCCCGACACGTCCGGGCCGCACGCCCAGTCGAGACACAGCTCCGGCTGCGTCGTTGGCGTCCCAGAGAACGAGCGCGTGCACACGTCCTCGGCGGCACGCGCGAGCGACGCGCCGTCTGTTGGCTCGGACGTCGCGCGCTCGTCGTCGTTGACGCGCATTTTCGCTCCGCGGTTCGCCTTCGCGTCGATTCTGCTCACGCCGCCGTCGGGGGTGAGGTACTCGTCCCAGACGTTCGGCTTGGGCGCGCTCGTGCACATGACGCCGCCACGCGATGCGCGCGCGGTCGTGTCGACGCGCGTCGTGGTGTGCGAGCGAGAGCGAGAAACCGCGAACGTTTTGGATGCCTCGCTTCTCGAGTATTTTTAGATGTCGCGCGTCGACGACGCGTCTGGTCCTTCATCGTCCTCGCGCCGTCATAAGTGCACGCGCGCGGCGCGGACGCCGAACACCGCGCGCGGGCCACGTCGCGGACGCGCGCGCTTCCATCCGCGATGGTGTTCGGGTTCGGCCGCGGGTCTAAGACGCCCTCCCCGGAGGCGAAGCGCGAGGAAGCGAACGTGCTCTTCGCGCGTCTCGCGAGCGGCCAAGCGTGCGCGTCGAGCGACGGCGACGGCGCTTCGACGACGGCGACCGTCGCGGCGGACGCGAAGAACGCGTCGTCGGAGGTCAACCCGAGCAACATGATGCCGAAGCCGAACCAGAAGCGCGCGTCGAGGCAGCGCGAGAAGCTCTCGACCGATCGCGAGTCGTCCACGATCCCGATAAGCGAACGAAACGACGCGCTCCCCGAGCATCAACGCGACGCGACGACGACGTGGCAGTACCCGAGCGAGCAGATGTTCTTCAACGCTATCGCGCGCAAGGGTTGGCGGCCGAAAGAGGAGGACATGACGAACGTGATCAAGATTCACAACGCGGTGAACGAGCGGTGCTGGGGCGAGGTGATGAAGTGGGAGAAGCTCCACGCGCGCGAGTGCGACTGTCCTAAGCTTCTGAAGTTTCGTGGACGCCCGCGAGAGTACAGCCCGAAGGCGAGGCTTCTGAACTTCCTCGGGTTCAAGCTCCCGTTCGATCGGCACGACTGGGTCGTCGACCGGTGCGGCGTCGACGTGCGGTACGTCATCGACTTTTACAACGGCAAGTCGAACGACCCGCGCGCGCCGATCGCGATGCACTTGGACGCGCGGCCGGCGTTGGACTCGTTCGGGGCGTTCTTCGACCGGGCGTACTTGCAAGGGAAGTGGATGATGTCCGGAGGGTGGATGAACGGACGGTAGGTAACACGCGCGCGAGACGTAGCGCTCGAGAGGGGGGGGGTCGATTAGCGGCGGCCGACGGCGGCGTTGGTACGAAAATACATCTTGGTTTCAAAGCACCTCGACGCGCGGCGTGACGCGCGAACGCTGGATCGAATCAGTAGCGGCCCGGCCACGTGCCGTTCTCGCGCTCCTCGTCCCACTTCTCAACCCACTCGGTCGGGCACAGAGAGCGGTAGTACTTCGCGTACGTCTCGCACTCCTCCGCGTCCTCGCCCTGCTGCGCCTTGCACTTGTGGAACTCGTTGTAGCGCGTGTAGCAGTGCTTCGCCTGGTTCTGCTGCGGGAAACGCGGATCGAAAGGAGCCGTCGCGAGCTTGATCTCCGGCTTGGGAGCCTCGGCCTCCTCCTCCTCCTCGACGGGGACCTCCTCCTCTTCGACGACCTGGTGGTGGTGCGGAGACGAGCGAGCGCGTCAGCGGGGACGTTCGATCGTGGTCGCGGAAGCGAAAGGAGAGAGACGTCTCAAAATTTAGGGTTGATCGCGCGCGGTGCCGCCTCGATCGCGCGCGAGGGACGCGAGGGTCGCTGGCGCACCTCCTCGGGGGCAGCCTCCTCGCAACGCGACGTAGTGGCGCCCATGGTTTCGAGTTCCGATTCACGAACAAAGAGCTTGTTCGGTGGAAAGTGACGACGGTGTTGTGAAGGGACGAAGCAAAGACCGTAGCAGCGAGCGAGAAGACCAGTGCGAGAAACGGAAACTCGGGCTTCGGAGCTCGAAAAAAAAATCGGGAAAAAAAGAGTCGAGAAATCAAACAAGCGTCCAGCCTCGCGTCTGGTAATCTGGTCGTGTTACACGCGATTTCCGGCCGCGTCTCGCGCACTACACCGCGCGCAAGCAGCGATCCCGTGTCGCGGTCTGGTCATCGCGTTCACATTCGCTCGGGCGGATCCGTCGGAGTATCGTGCGTACTTCACACGCCGTAGGCGCCTCTAAGGGGCTTCTTCGCGCGCGCGTTCGCCGCGCACGACAACGCGCGAGGGGCGAATTCGTCGCACAATCGCCCACACGAATCCAGGGAGCGACGGACGACGTAACTGAACTGGAGAACCACCGGGGAGGATGATCAAGGCTTTCATCGTGGTGAACAACCACGGTATGCGCTCGAACCCGCGCGTCGTCGCGATCTCGTTCGCCCTCGCGCCCGCGCTCGTCCGTCCGTCTCTCGTGCATTCTCTGAATCGATCTCTTCCTCCGTTTTTCCTCCGTCTCGCAGCCATGGTGCGGCTGTGCCGCTTCTACGAGCAGCTCGGCGTGGACAAGCAGGCGGACCTGTGTCAGACAGTGTATAAGATGGTGACCGGGCGACCGGACCACCTGTGCTCGTTCGTGGACGATGAGAAGACGTTCGGCCCGGACACGAAGCTCGTGTACAGGCACTTCGCGACGCTGTACTTTTGCATATTGAGCGATCGATCCGAGTCCGAGCTCGCGATGTTGGATCTGATTCAGGTGTACGTGGAGACCTTGGATAAGGTGTTCGAGAACGTGTGCGAGCTCGACTTGATCTTCAACTCGCCGAAGGCGTACACGGTGCTCGACGAGACGATCGTGGGGGGGTTAGTTCTCGAGATCAACAGTCAGAAGGTGATCGGAGTGTACGAAGAGTTGATGAAATTGGAAAAGGCGCAGGCTTCGATGTTGGAGAGGGTGACAGGGTAGGGTGAGTGAGAGCGGGTTGAACCTTAACTTAGAACGGGCGGATTGTGCATCTATCATCTATGGTGACGAACAGAAGAGACGCGCACGCGCAAGAACTAGAAAAGTCGTGCCAGAACAAACAAGCCCCGACTGTAATTTGAGCCTTGAAATCGATATTTAATCGATAATTTTACTGGTCACGTAGTTGTCGACGATCGATTCGAAACCATAGAAAAAACGCAACTTAACCTGATACGTTGTACTGAGTGCACGATGAAAACCTGACTTGGAAAGAAATAATAACAACTTTTAGAAAGGGTTCGAGGAACTTAATAGAAAGAAGACAACACTAAGTACACGTGGACTAAATGTAACGAAGCGTACCTGGGAAACAAGTTGGAATAACCTGCTGATGAAATTCGCGGAAATATGCTCGGTGGTGCGAACGGATAATCGATATAAGTACACGAGAACGTAAAGAGGGTCACTTGAACAAACTTGAAGGCAAAGAAGGCGACATTTGCAGATTTCTCCAGGAACTAGACAGGACTACAGTAACTACGTGTAGTCTGACAACCAAATCAAAGAAAAAATCGGCAAGCTGCTATTTTCTTAAGATTTTCGCGCGTGATCGTCCAGCAAAAACTGGAAAATAAGTCGGAAAACTTCCTTCAGAGTGCTTTCATCGGAACAATCTTCGCAGTATTGGCAAAGAACTGCAAATTGCTGACAAATATCGATGAAGTTAGTCTATCAGCAGTCTTTAAAAGCCTTCAAAGTTTAAACGCTGAGCTCATGAATCGACAAGCTTCCGCAATTCGATGACTTAGAGACGAGCTTAACATGAATTCAAAAGATGCTCTACAAATTCAACAGATTTCGATGTAGGAAACAGCAAAGTAGTGCATTATTATCCATAGAATCAATACAGAAAGATTGCTGAAGTTATCAAGCAAATCGAAACCCTCTCCTTACATCATGTCTGCTTGATGATGGTTCATTGCAACGCAGCTAAATTATCCTTCAGAGAGAATAATAAGTTACAACTTAGACGTTTAGGGTTCAAAACGACTTTCTTAAAATGTGAATACTGTTAATGTGAGTCTGATTCACAATCAGAGTGCGTCAGTTATTGCGGTCCAAGTTCACTTTCCTCCTGGAAGCAGCCAGGTTCGGATAACCAACCTTGTTTAAGCAATGTTAGTGATATAACAACCACTTATCAGTTATTCTTGCGCCTTTGCTACATTTTCCGGGTCCTTTTACCTCAGAAAGTTCCTCAATTTCTTTTGATGCAGAGATTCTCGCGACGTAGGTGTTTCAAGACATTACCTCGTTCGTTTACTTCATGTTAACCGCATTGCACTGTTTACATTTACACATCTGACGACATTTTGTATCGTGGTGATGCTAAGATCGTTGCGTGCGAGTGCTTCCCGCATCGACAACTTATTCTTCTTTTTTCCACGAACGATATGGTTCGTTTATTTGATTCGTTCCTCGAGCGGTTTTCTGCTTTGTTTTTTATATTTGTTTAGCGTTCGCGCTTACAATTGTTGATTGTTTCGCGGCGGCTTTATCGCTCATTCATTGTTACTTTACGAGCGTGTTTTCATATTCGCGAGAAGTTATCTAGGACTCACAATATTTTCCATGAAATGACCGTCGCCATACCTTCTTCTCTCGCTCGAGTCTGCATCCTTCACGCTTTGATTCGTATAATCCCACCTGCTTTATTTTCGCTTCTGCTAGGCTCCCTTCGTCACGCAGAAGTGATTTTTTAAAGCAATTTTTGTTGTGCTTTCCGCGTGTGTGTGAAAACGAAATAAAAATCGCGGTGAAGGCATTTCCACACTGATTTTAATCGCATTTCCGCATGCGTCAAGTCTTTTCAGGGAAAGTCAACTTACCTTTCGAAAAGAGTCCGAACTCTGAATTGGTTTGAAGCTTATTTCGCTCCGATTAATTTAGTCTTCTAAGCTACACTACTTTTGCAACTAAGGGCTAAGTGCTGGTTTGAAACTGTCTCGAGTTTCTACTGTCCTTTTGTCTTGGTCTTGGTCTTTCGCAACGCGGACAGCGAAAGAACCTCAGGCTCGTCTTCCTTGCCTTGATCTTTTTTCGGTGTCTCCGGTGGCGACGTGCCCTGCTTCTTAGTTCCGAAGCAAAGACATCCTCCCCCCCCACCAGCCATCTCCTTCTTCTCCCTCTTCTCTATCTTCGACCGAACCTTTTCCATCTGCCTCAGCGTCTTCTCTCTCTCCAACTTTTTCTTCGCGCGTTCCTCCTTCGTGAGTTCCTCCGCTTCGTCATCCGACGGCAGTGCGAGTTCGATGTCGTCCGGATCGAGTGCTTCCGAGAGGTCCCACTTCAGCACATGCATCTGACTCGACAATATATCCTCTACAATTTTCAAGCTGTCGCAAACGTCCAGGAGTTTGACGAGCATCTCGTCGTGCACGGTGTCGTCGTCTTCCTCGGACTCGAACAGAGACGCGAGCCAGTTCGTGTTCGGATCGAACAAGCAACCCGCGGGGCCCGCGTTCGCGGACGGTAACTTGTTTTCAAACTCCGTCAGCATCGTCTTCGCCCACCGCACCTCCTTAAACATGGCGTCCGTGACGCGTCCTTTCAACACGCGTTCCGATCCCGGCAGGTCGCGTAGCTCGTCTGTCATCTTAAGGAACTCAACCACCCCGTCGTGAAAATCGCTCAGCTCCTCGGGTATCTTTCGCGTCAGCACCGTGAGCGTCGCGATTGCGCTGTCGCTCAGGATCGACGCGTCCTGTACGTATTCGACGTATCCTCCCAGCGATTTGTCCACGATCGCTTTGGCGTTTTGCTTCTTGGTGTTAAAGTTCAACCTCCGCCCCGCGTCCTCGTCCGTCTTCTCCGATTTTGCCTGGTACATCGTGCTCGTCGGCGAGCGGTACTTCGACCGCGGGGGTGAGGCGGGGGTCTTTATCGGATCCCGCCTCACCTTGTGCATGATCGTCGCCGCCGCGTGCCCTTCCCAAGAAGGTCACGGAGCAGCGCACGCGTGCGCAATCGACTGGAGTTGTTGACGATCCGGTAGGGTTGAAAGAAAAAAATCGGCGCTAAAACTGTCTGTTCGGGGTTGGTTTGATTAAAAGCTGATTTTCCAGTGATTTTCCCTGGATTTTCCCTCGAGTCGCTGATTTTCGGCTGGCAGTAGTTCACCACTTATGGCCAAGAACGAGGAGAGGAAAAGTTTCTCCGCCGCCGGCCAGAGGCGCGAGCGAGAGACGACGCCCCGCTCGGGACCGCGATCGTTCGTGTAATCTAATCTTCAATTTTCGATTCTTCTACACCACGTTTCCGCGGTTAACTAAAGAACTAAAACAACTCCTCACGACAGCGGCAACCCGCGGTCGCTTCCCCTGCCTCGCGACCGTCAATCATATCAGATTCATAACGAAGCCTGCGACTTTTTGCCAAACGAACGCGACCCCATAGATCTCGAAGAACGCGCAAAAGTTCCACAGGCTGTGCAACACGATCGGCGCTAATATGTTCTTCGAGCGAATGTACACGACGCACATCAGCATCCCGAGCACGGTCAGAGGAAGAAGCCTCTCCATGCTGAAGTGCGCGGCGGCGAACAGAAACGACGACAAGACGATCGCGACGTCCATGCGGAAATACCGCGTGAGCGACGGCATCAGGAACCCGCGGAATATCATCTCCTCCCACACCGGGGCGACGAGGGACACGACGCCGATGTAGAAGCATACCGACAGGATGTCGTTCGATATCATCACCTGCTCCCACGGCGACATCGGCAAGGACGCGCTCGACACCGGCATCATCGCGCTGTTCAGGTTCACGGTCGCGGTGACGATGGGAAACGCGACGCAACCGCGTAAGATCTCCACCCACCACCGCCCTTTCAACGCGATCGGGAACCACCGCTTCGGGAGCGGGAAGTACGGCCGCAAACACTGATAGAGCACGCCGAGCCCGACGAACATCTCGACGACGTCCGCGGAGAGGGAGTACAACGCGAGTCCTCGCGCGCTGAGCTCGCGGCAGTTGAACCCCAACCACGTGACGACAGACGGCAGACCGACGTGCCCGACGAGCAAAAAAGCCGCGAACCACAGGATCATGACCTGGAACACCAAGCCCGCGTTCCACGGGACGTGACAGAACCCCTCCCTGGGGAGGTCCAGGTACTTATCGATCCAGCACGGTATCCGATGCGGCGTCTCCGCGTCCGCGTTCGTCGTCTCGGACGCTTCCAACGATCTCTCCTCCCCCTCCTCGCTGTCTCCCTCTCCCGTCGGCGCGACCGCGTCCCCGAACGCGCCGACGGTGCGCGACGCCGATCGCCGACACGCGTTCCCCATCGCGAGTCGCGCCCGATGGCCTCGACGACGCCCGACCTCGCGCCATACCCCCAACGCCTCCCGGCTTGGAGCGGACGCTCGCGCGGCGATGCGGTCACGACTACAACGCCTTCGTTCGGTCCCGCGCCCGCCGCTTGCCGTCGTCGTCGCGACGGCGACGAAGCAGAGCGACGCCATCCCGCCCGGGCGGCGCGATCTGAGTGGATAAACTTTTTGGAGTGCGCTGTTTTCGGTTCGCGAGTCCTCACCAGGCTGCGTTCGGCCGAGGACGCGCGCACACTACGAGCGCGCGGGGACGAGTTTGAGCGACGCGCGATTCAGCATCACGAGCGGCGCGATTCTCTTCGATGCGAATCGCGTTCAGACGCGGTATGAATACGACATCAGTGTTACAACGGCGCGCGTCCGCGCGGCGGGCGCGGGGAAAAGAGCGACGACTTCGCGCTCGTCGTCGTCCCTCACCGGTAGAGCGACTCGGACGCGAGGTTCTTCGCGATCTCCTTCTCCCACTTGTCGCCGTTATCCAACAGCTTCTCCTTATCGTACATCAACTCCTCGTGCGTGTACGTCGCGTACTCAAAGTTCGGCCCCTCCACGATCGCGTCCACCGGGCACGCCTCCTGGCAAAACCCGCAGTAGATGCACTTCGTCATGTCGATGTCGTACCGCGTCGTCCGTCGGCTCCCGTCCTCTCGCTCCTCCGCCTCGATCGTGATCGCCTGCGCGGGGCAGATCGCCTCGCACAGCTTGCACGCGATGCACCGCTCCTCCCCGGTCGGGTACCGCCTCAGCGCGTGCTCGCCGCGGAACCGCGGTGAGAGCGGCCCCTTCTCGAACGGGTAATTGATCGTCACCTTCGGCTCCCAGAAGTACTTCATCGCGAGCGACATGCCGCGGAACATCTCGGTCAGGAACAGCGTCTGCGCGCTCGCGTCGATGACTGCGCGACGAGGGGGGAGGTAAGTGGTCAGCGCCCGCGTTCGACGCGCGATCGATCGCGGGAAAGACGAGGACGCGCGTGGGGAAAACGATCAGATCAAATCAAGACGCGGGTTTCTTCGCTTACCCCCGGTGAGATCGTTCGCCCGCGCGGTGCGCGAAAGGCTCGCGATCGACTCCGGCACGGGCACGTTGCCTGCGAGACGACGAGGAAAGGAATCGTTAGCGACCGTGGACGAGCGCCGAGAGGTGTCGAAGTCGCAGACGCGCGGACGAGCGCGCACCTTTGTTGTCCCTCTGAGGCGCGGGGGCGTCGGCTTGGCGCTCCGCGCTCGAGTGGAAGGTGTGAGAGGAGAGCCCCCCCCAATTCGCGGCCGCCGCGCGCGCGGCCCCGAGCCGACAAAGGCTGTTCGACGCCTTGCGAAGCATCGTCGCGACCGTGGGCGGTGTTTACGACCCGCGGTTTGCAAACCCGGCGCTCTCGCCTCGGTCGCGGGCGCGACGCACTGACGCGAGGACGAACCCTAAACTCGCACACTCGAAAGGTCGCGTGACCAACGAGCGCGAGCGCGACCACCGACCGCCTGGCCGCTCGCGCGACGACCTGAGAAAAATTGAATCGCGAAGCGACAGGTCGAGCCGCACTGTCCCAACGCGTCCCAACGCGTCGCGCCCCCCGCCGTCCCGCACCCCGCGCGCCGACGCGCGGTCGGCCTAGATGACCGACGCGGAGATACCCACGCACCTCGCGGGCCCGCCGGACGTCCCCGACAAGCGCGTCTTCGAGCTCAAGGCGAAGATGAACGCGCTCACGAAGCGTCTGCTCGCGGCGGAGAAGCAGCGCGACGACGCGGTGGAGGCGAAGACGACGACGAACGTGGCGATGAAGTCCGCGGCGCGCGAGGCCGAGGAAGCGCTCGTCGCGACGCGGCATCGCGCGGAGCAGGCGGAGATCCTCGCGAGGGAGAACGCGGCGCGCGCGATCGACGCGGAGACGCGCGCGGCGGACGCGGAGCGAAGAGCGGCGCGCGCGGAGGCGACCGCGCGCGAGCAGTCCTCGCTCGTCGCCGCGCTTCGGGAGGAGATCGATACCCTCAAAGCCGTGGGCGTGACGCTGGAGGACGACGTCGACGTCCTGCGCGCGAAGGTCACCGAGCTCGAGGTCGGCGTCCGGACGTTCTCGCGGTCCTCGCAGACGACGGAGGAGGCGGAGGCGGACGACGCGCGACGCGGCGGGGGACGCGCCGCGGGGGGAGGAAGGGAGGGACTGAAAGACCGCGCCGCGAGCTGGATGGCGCGTCTCGACCGCGTCGGGTCGGACCCGCTCGCGGGGAAGGAGAACGAGGTCGTGCGGTCCGCGCCGGACTTCTCCGGAGGCGGCGCGATGACAGCTGTCACGACAGCTGTCACGACGCGAGAAAACGAGCCGAGGCGGACGGCGACGAGCGCGCGCGACTCGCACGCGAGACGATCGCTGTCGCGACTCTCTCGAGGATCCCTCGCGATTCGAGGATCCGTGGCGTCCAGAGGAGGGAGCGGGAGCGCGACGAACCGGGACACGATATCGTCGTACGGCGACGACGCGTACCTGTACGACGACTACGACACGCAGTCGGAGTACTCGGACCGAGACGTCGGCGGCGGCGGCGACGATCAGTGGGCCGGGGACGATCCGAACTGGACCGCGGCGTGATAGACGCGCGATCGATCGTTAGTAGAAGTAGGTAGCGCGCGTTCTTTATTCGTTTCGTCTTTCTTTCGTCGCGGACCGCGTCCGCGTGTTCACGGGAGGGAGTCGTTCTCGCCGACGCGCTCACGCGGACGGAGACGCCGGCTCCTCCTCCTCCGTCGGCTTCGCGGCTTCCGCGACGATGTCCGCGGGGACGGTCAAGACCGGGGACGGGCAGTACGCGAGCGCGTAGGAGGAAACGCTCCCGAGCATCGCGCGCTTCAGGTTCCCTGTCAGTCCTCGCGTGCCCATGACGAGGAAGTCGATCGCCCCACCTTGATCTTCGACGTAGTCCACGATGTTGTCGCGCGTGTCTCCTTTCATGTCCAAGAGCACGGACGCGCATAGACCTTCGTCGTCTCTTTGAAACTCCGACAACGCCGCCATGCACTCGTTCACCGCCGCGGTCGCTTTCAGCGTCGCCTCCGGGTTCTCGCTCGCGGCGCTGTGAAGCAAGTGGACCTCGTCTCTCGGCTTCAACGCGTTCGACATCGCCCATCGCACGAGCGCGACGCTCTGAGACGTGCCGTCGATCGCGATCGCGACCTTCCGCTGCTTCCCCGGGGTCGTCATCCCGAGGTACGCCGCGCCGACGGTGTCGGACGTCAGATCCGGGATGTCCCGGTACTTCCGAGAGCGAACGACGAGGACGGCGATCGGCGCGTGCTGCGTGACGTACGACGTGACGGAACCGAGGAACATACGGCGCCAGCCCTGCCTGCCTCGGCATCCCAGGAGCATGATCGCGTCTCGCGGGCACTCCATCGTCGCGAACTTCACGAGCGCGTCCCCGGGGTCATGCGTCGTCTCGATCAATAAGATGCGGTGCTCCATTCCCCGGACGTCGTGCGCTATCTCCGACGGGAGCCAGTCCTTCGCGAGCGACGCGTCCGAGAGCGTCTTCACCGTGTCCATGGGGATCCACCCGCTCGTCTTTTGCTTGCACTTCAGGAGCCAGATGTTGTCGCTCGGGAGGAAGAAGTTGTCTCTCGCCCAGCGCCACGAGAGCTTCGTGTCGATCGCGTCCTTGTCGCCGACTGCGACGCGAGGGAGGAGGAGGATAAGCGACGAGGGAAAAAGCAACGACGACGAGGGAAAAAAACGACGACGCCGCGCGCGACGCCACGGACGCACCGGCGTAGAGGACGGTCCGCGGGGTCTCGAACGTCATCTCCTCCATCGAGGGCGAGCGCGCGCAGGGTGAGGAGGGCATGGTCGGGTGCGATCGCGTGCGCGCGCGGGGGGGAGAGTGACGACGCCGCGCGCGCCGCGGTCGTCGAGAAGGAGACGAGCTCTCGGAACGTACGAAAGCTGCTGACGCGTCAAAAAGAACTCCCTTCTCACGTGAGAACGCGCGGGAGGACGACGACGCGTGGAGGCGACGCAAACCAGTTGTAATCAATACACTACGTTCGCTCGCCGATAATCAACGGCGGCCGCCCCGACCGCCACCCCGGCCACCCCGACCGCCCTGCTGGTGACCGCCGCCGCGACCTCCTTGCTGGAAGCCGCCTCTGCCGCCGTTGTTCTGGCCGCCTCTGCCGCCGTTGTTCTGGCCGCCGCGACCGCCGCGGTTTTGGTTATGGTTTTGCCCGCCCGCGGCGCCGAACGTGTCCATGTCGAGCCTGCGCATCTCCGCGAACCGCGACCGACCGCCAGTTTGCGTCGCCTGCTGCTGTCTTTCGAGCGCTTCGCACGACATCGAGTCGAAGAAGTCGTCCTTGACGTACGTCGGCGCGGCCTCTTGTTGCAACCGCATCGCCTCGGCTTCTTTCCGGAACTTCGCGAACGCGCCGACAAAGTCAAAGTCCTCCGTCGGGACCGCCATCCGCGTCGGGAGGAGGCCGTCGCCGCCCACGTTCGGTCGCGGGACGGGCCCCCGTCCTCCGGCGCGCGGCGCGGGAACGCCCGCGCCGCCTCTGCCGCCCCGTCCGCCGGCGCGGGGGGCGGGCACCGCGCCGCCGCCGCCGCCGCCGCCTAGCGTGTGCTGCGGCACCCTCGCGGGGACGCCCTTGGGCTGCGCTCCGCCGCCGCCGCCGCCGATCGCGGCGGCGAAAGACGTCGGTTTCGCCTTCGGCACAACCGTCGGCGCGGGTTTCGGCGCCGCCTGCCTCTGCTGCTGCTGCTGCGGGGGCGGACGCGTCTGTCGCGCGGGCGCCGCCGCGGGGGGCGCCATCACGGGCTGGCGGTTCCACGGGTTCGCCGGCGCCGCCGCGGGCGCGGGGGCCTGCTGCTGACGCGGAGGCTGCTGCTGGTACTGCTGCTGCGGCGGCGGCTGCTGGTACTGCTGCTGCGGCGGCTGCTGCTGATACTGCTGCCGCGGCGAGGCGGGGGAGAGAAAATTCATTCAGTCGGTCGATTGTTCGTTCCTCGAAAGAGAGCTGAGGGGCGTGGACGCTCTCGCGCGCCGATCGCCGCGCGCGTCGCGCCCCTCCGCGCGATCGCGCGCGGGCATCGGCGCGCACGCGCGGGGAAACCAAACGGCCGCGCTCGCACCTGCATCGGCGGCGCCATGCGCTGCTGCTGGACGGGCTGCTGGACGGGGGGGGCCGCCGCGGGAGCCGCGGCGACGGCCTGGGATTCACGCGAGGGGAGGGAGGATCGGGGTCAGCTCGCGGACGTGAATCGCGCCGATCGACGCGTCGCCGCGCGATCGCGCGCGCGTGGAACGCTACGACACGACGCGGATGGGACGAAACGAGAGATCGCGCACCTGATCCATGGTCAGGTCCTTGATGTCGCTGCCGCGGAAGATGATGTAGTCGTAGATCTCCGTGGACTGCGGGATCTGCGGGCCGTTCTTCTTCCGTCCTTCCGTGCCGAAGGATCTCACTGTTCGATGCGACGGCGGGGTAGGGAACGTCAGCGCGTCGCGTGACGAGCGAAGCGGTGGAAATCATAGGATGAACGCCCGCGCGCGTATCGTCGACGCGTCGATTTCGGGAAGGATCCGCGGGCGATCTGTTTCAGCGTCGGATGCGCGGGATCGCGGGGGGACGGACCATTCTGAAGCGCGAGCGACGAGTCCACGGTGTCGATCGTGTACAAAATGCCCTCGTATCTGATCTCGCTCTTGGAGATCAGGCTGATCTTGCTGCCGATGTATTGCGCCGCCATTATGGGCGCGTTGCGTGTCGTGCGCGCGCGGGAATGCCCCTCCGGACGACGCGGTAGTTCGGCTGGCCTGGCAGGCGGGAGCCGTGAAGTCGTCTATGTTTTCGAACCGCTCTCGTACACACCTCCCCGCGCGAAGCGATGGAGACGTCGAGCACGACCGTGCGGCTGGCGTCGCCGGTCACGTCGACGCTCGTCGCGCACGCGATGAAGGAGGTCGTCAAGTTTCTGTTCTTCGTGCGGCAGCAGACGCCGTCGTCGTACGACGAGCTCCGGACGTGGTTGCTGGCGCGTCCTCGATCCCAACACGACGTCGTCGCGACGACGACGACGACGATGACATCTGACATCGCTTCCCCGCTTCTCTCCTCTCTTCCAGGACGCGGTCGGCCCTGAGGCCATCGGCGCGCGTTCGACAGACGCGCACGACGACGCCGTCGTCGAATCCCCCGGCGAGAAACGGAAACGACGCGTCACGTCGAGCGAGCGCGCGGCCGTCAAGTTCCTGAAAGATTTCGACGCGATGCTGGCGGCGTTGACGCCGCGAGCGCTCGAAGCGTTCGACGTCACCGAGGTCGCGGTGTTCTTAGGGTCGACGCCGCTCCGCCCGCGGGAGATACACGCGTTCAAGCTCGAGTCTGTGCGCGGACGGTACGACGCGCCGACGACGCGGACGGACGGCTGGGACAAGGCTCTGAGCAACGCGGGGCGCAAAGCCGTGCGCGAGTGCCTTCCGACGCTCGCCGGGCTGCCCGCGTGCGACGCCGTCACGCGCGCGTTTCTCATGATAAGAGGGAAGGCGATGGACGAGCCGCCGGAGGGGTTTCTCCCGAAGCGAGGGTTCAAGCCGCTGACGCGGTCGACGAAGGTGCGCGCGGAGTTTGACTTTCGTCGCAAGGACGACGACCGCGCCGGCGACGAGGAAGACGGCGACGACGACGACCAGGCGGTGTGGTACCAGCGCGCGGTCGTCGTGAAAGGCTTGCGGACGTGACGCGACGAAGACGAGTTCACGAGAGTCTTATTAGCGTACTGTATTACGTATGAAAAGAATAGTCTAGCTCTAGCACCTAAAGAGAATAGAACACCTTATAGTAGCAATATCACCAGGCAAACAATGCGCCTCGCGCGTCAGTCCGACTTCGCCGACTTTCTGCGTCTCATCGTCCGCGAGAACGGCCCCATGGAAGGATCCATGATGTATTCGAAGATCACCTTCGTCCACGACGTGTGGTACTTCAAAGTATCGTAATATTCCGGCGCGATTTCGCGGATTTTGTGCAGCCTGCTCCCCGGCACCTTCGGGAAGTCGTGGTGCTCGTTGTGGTACCCGACGTTGTACACGAGGAAATTGAGCGGGCCGTAGTACGAGTACGTCTCCTGTCCGGGCTCGAAGACGTAGTGCTCGGAGATGAAATGCCCCGCGATCGGGTGCAGACCGCCGCCGAGGAACACGGAGAGGAGGAGGTACAGCATCGCCCTCGGGCCCGCGAGGTACACGAACGCGAAGTCGAACCCGACCTGCGTGACGAGGTTGAGACAGTCCCACGCTTTCATCGGCTTGGGAGACACCAACATCGGCCGAAGCGCGTAGAAGAAGAGCTGACCCATGACCCACACCGTCTTCAGGAGCGCACCGCCGACGGAGAACACCGCGGCCTCGCCCTTCGTCGGGATATCCGTGTCCACGCCATCGTGACCTTGGAACAGGTGGTGCTCCATGTGGTACCTTTTAAACGCCACGGAGAACGGGATCCCCACCGGGAGGTTCGCGAACAACCCGAGCGCGCGGTTCGCGGTCGTGTTCTCGAACACCAAGTTGTGCGACAGCTCGTGGTTCGCGAGGAACAAGTTCGCGGTGGCGAAACCGCCGAGGCTGTACGCCGCCAACACGAGCACGGGCATCGGCGCGTTGTTCCCGAGGTAGTACGCCGCCGCGAGCTGCGTAAAGACCACCGCCACGATCTGAGGGAACGACCACATGTCGGCGCCGTACAGGTCCTTGATCTGCGGGTACTTCGCGAGGATCTCGCGACGGCGCCTCGCGTGCGGCTCCTGCGGCGAGCGCGCGGGGTGGGTCGAGAGCGGAGGTCAGTCGAGGGTTCGAGCGCTCGCGACGGCGGCGTTCGACGATCAACCGTCGCGAAGAATAATAATGTCGTCGTTCGGATCTGGAGAGCGAACGGAAAGATACGCGGCCTCGGGGGATCGACGCGAGCGACGGGCGCGCGACGACGACGCCGTCCGCGCGCTCGCGCCGAGAACGGATTCACGTGGGCATCGTTGGAGTACGCACATCGTCTTTGCTCCAGTAGAAGTCTCCCTTCGTCTTCGCCTCGAGCGCGCCGCTCGACATCTTGAAATCAACCGACGGCGCGTGTCCCTCACTCAGATTAGAATAAAGTGGCGCGTGTCGACGTCACCGATCGGTACGGCGCGAAGAGCGCGAGGCGCTCGCGCGCGCGCGACGGCACGACTCGACGCGAGAATGCGACCGATATATGCGCGTGAACGACTGGCGCGGGCGTTCGCTTCGCCCGGCTCGCGCGCGGGTTGTGTTGGGCGCGTACGTTTCCCGCGTCCAGTCGTTTCGAGCGGCACACGTGCGCTTCGGTTCGTAATGTCTGGCCGCAATTTTCCCGCTGCCCGCGGATCTTTACGTATCCGTACACTACGTGTACACGTTTTCTGCTACTGTATGGGTTTTTTGTCTTGATGAATCGAATAGCTGAGCGTCATTTTATGCGGCGTTTCAAGCGGGGACGGGCGCTCGGCGGGTCCGCTGCGGGACGCCGCCGGGACGGACGCCGCGCCGCGAACAAAACGTTCTAACGCGCGTGCCATTATTACACAGACTACTACATCGCACGCGGACGACGCCGCGCGCTGCGGGTCCCGCGTCTTGGGACGGCGACGCGAAAGCGAAGACCGTCTCCGCGCTCACCGCCGCTCTCTTCGCTTCTTCCGCTTGTCCCGCGCGTCCCCGTCCAAAGGGTCGTGCACGTTTTTCAAGTCGTCGTACTGGTCCTGGAAGTCCCACAGCTGCGAGAGGAGGCGGAGGGGACGTTCGGAGTGGGTTCGTTCGTGAGTGGGGACGCGCGCGGGAACGGGAGCGGCGCCCGTCGAGAAAATGTTGGCGGCCGCTGGCCTCGCGCGAGGAAAAAAGTGTGTGCGTGGGCGCGGGGGCACGCGTCGACGGCGGGTCGTCGACGTACCGCGTCCTCGTCCTCGTCCTCCACGCGGTGCCCGTGCTTTGAGTGCGCTCGCATCGCCTTGATGATGTGCACTGCGAGGTTTTAAACGGAACGAAATCGCGCGTCAGTCCGCGGACGCGACGCGAGGGACGGAGAGAGAGGGAAGGGGCGGGGCGCGCGGGACGGGGCGCACCACACTTCACCAGCGGCGGCACGGCGAAGAGCAGCGTGCCGAACATGAGTAAGAACAGATACACCTGTGGAAAGAGACGCGGCGAAGGCGGCGTCAGCGACGGAGGCGGGGATGCGCGCGTGGGCACGCGCGCGACCCGCGCGCGGAGCTCGGAGCGCGCGGGGATAATTTCAATTCGATCTCTCGCACCTGATTCTCCTCCGCGGTCAAGTCGAGGCCGCCGCCTAAGAGCCTCCTACCCGGCCCTCTCGCGACGTCCCATCCCGTGGGAGCGTCGATCAGCTCCGCGCTCCAGTACGGATCCATCCCCGCGGCGTCCATCACCACCGCGGCCGCGTCGAGCGCGCGCGGACTGGAACGAGATTCGTTTCGGCGAGTTGGTTTATTCGTGTTCGGGCGCGGGTGCCTTTTAACTTCCTTTCGACGGCGGCGGCGGGCGGCGCGTGCGAGACGAGGTGCGCTAACGCTCTTCCCTAACACGACTACGTGGACGATCGCTATAACGCCGGAGAGCCGCTCGTCCTCACCCGCGGAACCACGGGAACCACCTCCGGCGTTTCGCGACCGCGGCGTCCGCGTTCTTCATCGACCGCCGCGCGTCCGCGATGACCTCGCCGGTGTAGTCCCTCTTTCCTCGCGTCTCCGTCGTCTCCCCGCGCGCCGTCGCCGCTTTCTCGCGCTCGGGGACCAACACAGTTCGCTCGAGCTCGTACCGCGCGTACCCGAGCGGGAGCCCGATCCCCGCGCCGACGGCGAGGCCGAGCGCGGCGCCGCGCAGGCGCGTCGCGATCCCTCCCGGGATCGCGAGCCCGGTCGCCGCCGCGGTGACCGTCCCCGCGAGCGCGGTGTTCCACATGTCCCTCGCGCCGCCGCGCTTGACCTGCGCGCCCATCTCGATCGCGCTGAACACCGCGACGAAGCTCCCCACGCGTAACCCCCCCATCGTCGCCTCGTGCGCGCCGCGCATCCATCGGTGCCGCTTCGCGACGATCGCGCTCATCGGTTCCCCCGCGGCGTTCACGAACGGGTCCGTGCGCGCGGCCTGTATCATCCCGTAAATCATCCCGCCCAAGGTGCCGGTCGCGGTGTTCGACGCCCACTCGCGGAGCTCCTCCGGCGGGGGGGGGACCTCGTCCCCTGGGTTCACCCGGTCGAACGCGCGCTCCATGGTGTGCGGGCGGACGTGCCGTGAAACTTGATCCTTTCATT
>MDSW01022534.1_pt1 | contig 31112 bp, 33 predicted proteins | sample 811171 | NCBI WGS metagenome assembly MDSW01 (sample SAMN05326641, study PRJNA326480) | marine metagenome | isolation source: seawater | place: Atlantic Ocean: North West | collected 2012 | reverse complement strand
TCTGAAACCTCATTAATTATTGGCTCTTTACTTAAATCTTCTGAAACCTCATTAATTATTGTTGTTCTCTGTTTGAGCTCATTAGTTTTATTATTATCATTGGAAACATCAAATAATACTTTTTTGTCTTTACTATTAAAGTCATTTTGAAAAGATGGCTGACTTACTTTTTCATCTACTTCATCTTTTAATTCTAAATTTTTATTTTCTTCATACTCTTCTTCTGCATTAAGCTCATGTATAATAATCTTAGGTTTATGTGAAATTGGATCAACATTATTTCCAAAAGAACCTGTAGCAATTATCGTAACACTAATATTTTCTTCTAAACTTTCATCATCACCAACACCCATAATAATATCAACATCACCTCCTGCCTCATTTTGAATATGAGTATTAATTTCACCTATCTCATCAAAAGTTATCTCATCACTTCCTGACATTAATAATAATAATACTTTATCTGCCCCTCTAATTGTATTTAAATTTAATAAAGGTGAATCTAGAGCTTTTTTAATCGCGCTAATTGCCCTATTTTCCCCACTTGCTTTAGCAGAACCCATTATAGCTGTTCCGCTGTTCTTAAGTACAGTTTTCGCATCATTTAAGTCAATATTAACTTGTGCTTTTACCGTAATCACTTCCGATATTCCTTTAGCGGCAACTGTTAGCACTTCATCTGACTTTGCAAATCCCGTTTTAAAACCTAATTTACCATATATCTCTATTAATCTATCATTATTAATAATAATTAAAGAATCTACATGTTGTTTCATCTTCTCAATGCCAAGCTGAGCTTGTAGCATGCGTTTTTTTCCTTCAAAAGAAAATGGGACGGTTACTATTGCAATAGTTAAAATATCTAATTCTTTTGCTTTTTGTGCAATAATTGGAGCAGCCCCCGTACCTGTACCCCCTCCCATTCCAGCTGTAATAAAAACCATTTTTGTTCCTTGTTTTAAAATACTATTAATGTCATCAATGCTCTCAATAGCAGAATTTTCACCTACTTCTGGATCTTCACCTGCACCTAATCCCTCAGTTAATTTAACTCCCAATTGAATTTGTGTAGGAATCAAACTATTATTAAGTGCTTGCGCATCAGTATTACAGATAACGAAGTCAACACCTTGAATTCCCTGTTCAAACATATAATTCACAGCATTACTACCTCCACCACCTACTCCAATAACTTTAATTGCAGAGGATTGATTTTTAGGAAGGTCAAATTCCACAACTGGTTCAGTTTTTGAATTTGGTGTTTCTATAATAGATTTTTTGGATTCTTCAACTTCAAAATCTAACTCTTGAGAAAACTCTAAAAAAGATTCTGAAGAAGAAGTCTCTTCATTTAAATTTTCATTTGTAAAATCATCTAATTCCATAAATATTTTAATTATTTATCATTATTATTTTCATTATTATTTTCATTATTATTTTCATTTGCAAATAAAGAACCTAACTTACCTGCTCCTGTTAAAAATTTTTCAGCCCATACTCCAAAAAAATCTTTTTCTACTTGAGTTCCTGGAATAGGCGGGTCACTGATTGGTGGTTTTGGAGTCATAGTTTTTTTATTCATATACCTCAAAACCAAGCCCACCGATGTTGCGTATATTGGACTTGATAATTCATCTGGAGAGTTGTGTGCTAAATATTCATTAGCAAAACCTATTCTTGTAGGCATCCCTGTTACATATTCACATAATTGCTTAATATGTTTTAAATTAGCACCACCTCCGGTCAAAACAATTCCTGCTATTAATTTATTACGTTGATGATTACTATCCTGATACAACCTAATCTCTTTATTTACATCATTTAAAATCTCTTCTAATCTAGCTCTTATAATTTTAGATAAATTTTTTATCGAAATTTCTTTAGGTTCATGGCCTTTTAAACCTGGTATTGAAACTATTTCATTTTCATTATTTTGAGAGGGTAGAGCAGATCCAAATTTTAATTTTAATTGTTCTGCTTGTTTTTCTATAATAGAACAACCTTCTTTTATATCATTAGTTATAATATTGCCACCAAAAGGAATCACGGCTGTATGTCTAATAATTTTATCTTTAAAAATTGCAATATCTGTTGTTCCGCCACCTATATCAATCAAAACCACACCAGCATCTCTTTCCTCCTCAGTCACTGTTGCTTCTAAAGAAGCTAAGGGCTCTAAATGTATATCTGCCACATTCAGGCCGGCATTTTGAACACATCTAGTAATATTATTCATTGCTGAAATTTGACCTGCCACAACATGAAAATTTGCTTCTAATTTACTGCCACACATTCCTTCTGGCTCCAAAATATTAGATTCATTATCTATTTTGTATTCTTGAGCTAAAACATGTATAATCTCTTCACCTGGTTCTAATTTTAATTTTTTCACATTACTTACTAATCTTTCTGTATCTTCTGAATCTATATATTTCTCAGAATCTTCTCTAATAATATAATCTATATGCTGCATGCTTCTTATATGTTGTCCCGCGATACCAACTGCAACATCATTAATGTCTATATTCGTTTTTTCTTTTGCTTCCTTAAGCGCTGTTTCTATTGACTCTATAGTTTGTACAATATTAGCCACTACTCCCCTTTTAACACCTAATGATTTGGACTTTCCATAACCTAAAATTTCTAATTTTCCATGTTCGTTTTTTTTCCCAACTAAACAAACAATTTTTGTAGTCCCAATATCCAAGCCGACAAAAACTCCATTATTATTTACTGTTTCTTTCAAATCTTCTGTATTATCATTTTTCGATTCTAGATCCATTTTTTTTTACTTAACACATATAATTTGATTATCATATGCAACATTTAGTTCTTTAATTAATATTTTTTCATCTTTATATAATCTGTCATCTTTAACGATGTCTCTTAAAAATAATTTAATCATTTCAAACTTTTGATTTAACCTATTTGCCGTGCCTATATTTATTTTAAAATCCAATGACTCTGACTGTAATACGTATTCAGAATCTTCATTATATGAAACTTTATTAATAAGTGAACTCAAAAAATCATCGTCATACAAGTAATTAATTAAATATAAAGTTTGAGGCCAAGATTGAAATCTTACAAAATCAATAAACAAGAGATTTTCAGGAGCACACCCCTCAACTAAATCTAGCTTAATACTATCTTTTGTAAAAAAACATGTGTCTCCATTTTCATCCAATGTCCTAATAAAAGGAATTTCTTGTTGAATAATTATATTTCTTGTCTCATCCAATGATAAATATACTTCAGCATTTTTTATATAAAATAGTGTTTCTATTGAATCTTCTAACAATCTCGTGTTTATATCCTTTCTAGAAAGAAGATCTTTAAAGTTTTCTTTGATTTCTTTCTTAATCATTTCTTTGGGAATATACTGATGCCCTTGATAATAAAAAACTGGATCATTATGATTTTTAATTATAGGATTGTCAGGTAAAAAGCATAATGAAATAAAACATCCTACAAGTAAAAGAAAAAGAATGTTATTAACTGCCTTTTTTTTCATTGTAAAACATCTTTTAATTTTTTACTAAATGTAGTTATATCACCGGCGCCCACAGAAACCAATATTTTTGGTTTCAACTTAGAAATAAGAGGTGCTAACTCTGTATTTGAAATCTGTTTTTTGTCTTTTAATTTTATTAATTGAAATAAATTCTCAATACCAAAGCCCTTAATGGGTGACTCTCTAGCAGGATAAATATCTAACAAAATTAATGTATCTACTTTAGATAATGAAACTGCAAACTCATCTAAAAAATCCTTCGTTCGAGAAAATAAATGTGGCTGAAAAATCATAGTGATTTTTTTTGAATCATACATTAATCTTAAACTGCTAATTAAAGCATCTAATTCTTTGGGATGATGTGCGTAATCTTCTATAAAAATTTGATTTTTAGTATTTATATGGTACTCAAATCTTCTTCTGATTCCTAAAAAGGAATTAATCGATTTAGAAATTTTTTCAATCTTAATCCCTAATTGAAAAGCAATTGTAGAAGCCGCTAAAAAATTTTCTAAATCATGTTTTGGTTTTTGAAGAATATTAAATGACGGTAGATTTTTAAATTTATTTTCACTTTTACATCTTTCTGAAAAAGTTAACTCTAAGCCACCGTGCTTGTTGTTTTTAAAATGTAAATTATAATCAGATGGTGAAAATAAAGAGTATTTTAAGGTATTCTGGAAATCTAGAGATTTAAGATGTACATTTTGTTTTAAAATTAAATGTGTGAGCTGAGACTGACTATTTAAAATAAATTGAAGATAAGCTTTTTGCATGTCGTCAAAAGTTGGGTATGTATCTGAATGATCCCTATCTATTGCTGAAATTAAAATAATCTTTGGTTGTAAATGCAAAAAAGATTTATCATACTCATCCGCCTCAACAACCATTATGTTGCTTGTTCCTAATATAAAATTAGAGTCATAGTTTTTTGAAACCCCTCCTAAAAAAGCTGTACAATCTACTCCACTCACTTTTAAAATATGAGTTAAAATAGTACTAATCGTTGTTTTTCCATGTGTTCCTGCTATCGCAATAACATCGTACTGACTACTAATCATCCCTAAAAATTCTGCTCTCTTTATACTAAATATTTTGTTAGAATTAAAAAATTTACGAAGTGGGTGACTGATTTTAATAGCTGACGAATAGACAACAAGATTGAGAGTCTCTTTAATAAATATATTTAATACTTGATTATGTTTAAAGCCTTCTTTTTTAGTTTTAGAAATTTTATGGTAATCATAAAAAATAACAGCTCCTTGTGACTCTAATTGTGTTGTTATGTTGCTTTTTTCTCTATCATACCCAAAAACTTTAATTTTTTTTTGAATACACCAAAACGCTAATGCGCTAACACCTATTCCTCCTATACCAATAAAGTACACCGAATCTAAATTATTTAACTCTATTTTTTCTCGTTCCCTATTCATATTTATAAATTTTCATGATTTAAGTATCTTATTTAATACTTGAACAATTTTTATAGATGAATTGGTTATACTTATTTTTTTAGCATTTTTTGCCATTTCTTCTCTGTAATTTTTACTTTTTAATAAAGTTTCTAGTTTAGAAAAAAAATTAGATTCTAATTCTTGTTCCTTGACTATTAGACATGCTTCACGATCTTCTAATGTTTTTGCATTTTCCATTTGATGATTTTCGGAAACATAAGGAGACGGAACTAAAATTGTAGCTTTTTTTAAAAAACATATTTCTGCAATTGCTATAGCGCCTGCTCTAGAAATAACAACATCTGAAACAGAGTAGGCAAAATCCATACGATCAATAAAATCAAATACACGAATATTTTCAAAGTTAGAAGAAACCTTATTGTAATTATGATGATTTTTTTTGCCTGTTTGCCAAATAAGTTGATAATTTGAAAAATAATGCAAGTTTTTTTTAATTAATCTGTTAATTGGCTCAGCCCCTAAACTTCCTCCTATAATTAGGATCGTGATTTTTTTATCACTCAAATCAAAAAAATCTTGTGCTATTTTTTTATCACAATCTTTTGTTAATGCTTTTCTAATTGGGTTCCCTGTTTTTATAATTTTTGTATGTGGAAAATATCTTTCCATTCCCTCATAAGAAACACATATCTTATCAACTACTTTTCCTAACAATCTATTAGTAATTCCCGGAAAAGAGTTTTGTTCATGAATTAATGTTGGTATTCGAAAAAGAGCAGCCATGAATACAATTGGTCCACTAGCAAATCCTCCAGTCCCTATAACACATTTTGGTCTAAAATTAACAATTATTAAAAACGAATGGATTAAACTGATAACTAACTTTAAAGGAAACATAATGTTTCTAAGTGAAAATTTTCGCTGCAGGCCATCTATCCATAAACCTTTAATTTTATAGCCCGCTAATGGTACTTTAGTCATTTCCATTCTATTCTTTGCCCCAACAAATAATATATCATATAAATCTTTAGCGTTATTTAATTCTTCTGCAATAGATAATGCAGGGAAAATATGCCCTGCTGTCCCTCCACCACTTATAATAATTCTATTTTTCGTCATAATCTATATTTTTTGATATTGAGAACTAATGTTTAAAATAATTCCTATTGCCACACATGTAATCCATATAGAGCTACCTCCTTTACTAATTAACGGCAAAGTTTGCCCCGTAACTGGAATGATTCCTAATGAGACACTTATGTTTAAAAAAGCTTGAAATACAATTAAGATTCCTAGTCCTAGTAATAGCAAATATGGAAACATGGTCTTTATTCTCAAAGAAATTGAAATTATTCGCAATAAAAAAATAAGATATAATACTAATATGAAAAGACCGCCTATTATACTATATTCTTCTACTAAAATAGCATAAATGAAATCTGAAGAAGCTTGTGGTAAAACATGTTTTTGAGTACTATTCCCAGGGCCTGCTCCATTCCACTTCCCTGAAGAGATAGCTTTTTTTGCAATATTAACTTGATAGTTATTCTCTCCATTCAAAAAGTTGTCTATTCTATTTTTCCAAGTTCCAACTCTACTATTTGCAGTAAATGTAGATAATAAAAAAACGGCTAAAAAAATTAAAATGAGATTAAAAACATAGAACCTTAAAAGGTTTTTTATTTTAAAATCCGAAATAAATAAAATAATAAATGCGGATACTAAAATTATAATTGCAGTAGACCCATTAGTTTTAAATATTAAAGCAAAAACTATTAATATTGGAAAATAAAAATACTTAAAGTGATCTTTTAACAACATTTCTTTATGATTAAGGACGGAAAGGTTTCGAGATAATAATAACACCAAACTAAATTTAGCTAACTCAGAAGGTTGAAAATTTAATCCAAATATTTTAATCCATCTTCGAGAATCAATTATTCCTTCAATATTAGGGAGGGGCTTTAATAATACTATTATTAGTAAAATAACAGAGAATATGTAAACAAGAATTGATCCATTTGTTAGGTATTTATAATGTGTTTGAGAAAAAATGAAAATTAAAAAAAAACCTGTACCTAAATGAAATATATGGGAAAACCAATTATTCATAGATTGAGAACAACTAAAAACAACTAAACAAGATATAGAGGCTAAAAAAGTGGCAATAAGCCAAATCACTTTATCGCCATTAAAAATATTCTGAAGTCCCATTTAAGTATTATTTATAATCCAAAAACGCATTCTTTAAAAAGTCTACCTCTCTCTTCATAGTTTTGAAATAAATCAAAACTAGAACAAGCTGGTGATAATAATATACTATCTCCTGAATTAGCTAACCTGTAAGACTGAAGTACTGCTGATTGCATATTATTAACTTTTATAATATTTGGAATCATTTCCTTAAAGTGATTTTCTATTTTTTTTGAGGCTTTTCCCATTAAAATAATTGAATGGACTTTTTCCTTCACCAAATCATTTAATTGGGCATAATCATTGCCTTTATCAACACCTCCACATATCCAAACAATTGGAGTTTTTATTGATTCTAGAGCAAAATAAACAGCATTGCAATTAGTAGCTTTGGAATCATTAATAAATGTCCTTCCATCTAATTTTAAAACTCGTTCTAATCTGTGTTCAACGCCCTTGAAATTAGTCAGTGATTGTCTTAAAATATCATCTGTGACTCCAAGTATCTTAGAGGCTATCCCTGCCGCCATCGAATTGTAAACATTATGTTTGCCTTGTAAGGCCATTTCGTGTAATAACATAGTAAAAAAGTTTTTATTGTGATTAATTATTAATTTATTATTCTCTATCCATGCGGATATATTTCCATTTTCATTAATACTTCCAAATGGAAATAATTTTTGTTTATTATTTTCTTTTAACCTAGATCTTATGTTTTTGTCATCATTTAAGTAAATGAATGAATCCATCTGATCTTGATTTGATTGTATTAACATTTTAGTATTAAAATAATCTTCCTCCTTATAATTGTACCTATCTAAATGATCTGCTGAAAGATTTAAAAGAATTGATATTTTTGGTTTAAATCGACATATATGTTCAAGTTGAAAACTACTTACTTCTAAAACATATAAATCACCCGGATTTGTAGCTAATACTTCTGAAAATGAAACGCCAATATTACCACAAAGCCTTGGATTAAGATTAGCATTTTTCAATATGTGATATAACAATGTGCTTGTTGTTGTTTTTCCATTTGTGCCTGTAATTGCAATTATATTTTTGGTAGTAAACCTAGCGGCAAATTCAATTTCAGAAAAAATAGGAATTCCATTTTTTTTTGCTAATTGAATAAATTCAACCTTTTCACTAATACCTGGACTAATAATTATTTCATCCGCCCATTCTAAATTTTCAGGTGAATGCCTCCCCTCTTCAAAAGACACATCAATAGATTTTAATAGGTCTTTTATTTGTAAATCTATTTTTTCTGAATCTGTTAATTTTACATTATAATCTTGAATTAAAGCTAATTTACATGCGCCTATCCCACTTTTACCTGACCCTATTATTAATATGTTTTTCACTATCTAATTTTTAATGTAACAAAAGCTATTATGACTAAAAAAATACATACGATCCAAAATCTAGTTGATATTTTACTCTCATGTATACCCTTTTTCTGAAAATGATGATGGAGTGGAGACATTAAAAATATTCTTCTTCCTGATCCAAATTTTCTTTTTGTGTACTTGAAATAAGAGACCTGTAGAATCACAGATAAACTTTCTATAAAAAAGACACCACAAAAAATAGGAATTAACAATTCTTTTCTTGTAGCAATTGCACATACTGCTATAATGGCCCCCAAAGATAAACTTCCAGTATCACCCATAAATACTTGTGCTGGATATGAATTATACCACAAAAACCCAACACACGACCCTACAAAAGCCGACATAAAAACGACCAGTTCTGCACTATTTGGAATAAACATAATATTCAAATAATCAGATGTTACAGCATTACTTGAAACATACGCAAAAACCGCAAGACAAGTGCCAATGATAGCTGATGTCCCTGTCGCTAATCCATCTATACCATCAGTTAAATTTGCTCCATTTGAAACAGCAGAAACAATAAAAACAACAACAAGTAAATAAATTATCCAGGTCCATTTTTTATCAAGGCCCAAAAATGTTAAAATAGAAGAATAGTCAAACTGATTATCTTTAGAAAATGGGATTGTTGTATTTGTAGACTTTTTTTCTTCATGAAATACTTCATTAATAATAAAATCGTTTTCATTATTATATTCTATGTTTCTCTCGTCAATTGATTTAGAAAAATTCTTTTCCTGAACTGTAACATCTACATGAAAATATAAAATAAGGCTTACTATACAGCCCAAAAAAATCTGTCCGAAAACTTTAAATTTACCCGCTAAACCTTTTTTTTGTCTCTTAAAGACTTTAATGTAATCATCTATGAAACCTATTCCGCCCATCACAATACAAGTAATAATCATAATAATCACATAAATATTATGTAGTTGACATAATAATAATACAGGAACTAGTATTCCTAATAATATTATTAAGCCACCCATAGTAGGAATTCCCTCTTTTTTCGATTCTCCGTTTAAACCAAGATTTCGAACATTTTCTCCAACAGATTTTCTTTCTAAAAAATTAATTATAGATTTTCCAAAATAAGTAGTTATGATAAGTGAAAAAATAACCGCTAATGCAGACCGAACAGATATATATGAAAATAAATTTGAAATTTGTTCTCCAAATATAATTTTATCTTCTAAAAATGTAATTAAATAGTAGATCATAATCAATTATTTTAATATGTTTTGTAATACTTTATAATCATCAAATGGTAGTTTCTTTCCTTTAATTTCTTGATATTTTTCATGCCCTTTCCCAAGGATTAAAACAATATCATCTCTTCTTGCTAATTGTACTGCTTTTTTAATAGCTTCTCTTCTATCCTCTATTTTAAATAGTTTTTTAGTTTTTTGTTTTTTAAGTTTTATACTCATTTCATCAATGATTTTTAGAATATCTTCATCCCTTGGATTATCTGAAGTGAATATTGTAATATCACTGTTCCTGTATGATATATTGCCCATCATAGGCCTTTTTCCAACATCTCGATTTCCACCACAACCCACTACTGTAATTATATTTTGAGACTCTGATTTAATGGTTGAGATGGATTGAAAAACGCTTTCTATAGCTCCGGGTGAATGAGCATAATCTATTATTGCGTTAATTTCATTCCCAATCTTTATAACATTAAACCGACCTAAAATGTTTTTTAAAGATGCCAGTCCATTTAAGACATTAATTTTATTCGAATGAAGTCTAGTAGCAATTGCATAAATTGCTAATAAATTATATACATTAAAAAACCCTGTAATTTTAGTTTTTAAATAATTATCATCAATTTTTATTTCCAAACCAGATAAAGTGTTTTTTAGTATTTCTGCTTTGTGATTTGCAGTTTTTGAATTTATGGAATAGAATATTGCTTGTGATTGACAATTTAATATCATTGTTTGACCGTATTTATCATCCTGATTAATGATAGCAATTGAATTATTATTTAAATGGTCAAAAAATTTCTTTTTTGTTAAAATATAATCTTCTAAATTTTGATGATAATCAAGATGGTCCCTACTAATATTTGTAAAAACAGCAAATGAAAAATTAATCCCTGAAATTCGTTTTTGTTTAATGCCGTGCGAGCTAACCTCCATGAAACAAATTTGACAATCATCTAAAACCATTTCATTAAGTAATTCATGGGTTCTTAAAGAGTCCGGTGTAGTTGAATTAGACGAAATAATTCGATTATTAATCCTGTTTTCAATCGTTGAAATTAATCCACACTTATATTGAAGTGATCTGAAGAGATCAAATAATAATGTTGCTATTGTTGTTTTGCCATTAGTTCCTGTTATGCCTATAACTTTTATTTTTTCAGAAGGATGATTAAAAAAATTATGTGAAATTAAGCCTAATGATTCTCTACAATCAAAAACTTGTATATATGTTATATCTTTTTTTAATTTGACAGGTAGCTGCTCACACATAATACAATTTGCTCCAATATCAATAGCATCATCTATAAATTTATGGCCATTAAAAACATCTCCTTTTATTGCACAAAACAATGTGTTCTTTTCACATTTTTGAGAATTAAAAACAATTTTTTTTACTAAAATATTCACATCTCCAATGAGAGCCTTAACATTAATATCTTGTAAAATATCCTTCAATAATTTCATGCTCATAATTGTGTAGATTCTAGATTTTGATGCTCAACTAATTGTATTAGAGAACTTGGTGATGAACTAATGAAAATAGTATCATTAAATGTTAAGCCTTCAACTATTTTTTTAAATACTGGGAGCGCCACATCTGAACCGTAATATCCTTTATCTGGATTAGGGTTATCAATTAAAACAATACAACTGTATTTGGGTTTTTGAGATGGAAAAAACCCAACAAAAGAACTCTGATAAGTTTTATTAACAGCATCCTTAGAATCATAATTAGTTACTGTAGTCCCTGTTTTACCGGATACATTAGTTAATAAATTATTTAATTTTTTACCAGTTCCCTCAGTTACAACATGTCTTAATATAGAGAGTGCTTGATCTAATGTTTTCTGAGAACAAATTTTTGTATTCTCTTCTAACTTTCTACTTAATGGAATCGTGTCTCCTAACTCTATATAATGTGTTACTAATTTAGGTGAAATTCTAATCCCATTATTAGCTACAGCATTATAAAAAATTAATGTCTGTAGTGGGGTTAAATTAACACCATATCCATATGACATCCAAGGCAAACTAATCTCTGACCAATTAAGATTGTTTGGATTAGAAATATATGGGCTTTTTTCATTATTTAAATCTATCCCTGTTTTATTATCAAGGCCAAATTTTTCAATGTGTTTTAAAAATTTTCCTGGATTATGTTTATATTTTTTTAAAACCATCCTGGCCACAGCCACGTTAGAAGATGTAGAAAAAGCCTCTTCTAATGTGATAATGCCTAAGTTTTTTTCTGAATCAATAATTTTTTTATTTGTGTTTGGAACTTGATACACACCATTCATAGTATTTATTGTATCTTTTGAACTTCCACCATCTTCAAAATAGGCCATAAAAGATGCTAGTTTAAATGTTGACCCTGGTTCCATTTTTTTAAAGCCAAGTACATTAGGGTTTCCTAAAACAGCATAATTATAGTTTTCTCCGAAATCTGTTGACTTTAACCTGCCTAAATTAACCATAGCTTTAATGTAACCGGTCTCAACCTCCATGATAATTACCGTTCCAAAACGAGCATCAAAATTGTTTAATTGAGAAAGTAATTCATTATGTGCTAATTCTTGAATTTTTAAATCAATAGTAGTAACTATATCTCTTCCGTTTTTTGGATTTATAGTATGTGCTGATGGAATTGGTTTAGAAACATTATTTTTTATTTTTTTTTGTAAACAATACCCATCTTGCCCCCTTAGTAAAAAATCATATGTGAGCTCTAGACCATCTTTTGCTTTTTGCCTTTGAACAAAATGTAAATACGCTGTATCTCCTTTTTCATAAGAATCCACTCTTCCTAAAACTTTGGAGGCTAATTGGTGATTAGGTTTTAATCTTTTTGTTTTTACAACTGTTTCCTTATAGCCAAAGTTTTTTCCTTTTTTTAAAATCGAAAATGTTTGAAGTTCTTTTTTTTGATAAATAGATGCATGTTTTTTTATATCTAAGTTTTGGTTACCTTTTTCAATAGCATGATAAATTTTTTTTAAAAACTGATTTTCAGGTTGATATCCCGCCTCACTTAATTGATGTGCTAATTCTTGAATTGCTTCCTCAAAATTGTTAGAAAGCTTCTTATTAGCAAAACATGGATCAATTCCAATATTATACATTATTGGACTAGTTGACATTAGTTCATAATTACAACTATAAATATCGCCTCGGCTTGCATGTAGTATCTTTGGTGTAATGGTGCTGTTTGTGGTTTTGACAGGGGTGTAAATTAAAGAATAGGTGATATATCCTCCGAAAATTAGAATCCCTATAACAATAAGTGATAATTTTATGCGCAAAACTCTACTCATATTTTACAATAATTACATTTGAATGTCTTTTAAGATTGAATTTTTCTGTATTAACCACTATATTTCGCTTTATATCTATAAGTTCCTTTCTAGTGTGAGAAAAAGAAGCTTTTAAAATTTCTAATTCATTATGATTTTTTTGTTTTTTATATAATTTTTGATCCATTAAAAAAGAAGCTAAAACACTAATAATCGACATAAAAAAAAGCAGAAATATAAATCCCCAAGCTCGATTAATAGAAATCTTTTGTAACTTCATTTTATACATTTTTAGATTCTAAATTTATTTCCGCCGCCCTCAACTTTGCACTTCTAGATCTATTATTCACATTCATTTCTTTTAATGTTGGAAGAATAGGTTTTTTGTTAATTAGCTTAAATGGCCGAAATTGATTCCCAAAAAAATCCTTTTTTACAAAAGGGTCAAAATGACCGAACTTCATAAAATTTTTAACTATTCTGTCTTCAGTTGAATGATATGAAATAACCACTAATCTTCCCCCTGGGCTTAGAAGATTTAAAGAAGCTTTTAATAAATCTTTAAGAGCTTGAATCTCATCATTTACTTCTATTCTAATGGCTTGAAAAACTCTAGCAAAAAATTGATTTTTTTTTGGCACATAAAAGCAATTAGCAAATAAATTCAATACATCTTCTGAAAATTTTATGTACTTCTTATTTCTGTATGAAATAATTTTTTCTGCTAATTTTTCACTATTCGAAAAGTCTGCATATTCTCGTAAAATTCTACTCAGATTCTCCTTATTATACTTATTTAAAACATCTTGTGCTGATAATGATTTGGATTTATTCATTCTCATATCCAATTCTGCGTTGGAATTAAAAGAGAACCCTCTTTCTGTATTAATTTGATGAGAAGAAAGACCTAAATCAGCAAGTATTCCATCTACTTTTTCAATAGCAATTGAACTTAAACAATTCTGTAAATACCTGAAATTCTTATTCATAATTACAACCCTTTTATCTATTATACTGTTTTTTAATATAGCTTCTTGATCTTGGTCAAAAACAACAAGTTTTCCTTTTTCATTAAGTTTTTTTAAAATTTCTCGTGAATGCCCACCACCACCAAATGTGGCGTCAATATATATACCTTCTTTTTTTATTTTCAAAGCAGAAATAGACTCAGAAATCATCACAGGCTTATGAAATTCACTCATGTTGATTGTCATTAATATTGCCCATAACATCTTCAGCCATTTTAGAAAAATCTGATTCTGAATCACTAACTATCTTTTCATATTGAGATTTATCCCATAACTCTATCATGTTTCCTGAACTAGATAAAACTAACTCTGTCTGTATCCCCGCATACTCTTTTAAATCTTTCGGGATTAATACCCTGCCATTAGAATCTAAATCAATTAGTTTAACTCCAGCAGTAAACATTCTAATAAAGTCATTATTCTTCTTTACAAACCTGTTTAATTGATTAATGTCTTTAACTACATTATTCCAAGATTCTATTGAAAACAACTCTAAACAAGTATGAAAAACACTCCTTTTCAATATAAAAGAAGCATTTAGTGAAGAGCCTAGTTGCTTTTTCAGCTGAACAGGTATCATCAACCTGGCTTTAGAATCTACCCTACACTCGTAAACACCTATTAAATATCCTCCCATGATTAATTGTCCACTTTTTAATTAAAATCAGATAAAATTAACCATTAATTACCACTTTCCCCCACCTTTCCCCACCAATTTTTGTTAACACGCTATTAACATTTAATGAACAATGTGTTCAAATTTTGTTAATAACTGTTCTGGCTTCAGATTGGTTTTTTTATTTTATGTTAATTAAAAGAAAACGGGAAATTGTTTAAATTTGACAATTAATATTCATCGCATGAAAGCAAAAATTATTTCAAAAAATGACTTTCAATATATTGACGAAGGGAAAGGTCCTGTTATTATTTTATTACATGGGCTAATGGGAAGTTTAAGTAATTTCAAAAGCTGTATTGAAGAATTGCCTAAAAAGGGATTTAGAATAATTATGCCCCTGCTGCCAATTTACGAACTGCCGTTATTAAAAACAAGCGCTGCTGAATTAAGTAATTTTTTAAATAAATTCACATCTCATTTAAATTTGCAGAATTTTTTTTTATTAGGAAATTCACTTGGCGGGCATGTGGGCTTGATATATACTATAAAATTTCAAAAAAAAATTAAAGGCTTAATCTTAACTGGAAGCTCTGGATTATATGAAAATGCGCTCGGAGGATCATTTCCAAAAAGAGGAGATTACAATTTCATAAAAAGCAAAACTGAAGAAGTTTTTTATAACCCAAAATGTGCAGAAAAAGCATTAGTAGATGAAGTTTTTGAAACGGTAAATAATCGAAAAAAACTTATCAAAATTTTAGCAATGGCAAAATCTGCAATTAGACATAATATGAAAAAAGAATTGCCAAAAATTACAATTCCAACTTGTATAATATGGGGCGAAAATGATAAAATAACGCCACCTAAAGTAGCCATGGAGTTTCATGATTTAATTTCCTCATCTGATCTTTTTTGGATAAAAAAATGTGGCCACGCTGCAATGATGGAGCACCCAACGAAATTTAATGAAATTGTAATTAAGTGGATACATGATTTGTAAAATGAGAATTTCAAAAGTTAAATTTATTACAAGCTCCTCTTCTTTTAATGAAACAAAAAAAGTAGAAAAAAGACCCGAATATGCGTTTATAGGAAGGTCTAATGTGGGAAAATCATCTTTAATTAATATGTTAACTAACACCTCTTTGGCTAAAACATCCTCCACACCGGGAAAGACGCAATTAATTAATCATTATTTAGTAAATGACAGTTGGTTTTTAGTCGATTTGCCAGGTTATGGGTACGCAAAAACATCTAAACAGAAAAGAGAATATTTTAAAAAATTCTCTGAAGAATACTTAATTAGCAGCATGCAATTAAGATGTATTTTTGTGTTAATTGATATTAGAATCCAACCACAAAAAAATGATATTGAGTTTATGAACTGGCTAGGAAAAAATAATTTACCTTTTATTAGACTCTTTTCTAAGATAGACAAATTAAATAAGCATAAAATAGAAAAATCTATTCAGTTACAAAATACAGAATTGTTAAATTATTGGACCACGCCTCCACCTTATATACTTACCTCATCTAAAGAAAAAAAAGGAAAAGAAGAAATATTAAATGAGATTTTGCAATTAAATAGCTTAAAATAAATTAGCGTTTAATTATATCCGCCATTTCGCCAAACTCCCTTGAAAAATCTTTCATTTTTTTGACTAAATCTTTATCCCCTGTTGACCTCTCTAAAATACTTGACATCTTTAAAAGGTTTTGAAATATAAAAAACTTCATCTCTTGGACAGTCATTTCTTTAGTCCACAGGTCAATATTAAACGAGTTTTTTGTATTTGAATCCCAAAACGATAAAAGAAACGCTTCAGCATTGTCTTGGTTTTTTTTTTGGTCACTTGCTTTCCAAGATATTAACTCTGGAATATTGTTTTCATTTAACGAAACTTCTATGTCTATATTTGCTTTTCTGTCTTTTTTTTTCATTTTTTTAGGGCTTATAATTAGAGTTATTTAATATTTCTAAATAATTTGTTTCTTTTAACACCTCTTGCATAGTGACATCATTATTATTAAAATACGATCGAAGTATTTGCCAGCCTATCCAGACTCCAAATCTACCTGGGGTTCCAAGTTGAGTGGTTTTAGCAGGAGAAATAAAATTTTGTTGAAGTACTGATTCGCTAGAAAAAAGAAATTGATTTTCTAAAATATACTTCCAAAAAACCTCCGCATTTTCATTAAAAAAATCAATATCACTTTGAGTTGACCCAAAAATCAAACTGTCATTAAATTCAGGCAGCATTAATTCAGTGAAAAAATAGGGCTTTGCTTTATTAAGTATCGTTGTTAATAATTTTGAATTAGCATTATTGGTATTACAATAATAAGAACCAAGTGCGTGAAAAATCATAGGAGGAATATATATTTGATTATATCTTTCTGTTAAATATTCGGGTATAGGTTGAGCTCGATCAGTATAAAAAACATGATTTTCACCTAAAAACCATTGAAGCTGAATTAAGATTAAATTTTCTTCATAGTCATATGCAATAGGATTAAATGGAGGCTCAAATGTATCCACAATATCATCCTGTATCATAGTGACAACTCTAGGTTTTGACAATGGAAAATAATGTTCTAAAACACAAAATGCATTATTAATCAAATTAGACAATGAGTCAATATCTTTAAATTGAACAAAAACCGAATCAAAGATTATATTATAATTCTCGTCTACAGCTATTTCTTTAAAAGAATCTAATAAGTGGTCTTTAAAAAAATATGCGTAATCTTGATTCATTTTAATTAAAACTGAATCTAAATTTTGATTTTCCGGTTGAAATAAATTTAGCTCCGAACGAAGAATCAAGTCTTTTTTATCACACTTATGTATTTGTTTTTGATTTTTAGATTTTTCTTTTTTTAATTTCACTGTTTTTTCACAAGAAAAGAAAAAGACTAAAAAAAGCGAATAAAAAATAACGGTATACTTTTTCATTTTATTCATTCTAAAGATTAAATTTATAACTTAAATTCTATTCCACTATGAAAAAGTTATTTTTTACAATCATATTATTATTTTCTTCTTCCATTATAATCTCTCAAAATTTAAAAATGGGATTATATATCTCGCCTTCCATCAACTCTATTAATATTAATGATTTTGAAAATGGAAAGAAAAAAATTGGATTTAATTACGGATATATTATTGAATATGCATTTACCGAAAAGCATTCTTTAGAATCTGGTTTTGAAATTTCAAAAAAAGGCGGAGAAGTTGATAATAGAAATTATAAATCACATTATTTAACATTCCCCATTCAAGTAAAAATGAAATCTAGGCCATTTGGTTATTTCACCTATTTTGCAAAAACAGGGCCCTCAATTGGAATAAAATTAAGAGATAATGTAGAATCTAGCTCACAATATGATTTTGGTGAAGCAAAAAACTTAATGGTAATGATTAATGTTTCTGTTGGAACCGAATATTCTCTAAAACAAGAATCTAGTCTTTATGGAGAAATTTTTATTAAAAATGGAATAACTCATGGATGGAAAGATACGAGCAATTTTTCTTATGAAACCTTTCTTTTAAATCAATTTGGAATAAGCTTAGGCTTTCTGTTTTAGAATTTAAAATGAATTCAAAATTAGTCATTAAGTATATAATTAACTGGATAAAGAGTTACTGCTTTAATAATAAAATAAAATGTTTAGTTATTGGTGTGTCTGGAGGAATTGACTCCGCACTAACCTCAACTTTATGCGCTAAAACAGGCTTAAAAACAATTGTTGTTTCAATGCCAATTCACCAAAATAAAAAACAACTAAATCTAGCAGAAAAACATATAACTTGGTTGAAAAAAAATCATTCTAATATTGAAGTTTTTAATATAGATCTAAGTGAAGTTTTTAACCTTTTTAAAGACACTATGCCTAAAGAATTGCAAAATAATTTAGGATTAGCTAATTCAAGAGCTAGATTAAGAATGACTACATTATACCAAATTGCAGCATCAAAAAATGGTATTATCGTAGGAACTGGAAATAAAATAGAAGATTTTGGCATTGGCTTTTTTACAAAATATGGAGATGGGGGTGTAGATATAAGCCCAATTGGTGATTTGTTAAAATCTGAAGTTTATAATCTAGCTAGATCCTTAAAAATACTTAAAGAAATACAAAAAGCTGAACCAACAGATGGTCTGTGGGAAGATAATCGAAGTGATTATGAACAAATTGGAGCAACATATGAAGAAATTGAATGGGCAATGAAAAATTTAGAAAAATGTAATCTAAACCAAAAAGAAAAAGATCTTGTTAAATTATATAAAAACTACAATAAAATAAACAAACATAAAATGAGTAGTATTCCAATTTGTTTAATCCCAAAAGAGCTTCAAAAAAACTAATCTGGCGGTGCTATTTTTACCACCATATTATCAATCAAATCGGTAATAGCTATTTGACAGGCCAATCTACTCTTTTTTTCATCTATTGAAAATAACTGATCAAGCATTGCTAATTCATCATCATTTTGTTGAGATAATTCGTGTTCTGATTCAATATAACAATGACAAGTTGCGCAAAGTGCCATTCCTCCACAAGCGCCCTCAACTAAATCATGAGACCTTAAAACATCCATCAAATTCAAACCCATTTCTAATGGGGTTGTTAGTTTATGTGTCTTACCTGATTCATCTATAACATTAATTGTGATTTCTTTCATATTAAAAACCTTTTATTCCACCTAAAACGGTTGTATACTTAAATGATGATTTTTGATTAGGAAAAACATATTTGAAAGCTGATTGAGCCATTACAGCACCTTCATGAAAACCACATAAAATTAATTTTAACTTACCTGGATATGTATTTACATCACCAATAGCATAAACACCTGGGATATTTGTACTATAATCTAGGGTATTTACTACAATCGCGTTTTTATCTAAATTTAAACCCCAGTCTTTTATTGGTCCTAATTTTGGAACTAAACCAAACAATGGAAACCAAAAATCAGTTTTTAAAGAAGTCTTTTGATTATTTTTATTTTTTATAAACACTTCTTGTAATTTATTACCACCATCTATTTGAAAAACTTCTGAATCAGTTATTAAATTTAGTTTTCCTTTTTTTGCTAAATTATTTATTCTTTCTACAGAATCTAAATGCCCTCTAAAAGAGCTTCTTCTATGAACCAGTGTTATTTCACTGGCTATTTTTGAAAAGTAAATTGCCCAATCTAAAGCAGAGTCACCACCACCTGAAATAACAATTTTTTTTCCCTTATAATCATCTGGATTCTTAATGATATACTCTACACCTTTACTCTCAAAGTCTTGTATGTTTTCAATAGGAGGTTTTCTTGGCTCAAAACAACCTAAGCCGCCCGCAATTACTACAACTGGAGCTTCATGTTTAGTTCCTTTATTGGTCGTAATAATGAAGTTATTATTTTCTTTTTTATCTAAAAACTCTGCTCTTTCACCAAGTGTAAAGCCAGGTTTAAATGGTTCTATTTGCGCCATTAAATTTTCCACTAAATCTTCTGCTAAAATTTCTGGATATGCAGGTATATCATAAATTGGCTTTTTAGGATATATTTCTGCGCATTGGCCACCAGGAACGGGTAAAGAATCGATAAGGTGACACTTCATTTTTAACAAGCCTGCTTCAAATACAGAAAACAATCCACATGGGCCAGCTCCTATAATAATAATATCTGTTTTTATCATATAGACTTAATGGATTTAATTTCTGGAGCATGTTTTTTAATTGAATCTTCTATACCATTTTTTAATGTCATTTGATTAACCTCACAAGTTCTACAAGCGCCTTCTAATCTTAGAACTAATTGAAAATCTGATGTTACCTTAACAAAGGTCACATCTCCACCATCTTGATTTAAAAATGGTCTAATTTCATCTAAACCCTTATTGATTCTTTCAAATAAATTTAATTGACTCATATTATAATAGTTAAGAACAACCTTTTGTATGCGTTATTTTTACTCTTTTTGTTTTGGATAAACTTGTATTTCTTTCATTCGTTTTTTTTATAACCTGCTCCGCAAAATTTTTAAACATATCTGAATTTTTATTGTTTTGAAGAGCCGCGGGCCTACCTACATCAGAAGACTCTCTAACAGTTTCTAATAAAGGAAAGCTAGATAATAACGGCACCCCAAGATCTTTACTTAGATTCTTTCCGCCTTCTTTTCCAAATATATAATATTTTTTCTTTGGATTATCCTTGGGTGTAAACCAAGACATATTTTCAACCATACCAATAATTGGAACATTTATATTTTTCATTTTGAACATGGCTGCTGCTTTTCTAGCATCAATTAATGAAATAGGTTGTGGGGTAGTAACAATAATTGCACCCGTCAAAGGAATTGATTGAACTAATGTTAAATGAATATCTCCTGTTCCAGGCGGCAAATCAATAATCAAATAATCTAACTCGCCCCAATTTGCTTGATGAATCATTTGATTCAACGCTTTGCTAGCCATTGGCCCCCTCCAAACTATAGCATCAGAAGGTTTAGAAAAAAAACCAATGGATAAAAGTTTAACACCATAAGAAACAATTGGTTTTATTAAAGATTCTCCATCAATATTTGACACAATTGGCTTTTCTTTTTCGACATCAAACATAATCGGAATTGAGGGACCATAAATATCCGCATCAATAAGCCCTACTTTTTTTCCAAGTATAGATAATGAAGTTGCTAAATTGCTTGAAATTGTTGATTTTCCAACACCACCTTTACCAGAAGCAACTGCAATAATATTTTTAATGCTACTGATGTTTTTTTTTGATTTTTGATTGGTATTAACTTCTTTTTTTTGTTTTTCATCTATTACAAAATCTATCTTAACTGTACTATTTGGAGATATCTTTTGAACCAAATAGTTAACTTGAAATTCTATTTTTTTTCTAAACTGTAAAGTTGGATTTTTTATCAATAGCTTAATATTAACCTCTAATTCGTTAATCGACAATTCCTTTAAAACATCAAAATGCATTAATGTTTTTTTCTCTGAAGGAATTTGTATACTCTGTAATATATCTAAAATTTCTTTCTTTGTAACTGACATATTAATTTATCTGAAAACAAATATAAGTTATTGGTTGGTTATTTTTTAAAAATTTTTTCTCATAAAATGTTTTAATACTTAAGAGCTCATGTGTTTCGCTTAAATTAGAGTTATATATATCATGAGATGTTAGAATAATAGTACTTTTTAATTTTTCTAGAACACCTAAAGTGTAACCATGTAAAAAATGACTGTCTGTTTTTAAATGTAACAAACCGCCTTTTTGAAGGACACTCTGGTACCTATTAAGCATATTGATTCCGGTTAATCTTTTTTTTCTTCTTCTATATTTAATCTGAGGATCAGGGAATGTAATCCATATCTCTGAAACTTCGTTTTTAGAAAAGCAAAACGGCAAAAATTCAATCTGCGTTCTTAAAAACCTGACATTTTTAAGTTCATTTTCAACTGCAAACTTCGCACCTTTCCATATTCTTGACCCTTTTATATCTATGCCTATATAATTACAATTAGGAAACTTTTGCGCTAAATTTATCGTATACTCACCCTTGCCACAACCTAATTCCAAAACAATTGGATTGTTGTTCTTAAATTCCTTATTCCAGTTCCCTTTTATATTAAAATCATCATTTAATAAATCTTTTTTGTTGGGTTGTATCGTGTTTTTGAAAAAATTCAAGTCTTCAAATTTTTGTAATTTATTTTTAGCCATAGTGTTCTTTAAAAAATTGATTGCAAAAAAAATTTATTTCATCTCTAACCTTTCTATAAACAATTAACTTGTCGTGATCTGACCCAATAGCACTAGCTGGGTCCAAAAAAGATTTATGTATCTTATATTTTATTTGCGAAATATTGGGACATGTTTCTTTCGCATGATCACATACGGTAATTAATACATTAAACTCCTCCAAATTAAAAAAATCTACTTTTTTCGATTGACTATTTGATATATCAATATTCAATTCTTGCATGACTTTTACTGCATATGGATTAATCCCATGGCTTTCTAAACCAGCACTTTTAACATAAAAACCTAGTTGATTTAAAAACCCTTCTGCCATTTGGCTCCTGCAAGAATTACCTGTACACAAAACAAGTATTTTTTTATGAATAGTGTTATTATCTAGCATAATAGATATTTGCTGATAATATATCAATTTTTATTAAATTAAGGGAATGGACTTATTTAATTTTGAAAAAAAAATATTTCAGATTTCAAATCAAAGCGATTTTGAAAAATTAGCAATCAAATTATTTAATTATCAAATTACTCACAACATAGTTTATAAAAAATACTGTAAGTTATTAGGGTGTACTGCATCTAAAATAAAACGTGTAGAGCAAATTCCATTTATGCCAATCGATTTTTTCAAAACAGAAAAAGTGATATGTAAAAATACAACCCCAAATCATTTTTTTTTGAGCAGCGGAACAACTTCTGAAAAAAAAAGTAAACACTACATTCATTCCTTGAAATTATATGAAAAAACAATTTCTCATTCATTTGAAAAATTTTGGGGAAAAATAAATAATTATCGTTTTTTTTGCCTTACTCCAAAAAAAAAGGAAGCTCCAAACTCATCACTTGTTCACATGTGTGATTTTTTTGTAAAAAAAACAAAAAATTTAAAAAGTGGGTTTTATTTGCAAAAAACTAAGCAGCTAATTGATGATATAAAAATATCACAACAAAACAATCAAGTATTTATTTTAATTGGTTTATCCTTTGCTATCCTAGATTTTGCACAAAAAAACAATATAGATTTACATGGAGGGCATGTGATTGAAACAGGGGGAATGAAAAACACAAGAAAAGAAATGATTAGAGAAGAGCTTTATAAAATTTTAAAAGAAAAATTCAAAATTAACTCTATCCAATCAGAATATGGGATGACAGAACTATTATCACAATCTTATTCTTTAAAAAATGGAGATTTTGAAAGCCCACCTTGGAAAAAAATTTTCATTAGAGATAAGTTAAACCCATCAAAAATAAATAACCTTTCATCTGGAGGTGTAAATATAATTGATTTGTCAAATATATACAGTTGTGCCTTTTTAGCAACAGAAGATTTTGGAAGAGTTAATAAGAATAAATTTAAAATTCTAGGAAGATTAAAAAACTCTTCTCTTAGAGGCTGCAGTACAATGATTTAATTACATGTTTTTATAATTGGAGCCTTAATGAAAACTTCCACCTCTTCCCATGTTTTAGATATTCCATCCGGCCCCTTGTGTAAATCATAACATTTATTGCTTATTGCCTCAAAAGCCTTTTTTGCTCCTAATTGATCTATAATATTTACAGTTCCTTTGATTTTAAACATGTCATTTTCATAAAAAGCGCCTAATTTAAATCTTTGTTCTTGTCCAAATAATTTTAACAATACATTTATTGAATCTCCTTCTATTTTCTCAAACTGACCTCTTATAACTAGGTTTTTTGCAAGTAAATTGAAAAAGAAATCTTTTAAATTTCCGTCTCTAATTGGATCTCCTGAGATAGAACTACCTAAATCGATAATAAAGTCTAATCCTTCAATTAAATCTTCTACAGATTCATATTGATTATTTTGAAAAATTTTAGATGACTTGAATTTTTTAAACTGTCCTGTAACTTTTACTTTATCTGTAGTTTTATATCCGCTCCATATAACCTGAGTAGCCTTTAAATCGGAGGAAAATACACAGTTCTCACTTTCTATTTTGGTTATTAACTCTTTCTTTTTATTTGTTTTATTCTCATTGACACAAGAAAGAAAAAAAACACAAAAGAAAACTAATAATTTTATGGAATTTTTCATATAACAATTATTTTACTTTACAAGATTTTTGGACTGTTCCGTTTTCAAAAACTTTTAAAAGAATTTGATTATACTTTTCTGTTCCTTTTAATTCTTTTCCCATCAAATCAATAATTTTTATGCATTTGGAAGAATCTGTACTTTCATAAATTGAAAGTTCAAACTCATCACAAACACCATCACCGTCAGCATCATTAATACAATTTCCGTCACAATCATAATATGTTTCTGGATATTGACAATTAATTTCATCTAATAAAAGATCTGTAAGAGTTAAATCTGTAATCTGACCAAATCCATTCGTTGTATATGTACTTGAAAATGGGGCAGAATTGTTCATAGAAGAATTGGTTGAAAACATTTGCCCATTAAATTTTTGTATTATAAAAATAAATGTTTCTCCAATAGCAAAGCCGTTATCTAATCCTGATTCCGTTCCCCAAGCCGCTATAGCCAAAGATTCATTATTCCATTGCGCTGTTCCTCCACAAATTAAATCTCCTACATTATTAGTGTAAAAAACCCCTACTATATCTCCTGTTTCTAAACCAGCTGAATTACCAACTGCAAATTCTAAAGCAATTGTCATGTTTGAATCAGTATTTGAATACATGAAAAAACCATTACTAGCAAAAGGGTCATAATTACATGCTGTTGTATCTACACATCCGTCTATCAAATAATATTCACAAGAGCCATCGTCAATTGTAGCATCTGGATTATAATTATTTGCACTTGAATCTGTACAACCATAAACAATCGTTATACCACAAGCATCACATTCATGAAAACCTAAATTTTCCCAAACTTCGTTTTCTAATACAATCCACTCAGAGTCATCCATATTAGTTCCTGCTGAATTAGTCCAATTACCCCCATTTCCAACAGAAACATTACTTTTTCTTACTAAAGTATGGTCTTTTGTCGCATTAACTACACCTGCAACCTCCCATCCATCTCCTGGATCAGGGCCAATTGCTCCTATAATGTCTAAAATTTGTTCAGTTTGAATATTAATTAATGCAAAAACATCATTTCCATTGCTTAAATAAGTGAATTCATAATCACTGTATATAGCTATTTCTTCTGTATAATACTGACTAGTTGGATCAATGGCATTTGGGTGAGAAATAACATAAACATCCCCTGGATTAATCACAGCTCCATCTGGAAAATAATTCATATAGTCCCACTCTCCATCAGCATCACATCCATTTGAGCAACTTGGAAATCCATAATTTGATAAATTAACAACTTCTTCAGAATAATTATATATTTCTAAATATTTATTATAAGAAGTTCCTTCAGCGTACTCTGAAAAAAGAATCTGAGAATTAGCAAAAAAAGAAAAAGAAAAAGAAAAAAATAGTAAGTATTTCATAATTTAAATAGTTATTAATCTTAAGACAAATATAATAATGATTTAGAGTTTTTGAATCAAGTAAACTCCAAAAATTCTTTTTTTATCTTCATTTAATTCAAGAGATTTTTGAAATCTATAAAATAATTTAATAGTTCGTTTTTTTGAAATTTTAAAAGAATTCCCGAGGCTGTATCTAATTTTATCAATATTATTTGAGTTTAATCCACATAAATATTCTGCATCTAAAAATGGTTTGAAAAAATCTGAATTATTATATTGTATTGTACATTTATTTCGAAAATATTTTTTGTTATAATCTGTTATGTTTTGCTCAAAAAATAATCTCGAGCGCCATGAAAAAGCGATTTTTTTAAATTTATTAGAATAACTTGAGGAAACATATTGCCTTCTACCTAATCCTCTTTGATTTGGTATCTTGGTTAACCTTCCTCCTATTTCTAATGACCACTCGCCTAAATCTCCTTTATATATTAAAGGCTCTAATGAAATATCAAAAAATTGTTTGGTATAAAAAAAATCCTCTAAATTATATCTAGCACCTGGCTCTAAAGAAAAAAATAATTTTTTTTTAATTTTTTCTTTAAAGCTCATCTTACCCCATAGTTCTAACTCATCATTTTGGGAAAAAGAAAATAGTGTGATGAAAAAACCAAAATAAAAAAATAATTTATTCAATATAATAGATTTTTATTTTTGCCGTATCTCTTAATAAATCAATATTTTCTATTTCTATTTTGTCAATTTTTAAACCTGTTCGTAATTCTAAATCACGCAAAAGATCACTTCTTTTTTCAGCTGTTATCATATCAATTTTTTCATACAATATCATTTTACTTTTTAAAGTACTTTTTACCAACCATATTCTTTCAAAAAAATAACTCAACCCAACAACAGCTAAGTTTGCAAACAACAACTCAGAATAACTTATTTTTTTATTTGCTAGGGCATTAATAACTGATAGCCCTACAACCACAAATAAATAAGTCATTTCTTTAATTGGAATCGTTTCTGTTCTATATCTAATTATTCCGAAAATTGCAAAAAGACCTAAAGCAAAACTTAGTTCCAGTTTCACATTTTCTAAAAGAAAACATAAAAAGAAAACTACTACGGCAATTAGTAAATATGTAAAGACGTAATTTTTATTCTTATTAGAAGGATAGTATAAGCCCATAACAATCCCACCAACGACTAGTAAATTAAAACTAGCTCTTATTATTAATTTTATAAAATCTTTCTGGTCAAAAAGATCTATTCCCAAAAATTCCATAATTCAATATTATTAATTATTATTTTTTTTCAATATTCGAAAATTTTTTTTAAACCTGTTTGCTTTTAAATCTTCATTTAACAATGATGTCCCTATGCAATATTTACTCATACTTGAGGGACGAATGCCATTTTCTTTCATTAATTTATAAAAAAACGAGTTTCTATCTAACTTTTCTTGCTTAACTTCTGCCACAACAATATAATTAGTTTTATTTGTAATAGCTTCTTTATCGTTTCTAAATTCTAAATCAAAATCAATAGTTATTCTTTCTTTTAAGAATTTATTGACCATTGTTATTCTTCTAAAGAAATTTTTATGACAATAATGTAAGGTATAATCTTTTTTTAACCTACTCTTAATAAAATTTTTTTGATTAGCATTTAAGGTTTTTAATGCCTTTTCTACTTTAATACGTTTTTTAATAGTTTTTCCTTTTGAATTTTTTCTTTTTACCTCTAAAAAACAAACTTTAGAATCAATATACTCTCTAAAACGAACCTTGGATCTATTTAATCTCCCATTATGATGATTTAAAAAAAAAATAAAATCATCTGTGTCAAAATAAAGAGAAGTATACTGAGATTTAACGATGCCGTTAACATACAATAATTTATAATGATCCGTTAATAATGGAAATATTTTTTGCAATATATTTCTATTAAGAATGAATTTTGTATCTATTCTTTTCATTAACTCAACTGAATCCATTTCTTTTAATGAAATTGGCTCAAAATCTGCAATATATTTATCTAGAAAACCCAAATATTTAGAAAATATTAATTAAATATAAATGTAATTAAAAGAGACTTATAAATTAATTAGTTCATTAATTAATTTTCCTTCAATGGTGATAACAGAAGATTTTGGGCCATCTTTTTTCTTAGGCCACAAACTAGTTAAGTTATTTTTACTTTGACTCTTTTCTCCTGGATGCTGAACACTTAAAAACAATGTCTTCCCATCAGGAGAAAAACAAGGTCCCGTAAATTCCGCATCAATTGGAGCAGATGCAATTTGTATAATTTCTCCAGCTTGAATACCATTTCTAATTAAGACAAATAAACCATTATTTTTAAATGGTATGTACTCTGGATCTTTATTCATCTTACTACCTGTAATATCGGAAGTAAACCATAAATTACCAGCTTTGTCAAATAATAAGTTATCTGGACAAGAAAAGCCTGTAGACACACCTCCACTAATTAAAGTATCATAGTCAAATTCTACCGCATCATGTTCCCCTTCCTTTTCTATAATTTTTAAAATACTTCCATGCATGTTGTTTTTTGAATAATTATTTGTCAACGCAATAATTACATTATCATTAAAAGGATCAATCTTTATATCTTCAGGGCGATCTAACTCTGTCCCGCCAATTAATTTAGCAGACTGCCTAAGATATGTTAAAACTTCTACTTGATTTTTGAATTTCTTTTGTAAAATCTTATGTTTTTTAAAATTAACTTCTATCCATTTTTTATCTTCTAGTGACGCAACATATAAATTGCCATTTGTTAAATCTCCTTTTGATGTAGAAACAAATTTATACAAACAGCCATTATCTATATCATCTCCGGTATAAACAACTAAACGCTTATCTTTTAAAACTTTCACCATTGCACATTCATGAGCACATCTTCCTAAAGAAACTAATTTTCTTTTTTTTCCAGAAAATGGATTAACCTCCACAACCCATCCATAATGTTCTGGTGGAAATGGAAAAAACCTTGTCCAACCCACATCATATGTAGTTTTGTAAATTGAGTCGTTCTTTAAATTTCTTTCGCCATAAAACATATCATAATTCTCTTCACATGTCAATATCGTCCTCCAAGGGGTGACACCACCTGAACAATTAGCCAAAGTTCCTATTGCTGTTGAAGAGCCTTTTATTTTTATGTTATTATCAAAATCTATTTTGTCTAATGCAGTAACTCTATGATTAAATTTATTATTCAAATCCACCTTCCAAGTTTTAAAATTTTTATAGACTCTAAAAAAACTACCTCCCACATTTCTCATTTCTTCTTTTACATCATCAATAGTTTTTTGATTATTTGGCTTACCAGAAAAAAATAATGGATGAATGTACTCATGATTGACCCACAAAAAACCTTCACTAGAATTTTTTCCTGGCATAAATGCTATATAGTCGTTATTAAATCCAAAAGTATCTTGTTTATTTATCTTATCTTTCCAAGAAATTAAAATTTCATATTTAAGATTATCCGCTAATATTACTTCATCTTTACTAGATGGAGATATACCTTGAATTTTAGATTGATTAATATATTGAACCGTTTTAGCTTTCGTAAGTAATGGAGTAATCGCTCCAAGTGCCATGCCTTTACCTAAAAAATTTAAAAAATCTCTTCTATTCATAATCATTAAGCTGTTTTAATTGAAAAACTAAATTTTGTTCCTAATTCTTTTTTACTAGTCACACTTATCTCTTCTCCATGAGTCTCTAAAATATGTTTAACTATGGCTAAACCCAATCCGGTTCCACCTTCTTCTCTAGATCTTCCTTTGTCAACTCTATAAAATCTTTCAAATAATCTTGGAATATTTTTTTCATCTATTCCTATTCCATTATCTTCAACAGCTACTAAAACATGGTCTTCTTTCTTAACTAAAGAACATTTTACATATCCATCTATTTTACCATACTTTATACCATTTGAAATAAAATTATGTAGCACTTGAGTAATCTGGTTTCTATCAGCAAAAACTAAAATTGGGCTTTTCTTTTTTGGTAATATTAATTCTATTTTATTCTTCTGACTTTTAACCTCAAAGGAGTCAAAAACTTCTTTGATTAATTCTATAATATCCCAACTTGTTTTTTCTAATTTTAATTCAGCTGATTCTAATCGAGCTAAAGAATCTAGATCATCAATAATAGCTATTAGTCGGTCTATACTCTTACTGGTTCTTTGTAAATATTTTTTATTTACATTATCATCATAAAGAGCGCCATCCATTAATGTGTGGACATATCCTTGAATGTTAAAAATTGGTGTTTTTAATTCATGTGAAACATTTCCTAAAAACTCTCTTCTATATTTAGCGGCACGTTTTAAAGCTTTAATTTCTTGTTGCTTTATTTGTTTAACTATATATAGTTTTTTTTTCTTCTTCTTTAAATTTTTCATTTATTAAAAATCAAATTTATAACCAAATCCTTTAATCGTTTTTATCTTATCAGAAGAAATTTTTTCTCTCAATTTTTTAATATGAACATCTATTGTTCTATCACCAACAACAACATCTGAACCCCAAACAATATTTAATATTTCTTTTCTCTTGAAAACTTTTCCTGGCTTTGATGTTAAAAGTTTTAATAGCAAAAATTCTTTTTTTCTAATTATTTCTTTTTTTCCGTCTACAATTAATTCCATAGATTCTAAATTAATTTCTATGTTATCAAATTTTCGGATTACTTCTTTATTAACACGTCTTAAAATACCAGCTATTCTACTTAAGAAAACTTTAGGTTTAATAGGTTTGTATATGTAATCATCAGCTCCTGCTTGAAAGCCTGCTATTTCAGAATAATCTTCATTACGAGCTGTTAAAAAAACTATTAGCGTGTCTTTTAAATTTTGATTTTTCCGAAGTATTTCACACATTTCAACACCATTCATACCACCCATCATAATATCTAATATTATTAAATCTGGTTTTTCCTTTTGTGTTAACTTAATAGCTTCTTCTCCACTGCTACATTGAAAAACTTCATACCCTTCATTTTTAAGGTTGTATCCCAAAAATTCTAGGATATCCTTTTCATCATCTACAATTAAAACACTTTTCGACATATTATTTAATTAGGATATGACAAGTTAAGAATTTAATCGTAAAAAAAGCCCTGAATATTTCAGGGCTTTTTAATCTAGTTTTATTTAAAAAACTATTCTTTGATGTATACTCGTTCTATACTT
>MDSW01002468.1_pt1 | contig 31114 bp, 29 predicted proteins | sample 811171 | NCBI WGS metagenome assembly MDSW01 (sample SAMN05326641, study PRJNA326480) | marine metagenome | isolation source: seawater | place: Atlantic Ocean: North West | collected 2012 | reverse complement strand
TCGACGCGCTGGTGGTGGAGGCTGTGATCTTCACTCGCGCGGGCGCGGTCGAGCGGCTGTTGCTCCTCGATTTCCGCGATCTGCCCGCGGGCAAGCCCCGGGTGCGGCAATTCGATCTGGCCGGGCTGCGCTGCGCGGCGCTTGGCCAGGTCCTGATCAATGGCGTCGAGACCTGCGAGGGCGCGGACGAGGCGGCCTGCGCGGACGCTCTGGAAACCGGCTCGCGCGTCGACGGAACGGAGGTGACGGGATGATCTCTCTTGCGGCAATCCAACAGGGTTTGAACGATTTCGTCGCGCTTGGCGGCTGGGTCGTGGCGCTGCTGCTATGTGTCTCGGTGATCGCCGGGGCGGCGGTGCTGTGGAAGCTCTGGCACCTGACGAGCCTGCGGATCGGTGCTCACGCGCGGTTGGAGGCCGCGCTCGACCTGTGGCAGGCGGGCCAGCGCGGGGCGGCGCGCCAGAGCCTCACGTCGGCCCGTGGCCCTCTGGCCGAAATGACCCGCCGTGCGATGGCGGCCCCCGAGCCGCAGGCGCTGCGCTCGCGCCTGCAGACCGAGACCGAAATCCACGCCGCCCGCAGCGAGGCCGGGATGCGACTGCTGGACGCCATCGCGCAGACCGCGCCGCTTCTGGGCCTGTTCGGCACGGTTCTGGGGATGATCGAAGCCTTCCAGACCTTGCAGAGCGCAGGCGCTTCGGTCGATCCGGCGCAGCTTGCGGGCGGCATCTGGGTGGCGCTTCTGACCACCGCGCTCGGCCTCGGGATCGCGATGCCGGTCTCGCTGTTTCTCTCCTTCGTCGAGAGCCGCATCGCCCGCGAAAGCCAGACTGCCGCGCTGATGATCGAGGCGCTTTGCGGTCCGGCGCTGCCCGAGAGCGCACCTGTCGGGGTCGAGCTCAATCGGGCTGTGCAAACCGCCGGGGAATGACATGCGCAAGCCGCTTCGCCGCCGCAGCCTGTCGATGACCTCGCTGATCGATGTGATCTTCCTGCTGCTGATGTTCTTCATGCTGGCCTCGAGCTTTTCGCGCATGACCGAATTGCCGATCGCGGCGCGCGGGGCAGGGGGCGCGGCTGCGCCCGAGAGCAAGCTGGCTTTCCTCAAGCTCGGGCCCGAGCGGCTCAGCCTGAACGGCAAAGCGGTGGACTTGGACGCGCTGGAGGCGGCCCTGCAAGACGATTTCGGACAGACCCCGCCGCACCTGCTGGTCAGCATCGAACCCGGCACGTCGAGCCAGCGGCTGGCCGATCTGCTGGTGCGGCTGCACGCGGTGCCGGGGCTTCAGGCGGAGGTGCTGGGATGAGCACGCGTTTCCCCCGCCGCCGGAGCGAGCCGATCCTGACCTTGATCAACGTCGTCTTCCTGCTGCTGGCCTTCTTCCTCGTGGCCGGCACGCTCGCCGCGCGCCCGCCCGCCGATCTGCAGCTTGTCGCTTTGCCGGAAGGCGTTCGCGCGCCCGAGCCGGGCCGTGTGGCGCTGAGCGCGCAGGGCGACATCCTCTGGCCCAAGGGCGTCGCGGATGCGTCCGCCTTCATCGCGCAGCTTCCGCCTGAGGCCGAGGGCGTGGCCCGAATCCTGCCCGATCGCGCAGCTCCTGCACCCGCGCTCGTGGCGCTGGCCCGCGATCTCAGCGCGGCGGGGGCGCAGGGCATTCGCCTCGTGGCCGAACGGGGAGAGGCGCCATGACCCGGGGCGCGCTCATCGCCTGCGCGGCGCTTGCGCTCTCGGCCGGGCTGCACGCGCTGGGACTGGCGCAGACGCCGGTCACCGCACCGGAGCTGCCACCCGCACGCGGGCAGGCCGCGCAGGATTCCCCGCTTCTGGGCAATGATTTCGCCGATCTCGCGGCAGGACGCGCCACGCCGGTCGTGCCGGAGCGCGCCGAACCGATCGCCCGAGAGGTCACGCGCCCGGTGCAGCCGGAGACGCCCGCAACGCCCGATGCGGCAAGCCCGTCCGCGCCCACAGCGCCGGACCGCCTCGCCGCCGTCGCCTCCACGCCCGAGACCTTGCGCGCCCAGAGCACGCTCGCCCCGCAGCAAAGCCAGCGCCCCGAGGCGCGCCCCGAACGCCCCGCGCCGCAGCAGGCCGCCAAGCTCAGCAAACAGGCGCAAAGCGAAGCGAAACCAGCCCCCCCAAGTAACGCGGGAAATACCGCCCGCGACGCCCGGCGCGGCTCCTCGCAAGGCGCGGCCAAGGCGCGCAACACCGCCGATAAAGGCCAGCCCGCCAAGGCCCCCAGCGCCGCCCGGTCCGGTCAAACGCCCCGGCAATACGCAGCCTCGGTGATCCGCAAGATCCAGTCCACGCCGAAGCGACGCGGGCAGGGCCGCGGGCGCGCGGTGGTGGGCTTCGTGATCTCCGCGAACGGGCGGCTGAGCACGGTGCACATCCTGCGCGGCTCCGGCTCCTCGGGGCTCGATGCGGCGGCGCTCGACCATGTCCGCCGGGCCGCGCCGTTCCCGCCCCCGCCGAAGCCGGGAATGAAGTTCTCCTTCGAATTCATCGCCCGCGGCTAGGCTGTCATCATCAAACGGCCCGGAGGGCTGCTCTCACAGGGCAGACAAAACCGGATTCGTCTAGTAAAATAGAGCTTTGCGCGGCGCTCTTGCCAGCGCTTGAATTCCGTATCGCGCGGTCGCATTCTCGACGGCAAAGGGTGGAAAACCATGTCGGAGACACTGTCGGCACTGGGCGGAATCGGGTTGTTCCTGCTCGGCATGAAGATAATGACCGAGGCGCTGCGCGAAGCGGCAGGCGCGAACCTGCGCCGCCTGCTGGCACGGTTCACCACCACGCCGCTCAAAGGCGTCGCGAGCGGTTTGGTCACGACGGCAGTGATCCAGTCTTCCTCAGCGACCACGGTGATGACGGTCGGCTTCGTCGGCGCGGGGCTTCTGAGCTTCACGCAGGCGCTCGGCGTGATCTACGGCGCCAATATCGGCACCACCGTCACCGGCTGGATCGTGTCGCTGGTCGGCTTCAAGCTAAAGCTGGGCGCGGTAGCGATGGGGCTTTTGTTCTTCGCGAGCTTGACGCTGTTTCTCTCGCATGGCCGGGCGGCGCGCATCGGGCGCGTGCTTGCGGGGTTCTGCCTGCTCTTCATCGGGCTCGACATGATGCAGCAGGGCATGTCGGGGGCCGCGGACTGGATCACGGTGGAGCGCATCCCCGGTACCGGAGTGGGCGGCTTGCTCGCGATGGCGGCGCTGGGGCTGGGGGTCACGGTGGTGATGCAATCCTCCTCGGCGGCCATCGCGGTGGTTCTGGTGCTGGTCAGCAACGGCGCGCTGCCGCTGATACAGGCGGCGGCAGCGGTGATCGGGATGAACCTCGGCACGACCTTCACCGCCCTGATCGCCGCCTTCGGGGGATCGCGGGCGATGCAGCAGACCGCAATCGCGAACCTGCTGTTCAATTGCGGGACGATGGTGATCGCCTTTCCGCTGCTGCAGCTAATCGCGGGGCCCCTGGAAGCGCTGGCCGCGCGCACCGGTGTGGATACCGCGCTGGTGCTGTTTCACACCGGCTTCAACCTGCTGGGGACGCTGGTCTTTCTGCCCGTCACACGCCAATTCGCGACGCTCGTCGCGAAGCTGCGCCCCGATCTGGGCGGGCGCGCACCGCCCGAGTTGGACCGCCACCTGCTGAGCGACGAGGGCGCGGCGATGCAATCGGCCCATGCGATGGTGATCTGGGCCGCGCGCGAGGTCTTCTCGGCCTATTCGCTGGCCGTCGGCCCTGCGCGCGATCTGCGGCGGATGTCGGCACTGGGCCCGCGGGTCGGGATCGCGCTCGATGAGCTGAAGGATTACATGGCGCAGATTTCGGTTCCGCGCGACAAGCCCACCGAGGCCGCCGCCTTCGCCGCGCTGATGCATCAGGCCGACCATCTGATGCGGCTGGTGGAGCAGGCCGAACATCGCGGCTATATCGCGATCCTTCTGCGCGGCAAGATCACGTCGAAGCCCGCGCAATGGTTCGCCGCCTGCCTTTCGCCTGACCGTCCGCTCGATCTGCCGCAGATCGGGGCGCGCATGGCGCTGATGGCCACGCCCGTCGCCCATCGCTTCGCGCGGCACCGGCGCGGGCTTCTGCTTGGCGAGCATGTCGGGCTCTATACGATGCAGGAGACGTTTCAGGCGACCGATGCGATGCGCTGGTTCACGCGGATCATGCATAACGTGCAGCGCGTCGGGGAATATGAACGCGAGGTTCAGAGCAATCTGGGCCATGAGGCCGTCTCCGCCCCCGAGGCCGCGCCGCCGCCTGCTGCCGAGCTCGCCTGACGATATCCGGAAACCGGCCGATCCGTCCGCTCATGCGGCATGGGTTGCGCGCATCACCACCCGTGCCCCCGTCACTTATCTACGGAGGGTCCGTCTAGGGGCTTTGGGGCATCCCGAAGTGGATGACGTGTCGACCTGCCATCCAAAAATTAGATCCACAACGTTCGTCGAGAATGGCCATATGCAGATCGAGCACGTGGTCCCGCGCTTTCTCCGCTGCAGTCAGCCAGGTCGAATAGGTAGAAACCCAATATTCGACGTGACGAAGCGCAGGCTCGCGCTCCACGAGGGAGAGGAGCACCGTCAGAAATTCCGGGATGAGCATCAGGATCGGCGTCTCGATGCCGCATGTCGGGCGATTGCTTCAACCTGCACCGCCCGGCGTGAACGCTACCCTGGCACCAGTCTCGGCCGGTTGGATGACCCGGGGCTGGTCAGCCAAGCGTTACTCCCGAGCGCGAGGGGTCAGCCAGCGGGAAGCAGTCTCAGCCCGCGGATCGGACGGCGTCGAGAATTCGGTTCTCCGCGTCTCTCAGGCCGCGTTGGGGCGATTTTCCGTTGAAGACGATGTCGTGGATTTCTTCCCCGAGCGTGCGTTCGATCAGGTTGAATTCCGGCACCGGCGGGCGCGCCCAGGTCACCAGCTCGTTCTTGCGCGCCATGCGGTCGACCATGCTGACGATGGGTGAGGAGGCCAGCGCCTCCGGGTCGGCGCAGACCGAGAAGCGCGGAGCCACGGGGAAGCCGTTCTTCACGTGCTCTTTCATCGCCTCGGGCGAGACCATCCAAGCAATCGCGTCGATGATCTGCTTCTGCCGCGCGGGTTCGACATAGGCGGGGATCGTCAGAAGGAAACCGCCAATCGGGGCAGACACGCGACGCATCCGGCGCGACGGTGGCGGCAAGTAGGCCACACGCCGGGCAACGCGGGAGCTCAGCTCATGCTCGAAGCGCGCCGCACGCATCGTCCAGCAATAGGCAAGCGCGGTCTGACCCGACATGAAGTAGTGGATCCGCCGCTCCCAATCCATCGTCGCGATGTCGGGGGGAGAAACCTCGACGAGCTGCTTCATGTATTCGATCACTTCGAGCGCATCCTCGGTGTCGATCTGAAGCTTCAGCTTTTCGAACGTGTCGAAGCTCCAGCTCTCCTGATTGCGCAGCGGCATGTCGATGACGGTAGTCCGGCAGGCCGCGAGGAAGAACATGAAGGAGTTCGCGATCGGCATGCCACGCTGCCCGTTCCACGCGATGCCGTAGAAGTCGTCCTGCGGGTTATGGAATTCCCGCGCTGCGGCGATCGTCTCGTCGAAGGTCTTTGGATAGGCGAGGCCGCGGCTCTCGAACAGATCCTTGCGGGCCGCGAGAATCTCGATCGTGCAATAGAGCGGGATGCCGTATTGCGTCCCTTTCCAGTTGCCGGTCCCCCAGACCGAAGGATGGAAATCCAGCGCGTTGATCGCGGCATCCGAGATGAGATCGTCCAGCGGGGCGAGCTCCCCACGCTCCGCGAACTCCCCGAGCCACGGCATGTTCATCGCGACGACGTCATAGCGCGGCGACATTTCCGAAAGGGTGCGCCGCGTGTTGGCATAAAGGTCTGGCAGACGCTGAAGATCGAAGCTGCTGCGCTTGCCGAAATCGTTGCGGAAGTCGGACCACATATTGCGCATCGCGATGAAGTAGTTGTCGTCGTTCAGCAGGAACTTGATATCGCCAAGGTTGATCGAGGAGATGTCCTCCCCGCGCACGGGGGAGATGATCTGCGAGGCGAAATAGCTGCCGCCGAAATAGTATTCGCTGGTCTCCATCCCGCGCCGCAAGCCGAAGGTCTTCGCCAGGTGGCCCTTCACGTAGCTCGCGTAGTCCATGAAGGTGTTGAGCAGGGTGTCGGAGGGTTCGAGGAAATGCGTCTTCAGGCCGTTGCCGCGCGGCACCTGCCGGATCAGGCCGTCCTCAATCATCTTCAGGATCATGCGGTTGCCGGTGCTGTAGGGCACATCGGCGAGGCTGATCAGGCCCGACTTGTCGATCGGGTTCACACGCAGATGCGCGTCGACCAGTTCGAGCGTGATGTTGAAATACACGTCCGGCTTGCCGCCGGGCATGTTCGCGTCGAAGGGCGCACGAAGCTGCCGGAGAAAATCGACGATCCGGGACAGCTCGTGACTCGTGAGTTCAGCATCCTGAGGTTGCATGGCCTCCGAATGCTGCTCCGCCAATTTCATCTTGTCGACAACTTTTCCTGCCATTTCACCAATGCGAAGAAATCTTCGTCCTGCATACCCGCGTTCGAGGCGCTTCTATAAAGCTCGAGGATCAGGCCGGTTGTCATCAGCGGCACGCTGTTGCGTCGGGCGGCTTCGCTGATGAGCGTGAAATCCTTGATCATCTGAGACACTGTGAAAGCGGGCGTGAAGTCATCTTCGACGACCGGCTTCTGCTTATATTTGAACAGCGGCGAGGCCACTGCGCTTTCGCAAATTACATCCATCATATCGGCTCGGGTTAGGCCGCCGCTGGCGCCGATCGCCAAGGCTTCGGAGAGCACCGCGGAAGAGGCGCCGACCAGAGTGTTCAAAACGAGCTTCATGTAGCGCGCTTCTTCTCCGTTTCCGAGGAAAAATTGCCGTGCAGAGAGTTTGCGGATGTAGGGGAGCGCTTCGTCCCAGCCCGCGCGGTCTCCCGAGGCGAGCACGGTGAGCGCGGCACTCGCCGCCATGTCTGTGCTGCCGGAAAGCGGCGCTCTGACATAGTTGATTTTCTTCGCTGCGAGAACCTTCGCAACGCTTTCGGAGCATTCGGGGGAGACTGTGCTCATCTCGACCAGCGTCGCGCCCGCGGGCAGGGTGGTTGCGAGGCCTGCGTCTTCGCCATTGCCGATGACATCCAGCAAAGCCTGATCGTTCGGCAGCGTCGAGAAGACGATACCTGCTCCCGCGAAATCCGAGATCGACGCGGCCTCGGATGCGCCCAATGCGGTCAGCCGATCGCGGCTGTCCTTCGCCGGATCGGAGACAAGAAGTTTCGCGCCGCTCTCTACGAGGTTGCGCGCCATGGGGCCGCCCATTTTGCCCACGCCGATCCAGCCAAGCGTCTGCTGCGTATCGATCTGATCAGTGTCTGCCACCTGGGTCTGGCTCATGCTTATATCTCCCACTTATGTGTTGGGCCGACATTACGTCGCCAAAACGGTGGTGATGGATGTAATTTATCCGAAGCGGAAATTTTTCTGCAGTGATGGCCGGATTGGTTTGTTACGAATCGTCGCAGCCAAATGGCGATCTCGATGTCGGGGTGATCCCGGCAGACCCAGAGGATCGCGAGACTTGGAAAGGGAGGAAAGGCTTTGAAAGCTGTTCGTTTTCACGGAGCGAAGGACATCCGCGTCGAGGATGTCGAAGAACCGTCGAGCAAACTGGCGCCGGATGACGTTCTGGTCGCGCCGATCGTGACCGGCATCTGCGGCACCGATCTTCACGAATATATCGCGGGGCCGATCGTTACCCCGTCCGAACCGCATATCTATACCGGCGCGTCCAACCCGCAGATTCTTGGCCATGAATTTTCCGCCAAGGTTCTCGCAGTGGGCGACGAGGTCAGCAATGTCACGGTGGGCGAGCGCATTTCGGTCCAGCCGCTCGTGGCGCCACGCAATGACTACTATGGCAAGCGCGGCCTCTATCACCTCTCGCCGCAACTGGGCTGCATCGGCCTGAGCTGGGCCTGGGGCGGCATGGGCGAGAAAGCCGTCATCAAGGATTACAACGCTCAATCCGTGCCCGAGGGGCTGACGGATGATCAGGCCGCGATGATCGAGCCGGCTGCGGTCGCGCTTTACGGCGTGGATCGCGGCGGCGTCGAGGCAGGTTCGACCGTTCTTGTCTCGGGCGCCGGTCCGATCGGTGCGCTGACGGTGCTGTCGGCCCGTGCGGCGGGTGCGAGCACGATCATCGTGTCGGAGCCGAACCCGAACCGTCGCCGGATCATCTCGGAAATCGCGCCCTATGCGCATGTCGTCGACCCCCGCAGCGGCGAGCTGCCGACCGTCGTCGGCGATCTGACCGAAGAGGGTGTCGGCGTCGACGTCGCGCTCGAATGTGTCGGGCTCGAAGCCTCGCTCAACGCCTGCGCCGAAGCGGTGCGCCGCCAGGGCAAGGTCGTGCAGGTGGGTCTGCACATGAAACCCGCCAGCATCGACGCGATGCTCTGGGCGCTCAAGGACATCTCGGTCGAAGCGACCTGGTGCTACCCGACGCAAATCTGGCCCCGGATCGGCCGCATGGTCGCCTCGGGCAATTTCCCGATCGAGAAAGTCATCACCTCGCGGATCGCGGCGGAAGATGTCGTCGACAAGGGCTTCGAGGCGCTTCTCGATCCCGCCGGGGAACATCTGAAAATTCTCGTCACCACCTGACGAAACGGAACTGCAAGAAAGGGGCGAAGACCCATGGCTGAACAGAATATTGCGTTGATTGTCGGGGCGACCGGCCTCTCGGGAAGCTACACCGCGCGCGAATTGAAATCTCACGGCTGGACGGTCGTGACGGTGTCGCGCAGCGATGTCGATCTCGAGTGGTCCGACCGGCACATTGCCGCAGACCTGACCGATGCGGAAGCCAGCAAGGCCGCGCTGGCTGCGGCCAAGGACGTGACGCATGTGTTCTATTGCACCTGGTCGCGTCAGGCCAACGAGGAAGAGAACGTCCGCGTGAACGGGATGATGGTGCGCAACCTCTTCGAGGGGATCGCAGGCGCGCCGATCAAACACGGAGCGCTGGTGACGGGCCTCAAGCATTACCTCGGTTCGTTCGACGATTACGCCAAGGTCACGCCCTACACGCCCTTCCTCGAATCGAGCCCGCGTCTGCCGGGGCCGAACTTCTACTACGCGCAGGAAGATGTGCTGCTGGAGATGGCCGAGAAATACGGCTTCACCTGGTCGGTGCACCGCCCGCACACGATGATCGGCTTCACGGTCGGAAATTACATGAACATGGCGGTCACGCTCGCGGTCTATGCCTCGATCTGCAAGCACACCGGCAAGCCGTTCCTCTATCCCGGTTCGCCCGAGCAATATAACGCGGTCACCGATGTGACCGATGCGCGCATCCTCGCCAAACAGTTCTACTGGGCCGCGACGACGCCGGAAGCTGCGAACACACCCTTCAACACCGCAAATGGCGATGTCTTCCGCTGGACGTGGCTCTGGGCGCGGATCGCCGAGTATTTCGGCCTCGAGGTCGCGGAATACCCCGGTCACACGACGCCGCTCGAAGAGCAGATGGCGGATGCGCCCGCAATCTGGTCGGAGATGGTGGCTCAATATGGGCTGCAGGACATCCCTGTGACCAAGCTCGCCTCGTGGTGGCACAGCGACGCCGATCTCGGCCGCGAGCTGGAATGCTTCACCGATATGACCAACAGCCGGAAGCTGGGCTTCGACGCCTATCAGAGCACGCCCGACAGCTTCTTCGACGTCTTCGAAGAGCTGCGCGAACGCAAGATCATCCCGGCGAAGTGAGGAGACTGAGATGCATTACGTAATCCATTGCCTCGACCATGACGGCGCCGTCGATAAGCGGCTGGCCAATTACGAGGACCACAAGGCCTATCTGGCCCAGGCACCGGTGAAAACGGTGATTTCGGGCCCGCTTCTGGGCGACGACGAAGAGACCATGATCGGCAGCTGCTTCGTGCTGGAGGCCGACAGCCTCGCAGAGGTCGAGGAGTTCAACCGCAACGACCCCTTCGCGAAGGTCGGTCTGTGGAAGTCCGTCTCGATCCGTCCGTTCTCCAAGCGCGTGGACAACCGCTGATGTCGGGGCCGGTCAAAATCGCCCTCGTGGGCATGGGATGGTGGGGGCAGAAGATGCTCGCCGTTCTGTCGAGCGCCCCCGACGACATCACGGTCGTCCGCGCGGTGGAGCCGAACATGGACGCGGTGCGCGATCTCTGCGCCGAGAAGGGCGTGACGCTTAGCGCGGATTACGCCGATGCGCTGAACGATCCCGAGGTCGAGGCTGTCGTTTTGGCGACGCCGCACTCGCTGCACACGGATCAGATCGCCAAGGCCGTCGCGGCAGGCAAACATGTCTTCTGCGAAAAGCCACTCGCGCTCACCGCAGAAGAAGCCGCCCGTTCGGTCGCGCTTTGCGCCGAAGCCGGGTTGGTTCTGGGCATGGGTCACGAGCGCCGCTGGGAGCCGCCGATCGCCGAGATGCTGGCGAAGGCCGACGCGGGCGAGCTGGGTCGTATCCAGCAGATCGAGGCCAATTTCAGCCACGACAAGTTCGTCGGCATGGACCCGAGCAACTGGCGCGTTCAGGCGAGCGAAGCACCCGCTGGCGGCATGACCGCGACGGGTATCCACCTGCTCGATCTGTCGGTCCGCCTTCTGGGCCGCGCAGAAAGCGTGCTGTGCATCTGCGAGCAGCTGTCTTCGGAACTGCCGCAGGGCGACACGGTCGCGGCCTATGTGAAATTCGCCGGGGGCGGGACCTCCTACGTGTCGGCTTCGCTGTCGAACCCGTTCATGTCCCGCTTCACGGTCTACGGCTCGAAAGGCTGGATCGACATCCGCGACAAGGCGCATGTCGAGGCGCCCGACGGCTGGATCGTGACCTCGGCCATGGCTGGCGGGCCGATCGAGACCGTCGAGATCGGCAAGGCCGAGCCCGTGAAGGACAACCTGGTGAGTTTCGCCCGCGCCGTGCGCGGACAGGAAACCTACCCGATCACCGCCGATCATCTGGTCGACAATATCGCGCTGCTCGAGGCGGTCTTCGCCTCCTCCCGCAGCGGTCAAATCGAACGCGTGGCGCAACCCGCCGCAGCGAAAGTTGGAGCCTGACATGAAAGCCCTGATCTTCGACGAACCGAACAAGCCCATCGTGACGCAGGTGCAGACGCCTGGCATCACCGACAACGAGGTGCTAATCCAGTCGCGCCGCGTTGGGATTTGCCACTCGGATTACGAGCTGCTGGCCGGTCAATACATCATCCCGATTTCCTATCCGGTCGTTCCGGGCCACGAATGGGTCGGCGAAGTCGTCGAGGTCGGGAAGAATGTCGACGGGTTCAAGCCCGGCGATCGTGTGGTCGGCGAATGCGTGATCAACACGCCCGAGCGTATCCACCACTTCGGCTTCTCGATGGACGGTGCGGATCGCGAATTCTTCGCCGCGCGTCCCGAATGGCTGCACAAGCTGCCCGATGCGGTGGACGACGCGAAAGGCGCGCTGATCGAACCCTTCACCTGCGGTTATTACGCGGTGCTGCGCCATGGTGGCGTCTGCGCGGCAGATACGGTCGTCGTCTCGGGCGGCGGCACGATCGGCCTTGTCTCGGCGGCCGCGGCGATCGGCATGGGCGCCCGCGTGATCGTGGTCGACCCGGTGCCGCTGCGTCGCGAGATCGCGATGAAGCTCGGCGCGGACGGCACGATCGACCCGACCGACGGCGATCCGATTGAAGCGGTGCAGGAGATGACCAAGGGCGGCGCCGATCTGGTGGTCGAATGTGCGGGCCATCCGGCCTCGCTGGCCAATGTCTTCGACTATGCCCGCGACGACGGGGATGTCTCGATGGTCGGCATCAATATCGGCCAGAAATTCCCGGTCGAGCTGGGCAAGATCCAGATCAAGAACCTCAACGTGAAAGGCTGCATCGGCTCGCCCGGCGTCTGGCCGGCGGCGATCCGTTTCTTGGAGCGCACCGGGCTCGATCTCTCGCCGATCCAGACCCACAGCTACAACATCGATGACGCGATGACCGCGCTGGAGCTTGGCAAGTCGCCCGACAAGGCGGTCAAGGTCACCTTGGAAATCAGCTGAGACGCGACGCGAGGGAGGAGGAGAAAACATGGCTGAGACGACGCCGCATAGCTTCGGAGGTTCGATGGGACTTTCTTCGATGTCCCTGTCGAAGGGCTTCGTGACCATCGTCGCCTCGACGCTGGCGCTCATCCTCCTTTGCATCATCTTCGCGCCCTCGGCGGTCACCGCCGGGTCGCTGATGGGCAGCCTGCCGTTCGCAGCGGTGCTTGGCATCGTCGGGCTCGGCCAGATGCTGGTGGTGCAGCAGGGCGGCTTCGATCTGTCGGTGCCGGGCTCGGTATCGCTCGCGGTGGTGATCGCCACCCACATGCCCAACGGCCAGGATGCGGGACTTCTGCCCGCCCTGATCATCGCGATCGGCTTTGCGCTCGCCGCGGGGGTGCTCAATGGTATCATGGTCGCCTATTTCCGCCTGAACGCGATCGTCGCGACCATCGGGATGAACGCGCTTCTGTTCTCGGCGGTCTTCGCAATCTCGGGCGGCGTGCCGCGGATCACCACGAATCTGCTGGCCCATATCGCGGGCGGTCAGACCCTGGGCATTCCCCATTCGGTGCTGTTCGCCCTCGCCATTCTGGCTCTCGTGTCCTTCGGCCTCAAAAAGACGGTGGCTGGCCGTCGCTTCGAGGCGATCGGGGCCAACCCGAAGGCGGCCCGCGCGGCGGGTCTGAGCGTCAAACCCTATCAGGCGATGGCCTATGTGGCGGCGCAGATCCTTTACTGCACCGCAGGCATCCTGATCGCAGGGATCACGCGCGAACCCACGGCATTTCAGGGCAACAGCCTGCTTCTGCCCTCGGTCGCCGTCGTGGTGCTGGCAGGGACATCGCTTCTGGGAGGGCGCGGCTTTCCGATCTCGGTCGTCATCGCCGCCTTCTTTCTCAATCAGCTCAGCCAGTTCGCTCTGTCGATCGGTGTGCCGTACTCGGCGCAGACCATCGTGCAGGCGCTCGCTCTTGTATTCGGCATCGGGGTCTACTCGATCGAATGGACGAACCGTTTCAAGAAAGAACAGACAAGTTCTACAGAGGAGGAGAACCATGAAACTGTCTAACCTGAAAGGATGCGCTGCCTATATGGCGCTGGGGCTTGGAATTGCCCTTTCGGCCTCGGCGGCCAGCGCAGAGGACGCACCCTCCTGGTGCGGCCCGAACAAAGCCTCGCTGGCGCTGCTCGACGGTTTCGGTGGCAATAGCTGGCGACTGGTGACGACCGCTTCGGGCAAGGAGGAAGCCGCGAAGTGTCCGAGCATCACCGACTACTACTATGCCGACGGTCAGGGCGACACGCAGAAGGCGATCTCCGACATCAACTCGATGGCGGCGCGCGGTGTCGACGCGATGGTCGTCTTCGGCGATGCCGGTCCTGCAATCCTGCCCGCGCTGACCAAAGCCTACCGCTCGGGCGCGGTCGTCGTGCCCTACCGCGTGAATGTTGGCGGTGAGGCTGGCAAGAACTACACCCGCTTCGTCGGTGCCGACTTCGTCTATGACGGCGAAAGCTGGGGCAAGTGGATCAAGGAGAACTTTCCGGACGGCGCGAACATCCTGTTCCTGTCGGGCCCGGCGGGCAACAGCCAGGGTCTGGACGAGCTCAAGGGGATGAAGAACATCCTCGACGACAGCTACAAGTTCCTGAACCCGGACCCCTTCGCGGTTACCAACTGGGATCCGTCCCTGACGCAGCAGGTGCTGTCGGCCGCCATTGCGCAGCATGACAATATCGACGTCATCGTGTCCGACTTCGGCCCGTCGCTCGTGGGCGCGCTGCCGGTGTTTGCGAATTTCGACCGCTCGATCCCGGCGCTCGCGACCTCGGACGGCAACTCGCTCGGCTGCTTCTGGGAGAAGACCCACGCCGACAACCCCGATTTCAAGCTCTTCACGGTCGCGACCGGCAACGACAACGTTCGTCTCGCCGTGCAATGGGCGATCGCGGAAGCGACCGGTGGCACCCCGCCGTCGGAGGAAATCTTCAAGGCCCCGAACTTCGAGGACTCGACCGATGGGGATCCCAACCCCGTCCAGTGTCGCTCGGATCTGCCCGGCGCGATCTATCTCTCTGCTCAGCTTTCGGGTGACGAGCAGGCGAAGGCCGTCGGTCAGTAACCTCCCCTGTTTCCGGGCGGCGCGATCCGCCCGGAAATACCCGCGCCAACCCCTCAGATCGGCGGAACTAAACGGATGATAGCATTGGCTGAAATCGAACCGATGGAGAAGGCGGACGGGCTCCGCGAAACGTCAACGGGCACCCCCGTGATCCGCTTGCACGGCGTGTCGAAATCCTTCGGGGCGGTCCGCGCCCTGAGCGAGGTGAGCGTCGACATTCACGCGGGCGAAGTGCACGCGATCCTGGGCGAGAACGGGGCCGGGAAATCGACCCTGATGAACCTGATCACCGGCGTTTTGCAGCCCAGCACTGGCCGGATCGAATTCGACGGGCGGGACGTGATGCCGCTCTCGCCGGAAAGCTCGTCGGCGCTTGGCGTCGCGATCTCCTATCAGCACCCGGCGATCCTGCCCGACATGACGGTGCTCGAGAACCTGCAGGTCTCGCTGCCTGCCTCTGTCTTCCAGGGCGACCGCAAGGACCGCGTTGGCCAACGCCTGCTGGAAGAGGTCGGCCTTGAGGTGCCCCTGAACGCGCGCGTCGATACCCTGACGATCGCGCAGAAACACCTGCTGGAGCTGGCGAAAGCACTCGCCGTCCAGCCCCGCGTGCTTATTTTGGATGAACCGACGGCCGCGCTTGATCAGGACGCGACGGATATGCTGTTCGCGAAGGTTCGGGCGCTGAAAGCCTCCGGCACCGCCGTCATCTACATCACCCACCGTCTGGCCGAGTTGCGTCAGATCGCGGACCGCGTGACCGTGTTGCGCGATGGCCGCCACCGTGGCAGCGCGCCGGCGAGCGAGATCACCAATTCCGAACTTCTGGACCTAATCGTCGGGCGGAGACTGGCCTCTGCCTTCCCGCCGAAATGCGCCGACGCCAATCCACCGATCAACTTCGAGGTCGAAGGCCTCAGCGGTCGCAAATTCTCGGACGTGTCCTTCTCGTTCGGGCGCGGCCAGATCATCGGCGTCGCCGGTGTCGAGGGCAACGGCCAGTCCGATCTGATGCGCGCCTTGGTCGGCCTTCAGCCCCATCGCGGCGCGATCAAGCTTCATGGCCGGACGCTCGCATCGAAAGAGCTGAAACACGCGGCCGCCTTCATGCCGTCAGATCGCCATTCGGAAGGCCTCGCCGCGGATTTGACGATCCGAGAAAATGCGACCTTCGCCTCGCTCGACAAATATGCCTCGAGCGGCGTGCTGGATCGTAAGAAAGAAATGCAGAAGGTGCAGGAGGTGTTCTCCTCGCTGGCGGTGAAGGCCGCGGGCGTCGAGGCGAAGGTCTCCCAGCTTTCGGGCGGCAATCAGCAGAAGATCGTGATGTCCCGCGCGCTTCTGTCGGAGCCGGGCTTCATCGTGGCCGACGAACCCACGCAGGGCGTCGATGTCGGCGCGCGTTTCGAGATCTACCGGATCCTGCGCGAAGTCTCCGATGCAGGCACCCCGGTGATCGTCAACTCCTCGGATGCGGCGGAACTGGAAGGGCTGTGCGACATCGTTCTGGTCATGTCGCGGGGCCGCATCGTCGAGACCCTGCGCGGTGACGACATCACCGAGGCCCGCATCGTCGGGGCTGCGGTCGAGGCCGACACGCATGCGCATCACGTCGATGAAGAGCATCAGGCGAAAGAGGGCTTCGGCGCGAAACTGCGCCATTTCGTGCAGACCGATAATGCGACCATCGTGCCGCTCGCGCTGGTGACCGTGTTGCTCGCGCTGTTCGTAAGCGCGCAGAACGAGAATTACCTGTCGTCCTTCAACGTCTCGAATATCCTGATCCTCGCCACCGCGCTTGGCTTCATCGCCCTGGGGCAGACCATCGCCTTGCTGATGGGCGGGATCGACCTGTCGGTCGGGCCGCTCGCCGGTTTCCTCGTCGTGATCGGGTCCTTCTTTATCAACGATGGCAGCCCGGCCACGACGATGGCGCTCGGTTTCGCGCTGATGTTCGGCGCGGCGATCGTCGTCGGCTTGATCAACGGCGTGCTGATCCGCTTCGCCAATTTCACGCCTATCGCAGCCACTTTGGCGATGTTCATCGGTTTGCAGGGCATGAGCTTCGTGCTGCGCGAAGGTCCGGGCGGCTACATCTCCTTCGATGTGATCGACACGCTCACCCGGAGCTTCGGCCCGGTGCCGGTCGCCTTCGTGGTGATGATCGCGATCGCAATCGCGATGGAGCTGGGTCTGCGCCGCAAGCGGGCAGGGTGGCAGCTTCGCGCAGTCGGCTCGCATGAGGAATCCGCACGTCGGATCGGCGTGCGCACGGACCGGACCTTCGTGCTCGGCTATATCGCCGTGTCGCTGCTGACCGCACTTGGTGCGATCATGCTGATGGCGCAGATCGGCGTCGGCGACCCGGCGCAAGGCGTGAACTACACGCTGGGCAGCATCACCGCGGTCGTGCTGGGCGGCACCAGCCTTCTCGGCGGGCGCGGCACCTTCATCGGCTCGCTGCTGGGCGCGGTGCTTCTGACCGAAGTGCTCAACGCCGTGTCCTTCCTCGGTCTGTCGCAGGCCTACCAATACGGCTTCCAGGGGGTGCTGATCCTCGTGGCGGCGCTCATCTACACGACCGCGCGTCGGCGTCGCGAGGAGTAACCTCGCGGCCCACGCTGGCTCAATTCAACGCCTCGTCTGTGCGAGGCGCAGGGAGGAACCATGCCTGAAGCGTTCATCTACACATCCACTCCGGGGCGCATCGTCTTTGGCTCCGGGACCTTGGCGAAAGTCGCCGAGGAGGTGGAGAGACTGGGCTGCGCCCGCGCACTGATCCTGTCGACGCCGTTCCAGAAAAACGACGCCGAGGCGCTTGCGAAAGACCTCGGGGAGATGGCGGCCGGAACCTTCACCGAAGCCGCGATGCACACGCCCGTCGCCGTGACCGAAGCGGCGCTCGAGGTTTATAACGAGACCAAGGCCGATTGCGTTGTGGCGCTCGGCGGCGGTTCGACCATCGGTCTGGGCAAGGCCATCGCCTGGCACAACGACGCGCCGCAGGTGGTGATCGCGACGACCTATGCCGGTTCCGAGGTGACCGACATTCTCGGCCAGACAGAGAACGGGCAGAAGACGACCGTCCGTGATCCCAATATCCGCCCGGAAACCGTGATCTACGATCCCGATCTGACGCTGGGCCTGCCGGTCGCGATGAGCGTCGCGAGCGGGTTGAACGCGATGGCCCACGCGGTCGAGGCGCTCTATGCGCCCGACGCGAACCCCGTCACCTCGCTGATGGCGGTCGAAGGGCTGCGTGCGTTGAAATCGGAACTGCCGCGGATCGTCGAGACGCCGGAGGATCGCGATGCCCGCGCCGATGCGCTATACGGGTCATGGCTGTGCGGCACCGTGCTGGGCGCAGTCGCCATGTCGCTGCATCACAAGCTCTGCCACACGCTCGGCGGCGGGTTCGACATGCCCCATGCGGAGACACATGCGATCCTGCTGCCGCATACCGCCGCCTATAACGCCGAGGCCGCGTCGGCGCAGCTCGCCCGAGCGACCGAGCTGTTCGGCGGCGATCTGGGCGGCGGTCTTTACGACTTCGCGCGCTCCATCGGGGCCCCGCTCGCGCTGGCCGACTTTGGCCTCAAGGAAAGCGATCTGGCGCGCGCCGCCGATATGGCCGTCCAGAACCCCTACAAGAACCCGCGCGAAATCACGCGCGACGGCATTCTCGACCTGCTGACCCGCGCCCATGCCGGTCAGCGGCCCATCACGACCTGATAGGAATGAATGACATGACCCAAGAGCCGAAGATCGCCTATTTCACCGAGGACGCCTCGGTCGAAACCGTCAACGCCCGGGTTTCGGAAAGCACCGATGCGCGCCTCCAGACCGTGATGGCGAGCCTCGTCCGTCACCTGCATGCCTTCGTCAAGGACGTCGAGCTGACCCAAGCCGAGTGGGATATCGCGATCGATTTCCTCACCAAGACCGGCCAGATCTGCGACGAGAACCGGCAGGAGTTCATTCTGCTCTCCGACGTGCTTGGGGTCTCGATGCTGGTCGATGCGATCAACAATCGCCGCCCGACCGGGGCGACCGAGAACACCGTGCTCGGGCCGTTCCACGTCGATGGCGTGCCGGAATACGAGATGGGCGCGAACATCACACAAGCGGGCGGGCGCGAGACTTGCCGCTTCTATGGCACCGTCACCGATCTCGACGGCAAGCCGGTCGAAGGCGCGCGGATCGATGTCTGGTCGGACAGCGAGGACGGCTTCTACGACGTCCAGCAGCCCGACATTCAGCCGCGCAACAACAATCGCGGCGTGTTCACCACGGGTCCGGACGGGCGCTACTGGTTCGAGGGCATCAAGCCGGTTTCCTACCCGATCCCCGATGACGGTCCGGTGGGCAAGATGCTGGGCAAGCTCGGGCGTCATCCGTATCGACCCGCGCATATGCATTTCATCGTCAGCGCCGAGGGCTTCGATCCGGTGACGACCCATACTTTCGTGGCGGGCGACAAATACCTGACCTCGGATGCGGTGTTCGGCGTCAAGGAATCCCTGATCGCCGAGTTCACCCCGGTCGAGAATGGCGAGACGCTGTGGGAGTCCAATTGCGACTTCGTGCTGCACCGGACTGAGTGAGCGGGGAGGCTATCATGTCGAACAGAGACGAGATGGGCGGCGTCGTCGTCACGGGGGCCGCGCGGGGCATCGGCTTCGAAATCGGCCGGCGCGCGGTGGCGACTGGATATGGCGTGGTGATCGCGGATCTCGATGCCGCGGCAGGCGAGGGGGCGGCTAAGGCCCTCACCGCAGAGGGCGGTCGAGCGATTTTCTGCAAGACCGACGTCACCGACCGGGCGGCGACCCGGGCTTCGATCGCCGCCTGCGCGGCGGAGTTCGGCTTTCTCCATGCCATCGTCAACAACGCAGGCTTCAACCGTCCGCAGCCGTTTCTCGAGACGACCGAAGAGAACTGGAACCAGATCATGACGGTCAACGGAATGGGCGTTCTGATCGGCATTCAGGAGGCCGCGAAGGCGATGATCGCGGGCAAGCGGAAAGGCAAGATCATCAACACCGCCTCGATGGCGGGCCGGGCGGGCTTTGGCGATTTCGCCCCCTATTGCGCGAGCAAAGCCGCGGTCATCAGCCTGACTCAGGCGGCTGCGCGCACGCTCGCGCCGCACGGAATCACCGCGAACGCCTTCGCTCCCGGCGTGGTGGAGACCGACCTCTGGACGGTGCTCGACAAGGATTTGATGGAAATGGGGGTGTCTTCCGAGCCGGGCGAGGCGCTGCGCAACTTCGCCGCCGGAATCCCGCTCGGCCGCACGTCGACGCCCGCAGATGTGGCCGGAACGGTGGCTTTCCTACTCTCGCCGGATTCCGACTACATGACCGGCCAATGCCTGCAGATCGACGGCGGGATGATCATGCAATGACCGCAACCGAGGAGACGCGATCCATGACCAAGCAAACCCCATTTCCCCGCATCGCCTTCATCGGAACCGGTGCGCAGGGTGCCTCCATCGCGGCGGATTTCACGCTCGCAGGTCTGGACGTCACCTTCATCGACCAATGGCCCGCGCATGTCGAAGCGATGCGGGCGAACGGCCTGACGGTCAATATGCCGACCCGCCAGCTGCACACGCCGGTCAAGGCGCTGCACCTGTGCGAGATCGCCGAGATCAAGGAACCTTTCGATCTCGTCTTCATGGTGGTGAAAGCCTACGACACTCGCTGGGCGGCGGAGATGATCAAGCCGGTTCTGGCGGAGCACGGCTTCGTCGTGGGGCTGCAGAACGGTATGACCCAAGAGGCGATCGCAGAGATCGTCGGCAAGCATCGCACGATCGGCGCGGTGATCGAGATCGCCTCGAACATGTGGGAACCCGGCATCACCACGCGCCAGAACGACACCGATGAAAGCTGGTTCGCGCTGGGCGCGCTCGACCCCGAGCAGCAGCCGCGCGTGGAGGAGGTCGCCAATATCCTGCGCCATTCCGGCACCGTCGAAGTCGTGGAGGATATCCACTCCGCCAAATGGATGAAGCTCGTGGTGAATGCGGCGGAGCTGATCCCCTCGGCGATCATCGACACCGCACTCAACGATGCCGCGCGCCAGCCCGAGTTTCTCGAGGTAATGCGCAAGGCAGGCTACGAGGCGATGGACGCGGCGCTGGCCGACGGCGCCACGGTCATGCCGATCATCGGGATGCCGCCGGTCATGAGCAATCACCCTGAGCGCTACGTGGACGAGATCTTCGACGAGGTGCTGCGCACTTTCTCGCGCGAAGACACGCTGACGACCTCGCTGCAGGACTGGCGCAAGGGCAGGCGGGCCGAGGTCGACGAGGTGAACGGGCTCGTTGTCGATATCCTCGAAGCGAAGGGGGAAGCCGCGCCGATGAACCGCAAGGTCGTCGAGATGGCCAAGGAGATCGAGGCGGGCAAACGCGTCCTCAGCCCCGCGAACGCGGGCGAACTGGTGGCGCATTACCGAGGGCTAGTGCAGTAGGGACGTGTCTGCTCAGCTCGTAAACCCTTCGGCAGCTTGCATGAGGCTGCGCCGTCGCCGGTGGTTTTTCGGTAGCAAAGGTTGTCGCAAGCTCAGCGGATTATGCCTGAATTCGGATAAATTGCTTGGATGATGCCTCGCGCAAGGCGATAAGCGGAAGGAAATGGCAATAGATCGACGCGTGACGTGAAGATACATAAGTTCGATATCAGTGGACATCCCGGGGAGACTGTCGGTGACATCACCCACCGGCGCCTGCGCGGCGACATCGTGCATGGGCGGTTCAAGCCGGGGCAAAAGCTGAAGCTCGATCTGCTGCGCAAGAAATACGATATCAGCGTGACGACGCTGCGCGAATTGCTCAGCAGCCTGACGAATGAGGGGCTCGTCACCGCCGAGGGGCAGCGCGGCTTCGAGGTGGCGCCGATCAGCAAGGCTGACCTGCGCGATCTGGCCGACCTGCGACTGCTGCTCGAGACCCACGCTCTGCGCCAGTCCATCGCGAATGGCGATATCGAGTGGGAAGCAGGCGTCGTGTCTTCGCATTACAAACTCGAAACGATCGAGCGCGAGCTGATCGCGGGCGGCGACGGGCCGGTGCAACCCTGGGTGCGTCACGACTGGGATTTCCACTTCGCGATGATCGCGGCATGCGACAGGCCGAACCTGATGCGCACGCATTCCTCGGTCTTCGATCGCTTCATGCGCTATCACATGATCATTCTGGAATTCCGCGGCGAGAAGGCGAAGGAAGATCACATTCGCCTGCGCGACCTGACCTTGGCCCGCGATGCGGATGCGGCCGTAGAGCTGCTGATCTCCCATGTCGAAAGCGGCGTCGACCACATTCTGGCGACCGGTCGCGTTCCCTGAACTCTTTGAAAGACGGTGTCTGACAGTCGGCAAGCGGGTGGAGAAGAACACCCGCTCGTGATTTTACCCGTCAAAAATAAAAATGTATGATATTTTTAAAGTTGACATATGAAATTTGAGATGCCGAATTGAATGAGCCGCTTTCGATGCGGCGAAAGGGAGGAACTATGACCAAATTGACTCGCCGCAGCGTGCTGGCGACAGGGGCCGCTGGCGCAGCCGCGACCCTGATGGCAGGCACTGCATTCGCTCAAGATCGCAAACGGCTCCGCCTGTCTTCGGTGGTGTCGAATAACGACATTCGCGCCAAGGCCTTCGCCCGCATTTCCGAGGATGTCGCCAAGGATTTCGACCTGCAGGTCTATAACCAGTCGACGCTTGTTCCCCAAGGGGGCGAACTGACTTCGATCCAGCGCGGGACGCTGGAAATGGGCCTCGTCGCGCCGCAGAAGCTGGCCGATCAGGTGCCGGAATGGTCGATCCTGACTGCCGCTTACGTGCTGCGCGATGCGGCCCATATGAAAGCCGTCTTCGACAGCGACGTAGGCAAGCAGTTGAACGACCTCGCAGCGCAGGCTGGGCTCCATGTCCTCGCGCCGGTCTATTTCGGCGCGCGTCAGGTCAACCTGAAGCCCGAGAAGAAGATCAACACACCGGAAGATCTGAAGGGGATGACCCTGCGCATGCCGGGCGGCGACGCGTGGCAGTTCCTTGGCGAGGCGATCGGCGCCAGCCCGACGCCGCTGGCCTATTCCGAGGTCTACACCGCGCTCCAGACCGGGGCGATCGACGGTCAGGACAACCCGCTGCCGAACGACTACAACATGAAGTTCTACGAGGTCACGAGCCAGATCGCCCTGACCAGCCACCTCGTCGGCTTCGACGTGCTTGGTATCTCCAAGAAGGTCTGGGACGACATGAGCGCCGATCAGCAAAAGCTGCTCAAGGACTCCGTGGACAAGGAGATCGCCGCCAGCACCGAGGAGCACCTCAAGCGCGAGCAGGAACTGGTGGACTTCTTCAAGGAACAGGGCCTCGAGGTCTACGAACCCGACCGCGCCGCCTTCCGGGACTACGCCCAGAAGAAGTATCTCGCCAGCGACTTCGCCAAGAGCTGGCCCGAGGGGATGCTCGAACAGATCAACGCGATCGAGGCCTGAACCCCGACAAGTTGAGGGCGGGGGGCCATGCCGGCCTCTCGCCCCTCGAAAGGCAAACCGATGCAAAACACGAGCCGCCGCTGGCGGAACGTAGCGCGCCGTCTGGCCGACGCCGTTCCGGCGCTGCTTCTGGCCGCCATGTTCCTGGCCTTTATCGTTCAGGTCTTCATGCGCTATGTCCTGAACCACCCCGTCGGCTGGACGGTCGAGCTTTGCGTCATAGCGTGGCTCTGGGTCGTGCTGTGGGGGCAATCCGTCTCGGCACGCGAAGAAGACGAGATCCGCTTCGACATCATCTACGGCGCAGTCCGGCCCAAGGTGCGCCGCGTGTTCCGCATCCTGTTCTCGATCTTCATCGTCGGAATCTATGCGGCCTCGCTGCCGGATGTCCTGAGCTACATCTCCTTCATGAAGATCGAAAAGACGGCCTATATGAAGATCCCCTTCAGCTACGTCTTCTCCGTTTTCGCAATTTTCACGGCGGTCACGATCCTGCGCTACGGCTGGATCCTGATCAAAGAGCTGCGCGGCCAGGGCCCCGAAGATGACAACCCTGATCTGACGCAAGTCGCGCGCAAGGATTTCTCCGAATGAGCTGGGAATTCACCCTCGCCGTGGCGGCCATCGTCGCCACCGCCATCGTCGGCCTGCCGATCGGGCATGCCATGCTGGGGGCCTCGATCCTCTATCTTCTGCTCGAACAGCAGGACATGAGCATCGCCGCCGAGCAGGTCCTGCGCGGGCTCTACGGCTCCTACGTCCTGCTGGCGATCCCGCTCTTCATCTTCGCGGCCGACCTGATGAACATCGGCTCGCTCTCCGACCGGCTGCTGGATTTCTGCCGTGCGCTGGTGGGACGCTTCCGGGGCGGGCTGGGCCATGTGAACGTCGTGTCGTCGCTGATCTTCTCGGGCATGTCGGGCTCGGCTATCGCCGACGCGGTCGGGATCGGCAAAATCATCATCCAACTGATGACCAAGGACGGGAAATATCCCCCGGCCTATGCCGGAGCGATCACCGCCGCCGCTGCGATCATCGGCCCGATCATACCGCCCTCGATCCCGATGGTGCTCTACGCGCTCGTCTCCGACACCTCGATCGGATACCTCTTTCTCGGCGGCGTGGGACCGGGTCTGATCCTCGCGCTTCTGCTGATGGTGATGAACGCCATTCAGGCGCGGCGTCACGATTTCCCGGTAGAAGTGCCCGTGCCGGTGCGCGAGATGCCCCGCATCACGCTGCGCGCCGTGCCCGCATTGCTGATGCCGGTGATACTTCTGGTTGGCATCTATGGCGGCATCACCACGCCCACCGAGGCGGCCGCGCTCGCCGCGCTCTATGCCTTCCTGATCTCGACCTTCCTCTACCGCTCCGTCAGCCTGCGCGCAGCCTATGAGACCGTGTGCCAATCCGCGCGATCCACGGCGAGCGTGGGCATCCTGATCGCCGGGGCGCTGGCTTTCAACTACGTGGTCACGGTGGAGCAAATCCCGAACGAGATCCGCGGCGCATTGGGTGACATGCAGCTCGACCGGGTCACCTTTCTGCTCTTGGTCAACGTGCTCTTGCTGGTTCTCGGATGCCTGCTGGAAGCCAATGCGATCCTCCTCGTGATCGTGCCGATCCTGCTGCCCACCGCGGTCTCGCTCGGTGTGGACCCGGTACATTTCGGGGTGGTCGTCGTGGTCAACACGATGATCGGACTCGCAACGCCGCCCTATGGGTTACTGCTCTTCGTCGTCAGCGGGATCACCAAATCCCCGATCGGTCAGACGATCCGGCATCTCGTCCCCTTCCTCATCATCATGATCGTCGGACTCGCGATCATCACTTTCGTGCCGGGCACCGTGCTGTGGCTGCCCCGGCTTTACGGTTACGGCGGCTGACAGGCCGCAAATCAGGAGACCTCACATGGCCCAGAAAGACCTTCCGATCCTGGTCATCAATGGCCCCAACCTGAACCTGCTCGGCACGCGCCAGCCCGAGATCTACGGGCACGACACGCTTGAAGATGCCGAGCGGTTGAGCCGTGATGCGGCCGCTGCGGCGGGGGTGGAAATCGACTTCCGCCAATCCAACCACGAGGGCGAAATCGTCGACTGGATCCAATGGGCCCGCACCAACGCGAGCGCCATCCTGATCAACCCGGCGGGCTTCACCTCGACCTCCATCGCGATCCTCGACTCCCTGCTGATCTTCGACGGCCCCATCTTCGAGGTTCATGTCTCGGCCCTGTTCCGGCGCGACGAATTCCGTCACCCGTCCTACGTCTCGAAAGCGGCGACGGCGAAAATCGAAGGCTTCGGCATCGCGGGTTACGGCTTCGCGATCACCCGGATTGCCCAACTCGTGAAAGGCGCCAAGTGATGCCTGCCCCCGAGAGCCCTTCCGAGGCCGCGTCGGACGACGCGGTCATCCGGCTGGGTCTGATCGGCGACAATATCGCCGTCTCGCAGGCCCCGCGCCTGCACCGGCTGGCAGGGCTGCAGAACGGGCGCGAAGTGACCTATGACCGGCTTGTCCCGCGCGAGCTTGGTCAGGATCACGCGACGATCCTCGCCGACTGCGCCGCACGCGGCTATCGGGGGCTCAACATCACTTATCCCTACAAGGAGAAGGTGGCGGCGCTGGTTCGGATCTCCGACCCGATGGTCCGACGGCTGGGCGCGGTGAATACCGTCCTCTTCGAACCCACCGGAGCGGAGGGCCACAACACCGATCATTCCGGCTTCATCTCCGCCTATCGCGCCGCACGCGGCCCCACGCCGCCCGGAACCACCCTGCTTATCGGCACCGGTGGCGTCGGGCGGGCCATCGCCTTCGCGCTGGTTGCGCTCGACGCCTCAGAGATCCGCCTCGCCGACCACGACATCGAGAAGGCCGAGGTTCTCGCGTCGGAACTGGAAGCGGCGAAACCGGGACTTCGCGTCACCGTGGGGCGGGACGCCGCCGAGATGTCCGAAGGCACCGAAGGGCTCATCAACGCAACCCCGGTCGGCATGACCGGCCATCCGGGCTCGCCACTTGAGGCATCCGCAATCACCGGCGCATGGGCCTTCGACGCCGTCTACACGCCGGTCGAGACCGAGTTCCTCACCACTGCACAGGCGGCGGGCCTGCGGGTCATCTCGGGTTACGAGCTGTTCATCTGGCAGGGCGTCGATGCCTGGAAGCTCTTCACGGGTCTGCCGCTCGACGTCGCCCGCTTGCGCAGCGATCTCGCGAAAACCGACCCGGCCACATCCTGAAAGGAGGCCTCCCATGAAAACCGCTATCGCCACTGTCTCGATTTCGGGAACGTTGCAGGAAAAGCTGGAGGCGATTGCTGCAGCGGGATTCGACGGGATCGAGATATTCGAACAGGATTTCATCGCCCATGACGGCGGGCCGCGCGAAGTCGGCCAGATGGTGCGCGATCACGGGCTGGAAATCTTCCTCTTCCAGCCCTTCCGCGATTTCGAGGGACTCCCGGCTCCACTTCGCCATCGAGCCCTGAAACGCGCCGAGCACAAATTCGATCTCATGCGCGAGCTCGGCACCCGCGACATGCTGGTCTGTTCCTCGGTTCATCCCGAGGCGCTTGGCGGGATTGATCGCATGGCTGGCGATTTCGCCGCCTTGGGCGAGCTTGCCGCAGATTACGACATCCGCGTCGGCTTCGAGGCGCTCGCGTGGGGGCGCCATGTCTGGGACCACCGCGACGCGTGGGAAGTGGTGCGCCGGGCCGATCACCCCAATGTCGGCCTGATCCTCGACAGCTTCCATACGCTCGCCCGCAAGATCGACCCGGATACGATACGGCGGATCCCGGGAGACAAGATTTTCTACGTCCAGCTTGCCGATGCCCCGGCGATCGATATGGACCTGCTCTACTGGTCGCGCCATTTCCGGAACATGCCGGGCGAGGGCGATCTGGACGTCACCGGCTTCATGCGCGCCGTGATGGCGACTGGTTATGACGGACCGGCGAGCCTCGAGATTTTCAACGACCAGTTCCGCGGCGGCCCGATGCGGACGATCGCACACGACGGCTATCGCTCGCTGGTGGCGCTAATGGACGATGTCCGCCGCACCGAGCCCGGGCTGGAAGACAAGATCAGTCAGATCCCGGCCCGCGTTGCCGTGGAAGGTGTCGAATTCATCGAGTTCGCAGCACAGGGCGCGGAAGCTGAGACGCTGAAGACATTGCTCTCCACACTTGGCTTCCGCATGTCGGGAAGGCATCGCAACAAGAAGCTGGAAGTCTGGCGTCAGGGCGATATCCGTATTCTCATCAACGCCGAGACGGCGGGCTTTGCTGCCTCCACTTGGACCGCGCGCGGCACCAATGTCTGCGACATCGGCCTCAAGGTCGCGGATGCGGCCTCGACGGTCACGCGTGCGCGAGCGCTCGGCGCCGATACTTTCTCGCAGCCGGTCGGCCCCGGCGAGTTGGAAATCCCCGCGATCCGCGGGCTCGGGGGCTCGGTTCTGCATTTCGTAGATGACACGAGTGGCCTCGGCGAAGTCTGGGAGGTCGAGTTCGAACCTGCGGAAGACAAGCCGCGAGGCGACGCCAGCCTGACGTCCATCGACCATATCGCTCAGACGATGGAATATGACGAGATGCTCAGCTGGGCGCTGTTCTACACGACGCTGTTCGACATGCAGAAAGCCCCGATGGTCGACGTGATCGACCCGGACGGGCTCGTCCGCAGCCAAGCCATCGCATCGCGCGCGCGCCCGGATGGAAAGGGCCTGAAGGTTACGCTCAACGGAGCCGAGACGCATCGCACCCTCGCGGGCGATTTCCTGACGCATGGCTTCGGCGCGTCCGTGCAGCATGTGGCTCTGAGAACCGACGATATGCTCAAGACCGCCGCCGCGCTGGCTGATCTGGGCTTCGACCCGCTGCCGATGCCGGCCAACTACTATGCGGATCTCGAAGCGCGCTTCGACCTGTCGCCGGAGTTTCTGGAGCGGCTGCGCGCGTCGAACATCCTCTATGACGAGGATGTGCATGGCGCCTTTCTTCAGCTTTACTCGCGGCCCTTTGCGGGAGGCATGTTCTTCGAAATCCTCGAAAGGCGGGGCGGCTACGCGGGGTTCGGTGCGGCCAACGCCCCGTTCCGGATCGCCGCGCAGAAGCGGTTTGGCCGCGTGAAGGGCATGCCCGACCTCTGAGTGACGGCGACTCGGTGAAATGTCCCCGAGTGTCTTGGTGACGGGAGCAGGGAGATGCCGAACTTGGCTTGCCGCTGATCCTCCATTCTCCCGCGTACTGTCCGTTTTCCCGTTTCGCAGTGAAATGGCGACATACTCAGTCTCTGGTGTGATTTTCACCAGAAATCAGTCTCTTACGATTTAGAGGAAGCTGGAGCGGGTAGCGGGAATCGAACCCGCGCGTTCAGCTTGGGAAGCTGACAGGCTACCATTACATCATACCCGCATGGTGCGAGCGCAGAGGTATTCCAGCCGAAAGCCACGGTCAAGAGGGATCGCGCGCGTCCTCGTGCCCTCCCATGAAAAAGCGCCCGGCGAGGATCAACTCACCGGGCGCCAGGCGCCGCGCGAAAAAAGGGAGACGAGGCGCGGGGTCGATTTACATCTTCGGCTGAAGCACGGTGTCGATCACGTGGACCATGCCGTTCTTCTGCTTCACATCGGCGGTCTGAACCGTCGCGACATCGCCTTTCGGGTCCTTCAGCATCACCATGCCGTCCTTGACCATCGCGGTCAGATCACAGCCGCCGAGCGTCTTGATCGTGGCCATGCCGTTGCCCTTCTGAACGGTCGCCATGATGTTCTCGGCGGTGATCACGCCCTTGGCGACGTGGCAGGTCAGGATATGCGTCAGCATTTCCTTGTTTTCCGGCTTCACCAGCGTGTCGACGGTGCCCGCGGGCAGCTTGTCGAAGGCCGCGTTGGTCGGCGCGAAGACGGTGAACGGGCCGGGGCCTGCCAGGGTGTCGACGAGGCCCGCCGCTTTCACCGCGGCGACCAGCGTGGTGAGGTTCGGAGCGGCCGAGGCATTGGCTGCGATCGGCTTGCTCTCATACATCTTGGCGCCACCAACCATCGGGTTTGCCAGCGCGGGCAGGGCGAGGCCCAGCGTTGCAGCTGCGGTGAGCGATGCGGCGAATGCACGGAATTTCATAGACATAAGGATTTTCCTCCCTGTTAAACGACGGTTGTCCCCGCCAAAGCACAAGGGTTACGGCGCGCTGGGGTTGCGCTGATCACTTATGTCTCATCACGAAACCGTGTGCAGCCTGATCCGGCCTGAAATTGGACGTCTCGCAGCGCCCCGAGGCGAGGCCCGAAAGCCCGTCTCAGCCGCGCCGGCGCCGCCTGCGTCCGCCATCCTCACCCGAGCCGCCGGTGTTGAAGCTGACCTCCGGAAGCGGTGCGATCTTGCGCAACTCGGGGAAGGGGGCGGTGGCGTGCGGCAGCGCGTTCGCGGCGACGAAATGCTCCTGGAAGCGCGGCTCGATCGCGGTCTCGACCTTGGTGATCTGATGCACCTGCGCCTCGATCTCGCGCCGCGCCTTCACCGAGCACAGCGCCATATGCGCGCCGGTGCCCGCCGCGTTGCCCGCCGAGGTGACGTGACCCAGCGGCGCATCCGGGATCATCCCCAGCACCATCGCGTGCTTGGGCGAGATATGCGCGCCGAACGCGCCCGCGAGCACCACGCGGTCGACCGTGTCCACACCCATTTCGTCCATCAACAGGCGCGCGCCCGCATAGAGCGCGGATTTCGCCAGTTGGATCGCACGGATGTCGCCTTGGGTGACAGTGATGCGCGGGCCTTCCTCGCCGCCGTCATAGATCACGTATTCATGGGTGCGCCCGTTCGGCTCGCAGCGCGGCGTACCGACCTGCTCGGCCGAGCCGATCAGCCCCGACGTGTCCACGATCCCCGCCATCCGCATCTCGGCCACGGCCTCAATGATGCCCGAGCCGCAGATGCCGGTGATCCGGGGCGTGCCGAATTCGGGATCGGTCGACCAGTGGTCATTGCCAATGATCTTGAAGCGCGGCTCCTTGGTCGCGGGGTCGATCTCGATCCGCTCGATGGCGCCCGGAGCGGCGCGCTGGCCGCTGGAGATCTGCGCGCCCTCGAAGGCGGGGCCGGTGGGTGAAGAACAGGCCAGAACCCGTTGTTTATTACCAAGAAGTATCTCGGCATTGGTGCCGACATCGACGATCAGAGACAGGTCGTCGCGCTTCTGCGGAGCCTCCGACAGCGCCACCGCCGCCGCATCCGCGCCGACATGGCCCGCGATCAGCGGTAGGATATAGGCCCGCGCGCCGGGGCTGGCCTCGATGCCGATTTCGCGCGCCGCGAATTCAAGGCTTTCCGAGGTCGCGAGCGCGAATGGCGCCTGACCCAGCTCCACCGGATCGATGCCCAGCAGCAGGTGGTGCATCACCGGGTTACAGACGACGACCGCCTCGACGATCTCGCCCGTCTCGACCTTCGCCTCGCCCGCCAGTTGCCGCGCCAGATTGCCCATCGCGTCCCGCACGGCATTGGTCATTTCCTGATCGCCGCCGGGGTTCATCATCACGTAGGAGACCCGGCTCATCAGGTCTTCGCCGAAGCGGATCTGCGGGTTCATCACGCCGGCGCTCGCCAGCACCCGCCCGTCATCGAGCGCGACCAGATGCCCCGCGATCGTGGTCGAGCCAAGGTCGATCGCGAGCCCGTAGAGCGGCACCTCGCGCACGCCGGGGAAGATGCCGGTCACGCGCGGCCCGTCGCCCGCATCGTGGATCGCGACCGTGACTTTCCACTCGGCCTTGCGCAGCGCGGGCTGCAGCATCCGAAGCACATCAAGATCGGCGCGCACGCCCTTGATCTGCCACTGCTTTTCGAGCGCCTGCGAGAGCCGCTGTAGGTCGCCCTCGGGGCGGTGCATATCCGGTTCCGCGACTTCGACATAGACGGGCCGCGTCGCCGGATCCATTTCCATCACGCGCTCTGAGGCCGCCTTGCGCACGACCTGTTTGTGGACCTGACTTTCGGGCGGCACGTCGATCACCACGTCGTCGAGAATCTCCGTCTGGCAGCCCAGACGCCGCCCCGGTTTCAGCCCGCGAATCCGGTCATAGCGTTCCTCGACCGCGTTGAGCGGGCTGACCGCGTCCGGCTCCACATGCAGGCCGAGTTTCGGGAAATCCCCGAAGGAGGGCGTGCATTGGCATTTCGAGCACACGCCGCGCCCGCCGCAGACGGAATCGAGATCGACCCCCAGCTTGCGCGCCGCCGCGAGCACTCTCGTGCCACGCGCCACGCGCCCCCGCTTTCCAGAGGGGGTAAAGATCACCTGCACGTCGTCGGCCATATCGCGCTCCCGTTTTCCTTGCCCCCGTT
>MDSW01058352.1_pt1 | contig 31143 bp, 30 predicted proteins | sample 811171 | NCBI WGS metagenome assembly MDSW01 (sample SAMN05326641, study PRJNA326480) | marine metagenome | isolation source: seawater | place: Atlantic Ocean: North West | collected 2012 | reverse complement strand
TCACGCAAGTAACAACTTGATTAGCTATTTTTTTTATAAGCTTATCTTTTGCTAATTTATATCCAACTTCATTTCTTTCTGGAGAATTTATTCCTCCAAAACGAATTTTTTCTTTATCAATTTCAATAGTATCACCATCAATGACTCTGGCTTTTCCTTTAGCAAAATTTTTTTCAGAACTATTAACAATTGAAAATGAAATTAAAACTAACAGGCTAGATAAAATCCGATTTAGCTTTTTCATCAAATTCTTTTATCTTATTTCTAATATCATCATCAGAAATATTATGATTTTTTAAATCTGCCTGGATTTTTCTAAACACATCCTCATCACCAGCTTCTTGAAAATCTGCTTTAATTACAGACTGGATATATTCTTTTTCTTTCTCTACATCGTAACCAAGTTTCTGAGAAGCCCATTGACCAAGATATTTATTTCTTCTTGAAGCAACTTTAAATTTTAATTCCTCATCATGAGCGAATTTTTTCTCAAATGATTTTTTTCTTTCGTCAAATTTTTCCATATTTTAATCTTTTATATAAAAATATTATAACAATAGCTAATAATGTTCCAAGTAAATTTGCAAAAAGATCTAAGGACTGAAAGGATCTGTTTGGTATAAACATGTGGGAAAATTCTAATAATCCTGAAAGTATTATTAAAAAAATTAAAATTTGTTTAAAATTTTTTACATTCAAGTAACTCATCAACCCAATTATGGATATGTAAAAAAAAGCTAATGCGTGATTAATCGAAGTTCCTAGAGGATTAGGAATCATATCTGGTTGTCTAGCAAAATCCCCATAAAGAAAAAGGCCAATCAAACTTCCAGGGGAAAGGTACAAGACTAATAAGCTTATAAGAGATAAATAATATATGTAACGAACTATACGGACTTTATTATCCATTTTAAAAAATCTGTATTTCCATTTTTAATATCAAAAAAGATAACACAAGGAACTTCATAACTATGTAATTTTTTTACAATTTTAATAATTTTTTGAATATTCTTATTCATAGTCTTGCCAACAATTAAGATCTCCTTTGCTTTTGTTATTTTTCCTTTCCAGGTAAACACGGAGTCAACATTGTGAATAATATTGGCACAAGCCACTAGTTTATTTTTTACAAGAAATGCAGCTATTTTGTGCGCTTCTTTTTTTTTAGAACAGGTGATGTAAAAGAATTTAATACCCTTCATATTAATAATTTAATATATTAAATATATTATATTCGATGGGTAAACTCATAGCAATTAGACATGGACAAAGTACTTGGAACGCAGAGAAACGTTTTACGGGTTGGGTAGACGTAGATTTGTCAGATAAAGGCATTCAGGAAGCAGAAAAATCAGGAAAATTATTAAAAGATCTTAATATAAATTTTGATGCCTCTTTTACATCTTATCTTAAACGGGCAATAAATACTTTGGAAATAGTATTAAATATTATTGGAAAAGAAAAAAAATATACAAAAGCCTGGGAGCTTAATGAAAGACACTATGGAGCTTTAACGGGTTTAAACAAACCTGAAACAGAAAAAAAACTAGGTGAAGAACAGTTTAAAAAATATAGAAGGTCTTGGGATATTCCTCCACCAAGCTTGGATGAGAATTCTGAATACAGTTCTCATAATGACCCTAAATATAAAGATTTAAAAAATATACCTAATACAGAGTCTCTAAAAGATACTTATAATCGTGTAGTACCATATTTTGAAAAAAACATTGAAATACTACTTAAGAAAAATAAAAATATTATTATATCAGCTCACGGAAATACAATTCGGGCGTTGGGCAAAAAAGTTTTTAATATTTCTGATGAAAGTATTAACTCTCTTGAAATACCAACAGGAAATCCTTTGGTAATCAATTTTGATAATTTTGGTAAATTTTTAAATGCAGAATATCTCGATGCTTCTAGAAAAAAGGAAATTATATCTAACCAATAACTTTTTTGCTCAGTTTTTTATATATTTTATAATTGTTTATATGAAAAAATTTTTGTCTACTTTTAATACCAATTAATTCTTTATTTCTAATTAATTCATCCCAAACTTTATTCATAGAAAATGGTTTAATTTTTCTTTTTTTAAATACGGATCTAGTAATAATTTGGGCTCCGGTAAAGATAAACTTATTATTTTTTTGCCTTAAAATCTCATTTTTAGAATTTAAGTTAAAATCACCACGGAAGGAACGATCATAACTTTTACTTTTTGAGACTAATAGCATTGCTGGCTTTTTATTTTTAATATTGATCTTCTCAAGTTTTCTTATTTCTTTTTTGTACCCATTTCTCCAAATAGTATCTGGATTTAATACAAAAAATGTTTGTTTTTTAAATTTCTTTGAAGCATTTAAAATACCTCCACCTGTATTAAGTATTTTCTTTTTCTCAACAACTATATCTATTTTAGATGAAAATTTTTTGAGCTTAATAAAATTAGTCATTTTATTATGAAGATGATGTACATTAATAATAATATGTTTTACACCTAAGGAATTGAGAAATTTAATAGTATTTTCAAGTAAAGTTATATTGTTGATCTTTATTAATGGTTTTGGAATCTTCTTTGTAATTGGATGCATTCTCTTTCCAAAACCAGCTCCTAAAATTATAGCTTTTTTAATTTTCATTTAAAAATTTTCTTTTTCCTTATTTTTTTATTTACAGCTTTTTTAATTAATATTTTTAAATCTTTAAAAATTTTATTTTTCATTCTTAATTCGATTAAGCTCCATGTGTAAGGTAAATACTTTAAATATTGTGGTTTATTATCTCTTTTAAAGAGTCTGTAAAAAATTCCTAGAATTTTTAAGTTTCTTTGAATTGATAAAATTTCAAAATCACTTTTTAATAAGTCCTGTTTTTTTTTAACGGAGCATTTTGCGCAATAATATTGAAATATTTTTCTTTTTACTTGACTAGAAACTTTTACTCTCACATCATCTATTAATGACGCTAGATCGTAGACGGGATTACCCAAAATAACATCCTGTGTGTCAATTATACCTAATTTTTTCTTAGTAATAATAATATTAGATACGTGAAAATCTCTGTGCACAATAAATTTGTTCTTAAAATAAATTTTTCTATATAATTTACTTAGTTCCCTTTTAATACTATTCTTATACTTTAAAGTTTTTTTTTTTCCTATAACGCCTGGAAGATACCAATCAAAAAATAAGTTTGACTCTTTGTGCAAACTTTTGATGTTGTAGCTATTAAATTTTAAGTATTTATTTGAGTTTAATCTAATCTTACTTACGGGTTTTATTTTTTGAATTTTTAATATTACATCTACACATTTCCTGTAAATAGGAAGCTTGTTTTTATTTTTTTTTAAATAGTATAAAAGATTTTTATCTCCAAAATCTTCTATTTCAATAATTCCTTCTTTAAAGTTTTGGCTAATCAATTTTGGAGTGTGAATATCTCTGGCTCTCAAAAACTTGTTTATTGCAGAATAAGCAATGAGATTTTTAAATTTTTCTTTTTTTGCTTTAACAATAATCGTTGTTTTTTTTCCTTTTCGAAGTCTATAAAACTCTCTAAAAGAAGCATCACTAGTAATTTTTTTAAGTCTAAATTGCATTTATTTTAAAACTTTTCCATTTACCAAAACCATCAATTTCAAGCTTTCTATTTTGTTCCTCATGTTCGTAGAAGAATTTTATTTCTAATCTATTTTTAGTTTTTTTATCCATTTTTTCAGGCCACTCAATAATTGACAGTGTATTCCCAGTTTCTTCAAAAATACCTAATTGATCAACCTCTTTATTCGTTTTTAGCCTATACAAATCGTAGTGCATTATTTTTAATGATTTTATCTCGTATTCATACAGTAAATTAAAAGTTGGGCTGGGGACCTCCGTTAAATCAACTTTATTTTTTTTTTGTACTTGGTTAATTAAACTTCTGGCAAAAGTTGTTTTTCCGGAACCTAATTCTCCATATAAAAGGATGCTATCTTGACCTGATAATTTTGATAAAATTTTTTTGGTGATTATGTTTATTTGGGATAAGTTATATTTTAACATTGGCTACTTAATTAGTAGCGATAACTATCAGATTTAAATGGCCCTTGGGTACTTACACCGATGTAGTCCGCTTGATCTTTTGAAAGTTTTGTAAGTTTAGCACCAACCTTGTTTAAGTGTAACATTGCAACTTTTTCATCCAAATGCTTAGGTAAAACATAAACTTTTTTTTCATATTTCTTGTGATTATTCCAAAGTTCTATTTGAGCCATGACTTGATTAGTAAAAGATGCGCTCATTACAAAACTAGGGTGTCCTGTTGCGCAGCCTAAATTAACCAATCTACCTTCAGCTAAAAGTATAATTCTTTTTTTACTTGGAAGTTCAATTTCATGTACTTGAGGTTTAATTTCTGTCCATTTGTAATTTTTTAATGCATCAACTTGTATTTCATTATCAAAGTGTCCTATATTACAAAGTATAGCTCTATCTTTCATCTTTCTAACATGATCTGCGTTTACAATATCTTTGTTTCCAGTAGCGGTAACAACAATATCTGCATTACCAATAGCATCGTCCATCAAAACTACCTCGTAACCTTCCATTGCTGCTTGAAGAGCACAGATTGGGTCGGCTTCTGTAACCATAACTCTTGCTCCACTTTGTCTTAATGATGCGGCACTTCCTTTACCCACATCACCAAACCCAGCTACTATCGCTGTTTTACCAGACATCATAACGTCTGTGGCTCTCTTAATACCGTCAACCAAACTCTCCCTGCAACCATATAGATTATCAAATTTTGACTTAGTAACTGAGTCGTTTACGTTTATTGCAGGTACTAGAAGTTTGTTTTGCGACTCCATTTTTTTTAGAGCTTTAATTCCTGTGGTAGTTTCCTCTGATAATCCTCTAACTGACTTTAAAAGCTCTTTATAATCTTTGTGCATCATTGCAGTAAGATCGCCCCCATCATCTAATAACATATTTGGCTTCCAATCTTTTTTCCCCTCGATAGTCTGCTTAATGCACCACCAATATTCTTTTTCCGTTTCACCTTTCCAGGCAAAAACTGGTATACCCGCTTTTGCTATTGCAGCTGCTGCATGATCTTGGGTAGAAAAAATATTACATGACGACCATCGAACATCAGCTCCAAGCTCTACTAAAGTTTCAATTAGGACTGCAGTTTGGATAGTCATGTGTAAACAGCCTAAAATATTTGCTCCTTTAAGAGGTTTTTTTCCTTTAAATTCTTTTCTTAAAGCCATCAGGCCAGGCATTTCGGTTTCTGCTATAGAAATCTCTTTTCTACCAAAATCTGACAGATTAATATCTTTTATTTTAAAATCATCTTTCATAAAAAAAATCTTTTAGCAGTTAAATTTGTTTCAATCAAGCTGTTGCTGTGACCTCTTCTGGTAGTTTTAATTCAATTTCAGCACCGTTTTTAAAATCTGATCTATTAAAAGCCCTAACTTCACCACCGTGCATTTCGACTATATTTTTGACTATATTTAACCCTAATCCTGAATGCTCACCGAATTTTTCTGGTCGATTACTATAAAATCTTTTAAATATTTTTTCTGTGTTTGTTTCTTCAAATCCTGGTCCTTTGTCTTTTATTTTTATAAATATCTTTTTATTATTATTTATAATATTTATTAAAATATCACCCTGTTTTGGACTGAATGAAATAGCATTATCGAGTAAATTTGCCAGTACCTGTTCTAGTCTATTTTCTACTCCTAGTACCTGTAATGAATGACCATTAGGCTTCGTTCTTTCAATTTTAAAATTGATATTTTTTTCAATTACTATGGGATTGTTTTTAAATTCTTCAACTACGTTTTGTATCAGAGTTTCAAGATTAATAATCCTCATTTTTTCTCTTGATAATGAGGCTTCATCTTTTAGCATTTTAGAATAGTCAGTGATTAGTCTATCAATTCTTTCAACATCGTGGCTTAATATTTTTATTAATTTTTTTCTTTCAGACTTATCGATAGTATTGTCCAAAAGTTCAGATGCACCTTTAAGAGAAGCTAAAGGATTTCTTATTTCGTGAGCTAAATCAGCTGATGAGTTCTCTGCTCTCCTAGTTCTTCTTTGTAAATCTTGTGTCATATCATTCAAAGATCTTGATAAAAGACCTAATTCATCACTTCTATATAAAAATTTTTCAATTCTTCCAAAAGACTCGTCTTTGTCTTTGATAGACTCTGTATATCTAACTAAGCCTGCAATAGGTTTTAGAATATATCTGTTTAAAATTACAGAGAATATAAAAATTACTATACCTATTGCTAAAACTGTTCTTAAAATAAAATTTCTTCTTTCTTTAACGGCTGTTAAAATTTCATTAGCTTGTTCAGTAACCATTATATATCCAATGACCTGACCTTGAACGTTTACATCATCTAGGGTCTTAACATAAAAATTATTATTTTCCTCTAATTCAAGAACAACAGGCTCGTTATTTTCTTTATTTATAAAACTTATAATATTTTTATTTTTTTTAATGTCAGAAATATTTTTATTTTGTGTTTTGTCATTTTCAGGATTTGATATATTATTTATATTTTCTTGAAATATTTGATCAGTTTTGGAAAAAACTGTTTGATCTAAATCTAATACATTGGTATCCCCAATAAGATTACCTTCTAAGTCAAAAAATTGAACTCTTTCTAAATTTTGAAATAAAAACCTGGTTGATAAAAGAAAGTTTTTTAAATTTTCTCTTTTAAAATCAATTTTTAATCTTTCAATATGATTGGAAGTATTATTTATAATTACTGTGTGTTTTTGGGTTCTTTGTTTTACTAAATTTGGCTGAACTGATTTTAAATAAAGGAAAGTAAATAAACCCAAAACAATAAAAACGAATAAATTAAATAATAAAAATTTTCTTAATATTGAAGATGAACTCTTTACTAGTTTCATTAGTTAATGTTCCATCTATAGCCACTTCCATATCTAGTTTCAATTGAAGAAAATTTTTCATCAACTTTTTTAAATTTTTTTCTTATTCTTTTAATGTGACTATCGATCGTCCTGTCCTCAATATCAGTATTTTCTTTGTATGCTATATCCATTAAGTGTGCACGTTCTTTGATAACCCCAGGTCTTTTGGCTAACTCTTTTACTATCAAAAATTCTGTGGTTGTTAATTTTTCTGGCAATGGCTTTCCAGCCCACTCGCATTCTAATTGATTTGGATCAAGCTTTAATTTTCCATGGGTTATTAAAGTTTTATTATCATCAATAGGTCCACTTTTTTTTCTTAGTTGTACTCTTATTCTTTCAATTAAAACTTTAATGGAGAAACCACCAGATTTTTTTATAAAATCATCTGCACCTAATTTTAAACCTAATAATTCATCTACCTCCTCATCTTTTGAAGTTAAAAAAATAATTGGAATAGACATTTTTTTTCTTATTCTTTTAAGTAGTTCCTCTCCGTCCATTTTTGGCATTTTTATATCAACAATTGCTAGATCCGGAGGGTTTCTTGAAAGACCTATGAGAGCACTTTCGCCGTCAATATATGTTTGAACTTTAAATCCTTCTCGTTCTAAAGCCATACTTATTCCAGTAAGAATGTTTCTGTCATCGTCAACAAGAGCAATAGTTTTTGACATATTAATATCCTAATAGTTTAAAACAAATTGTCAAAATTTAGGCATTAGTGTGCCTCATCCCAATTATAACCTGAATTAATATCTACATCCAATGGTATTGTAAACATGTGATGGTCTGAACTCGAAACTGATTCCATTGTTTTTTTAACTATTTTCATGACCTCATCTTTTTTTGCTTTAAGACATTCGAAAACTAATTCGTCATGTATTTGTAAAAGCATTTTCGTATCCTTTATTTTATTTAATTGAATTAAATCATCGAGTTTGATCATTGCTAGCCTTGTTATGTCAGCCGCTGAACTCTGTATTGGTGCATTTATAGCAGCTCTTTCTTGAAAACTTCTTACATTATAATTTTTATCATTTATTCCTCTCAAATGAATTCTTCTACCAAAAATATTATTTACGTAGCCGTGTTTTCTACAGAACTTCACAGTTTTTTCCATATAATCTTTTATTTCAGGAAATTTTCTAAAGTAAGAATTAATAAAATCTAAAGCTTCTTGGTTTGATACTGATATTTGTTTTGCAAGACCGTATTGTGTAATTCCGTAAATTATACCAAAATTTATAGCTTTTGCTTTTCTTCTCAAACCTTCTGTTACTTTTCCAATAGAAACGTCAAAGACTTGGCTTGCTGTTATACTATGAATGTCTTCTTTATTAACAAAAGCTTTTTTTAACTCTTTAACATCTGCTAGGTCTGCGAGTATTCTCATTTCTATTTGTTTATAATCAGCTGAAATCAAAATATTATTTTTTTCAGGTATAAAAGCCTTCCTAATTTCTCTTCCGTCTTCTGTCTTTATAGGAATATTTTGTAAGTTTGGATCACTAGAGGCCAACCTGCCTGTATTTGTAGCAGCTAATAAAAAAGATGTATGAACCCTTTTAGTCTTTAAATTTATATGATTTTGTAAGGCATCTGAGTAAGTATTTTTAAGTTTTGATAATTGTCGCCAATCTAAAACTAATCGTGGAAATTTATGTCCCTTGAAAGCTAAATCTTCTAAGATAGTGGCACTTGTTGCTAAACTTCCTTTTTTTGTTTTTTTTAAATTCGCGATTTTGAGATCATTGTAAATAATTTCACCAAGTTGTTTTGGTGAACCTATATTAAATTCTTTTTTAGCTAAAGAATAAATTTCTTTTTCTATTTTCAGTATTTTATTGTTAAAATTTTTAGATAGTTTTTTTAAATATTCTTTATCTACCTTAACACCATTTGTCTCAATTTCAGAAAGAACTTTTACCATTGGTTTTTCAAATATTTCATAAATTTTAGTAAGTTTTTCTTTATCTAGTCTTTGTTTAAATAATTTAAATAATCTAAAAGTTACATCAGCATCCTCACCTGCATATTCTGTAGCTCGTTTTAAATCTATATCTGTAAAGGAAACTTTCTTTTTTCCACTTCCAACTAAATCTTTAAATGAAACGGTTTTATGTCCCAAATGAATTTCAGATAATATATCAAGATTATGGCGATTTAGACCTGCATCAAGTGTGTAGGATGCCAGCATAGTATCTTCGATTGGGTACACATTAATTTTATTTTTTTTTAAAATTATATTGTCATATTTTATATTTTGTCCAATTTTTTTTATACTTTGATCTTCTAAAATTGGTTTTATTTCTTTAATTACCTGTTCGACGGTTAAACATTTTTCTTTTTTATTTACAACAGGGATATAACAAGCTTTACCTTCTACATATGAGAATGAAATTCCCACTAAGTCTGCATCAATAGGGTTTAGAGAAGAAGTTTCTGTATCTACTGAAATAATTTTCTGTTTTTTTAAAATATTCACCCATTTTTTTAATTCATTAATATCAGTAATAGTTTCGTATTTTTTTGTATTAATTTTACTTAAACTTAAATCTTGATTTTCCTTTTTTTTGTCTGGCTCTCCGTAAAAACTTATCACTTGACTTAGCAATCTATTAAACTCCATTTCTCTCAAAAAATTATAAAGTTTATCTTTTTTTATTTCTTTTATTATAAAACTCTCAATTTTAGTTTTGACTGGTACATCGTTTTTTAATGTCACAAGTTTTTTACTCATTAAAGCTGCCTCTTTATTTTCGATTAGAGTTTGTTTCCTTTTTTTTTGAGGAATCTCTTCTGCTCTATTCAACAAAGTTTCAATATTTTTATATTTATTAATTAACTCAGCTGCAGTTTTTATTCCAATACCTGGAACACCCGGTATATTGTCTGAGGAATCACCGGATAATGATTGAACATCAATAACCTGGCTTGGCTTTACACCAAATTTTTCGTGAACCTCTTTACTTCCTATAACTTTACTTTTCATTGGATCAAATAACCTGATTTCTTTAGATACTAATTGCATTAAATCTTTATCTGAGGAAATTATTGTAACTTTTGCTCCCGCCTCAATAATTTGTTTTGCATATGTAGCTATTAAATCGTCTGCCTCATAATTAATTTGTTCAACTGATGGTACATTAAAAGCTTCGACAGCTTTTCTAATGTAGTTAAATTGTGGCGCAAGATCATCGGGTGGGTCCGATCTATTAGCTTTATAATCCTTATAAATTTCATTTCTGAAATTTTTACGGGCTGAATCAAATATAACTGCAAAATGTGTCGGTTTATTTTCAGAACTATCTGAACGGGAGTCCTCTAAAAGTTTGAAGAGCATGTTACTAAACCCACTTACCGCACCAGTAGGTAACCCATCACTTTTCCTAGACAAAGGCGGAAGTGCATAATAGGCCCTGAATATATATCCTGAACCATCCACCAAATAAAAATGATCTGTTTTTTTTATTGTATTCATCAATTAATGATATCTTAGTTTTTTCCGTGATATAATAATATTAAATTATGAGTAAAATTGCATTATCATCTAATGATTTAACCAAAGTTTATTCAAAGAATAATACATCTAATGAATCTATTTTAGCTTTAAATAAATTAAACCTAGAAGTGAAGCAGGGAGAAATTTTTGGTCTTCTTGGGCCCAATGGTGCTGGAAAAACGACATTTATAAATATTCTAGGCGGTACGGTGATAAAAACTTCTGGCAAAGTTCAATTATGGGGTTTTGATTTAGATGTGAATCCAAGACAAGTAAGAGCTTCGATTGGAATTGTTCCTCAGGAATTAAATCTTGATGCATTTTTTAGTCCAAAAAAATTACTTGAGCTTCAGGCTGGACTTTATGGAGTAAAAAAAAAGGATAGAATCACAGATTTAATTCTTAAAATGGTATCACTAGAAAAACAGGCTAACTCATATGCTAGGAGTCTGTCGGGTGGAATGAAAAGAAGACTATTAATAGCTAAAGCTATGGTACATCAGCCTCCTATACTAGTTTTGGACGAACCAACTGCTGGTGTCGATGTAGAACTAAGGAAAAATTTGTGGAGTAATATTAGAGAACTAAATAAAGTTGGAGTAACAATTATATTAACAACACATAATTTAAGTGAAGCAGAAGAGATGTGTCATAGGATTGCAATTATTAATAAAGGAAATATAGTTGCGCTTGATACAACTAGAAAACTGCTGGATCGGGTTGAAAGTAAAAAAATTAAATTTAAAGTTAAAAGTTTAAATAATTTTCATCTTATCAGGCTTGATGGGGTAAAATTTTCTAAAACAGATACAGAAGTTATAGCTACGTATGACAAAAATAAATTTAAATTTGATCAAATCATAGATGTTGTAAAAAATAATACAGAAATACTTGATATTTCAACTGTTGATGGCGACCTTGAAGATATATTTCTACAACTAACAAATAATAGGTAGATTTTCCCTTAATTATAAGTAAGATTCAAATCATGGAAGTAATTAAAAATTTAAAAGAGGTATCTCTCGTCAAAAGTTTATTTTTTGCACTTTTAGGATCTATTTTTTTAGCAATATCTGCAAAAATTAAAATACCTTTTTGGCCAGTTCCGATGACTATGCAAACTTTCGTGGTCTTACTTCTGGGAATTCTGTACGGATGGAAACTTGGACTCTTAACAGTATCATTATATCTCTTTGAAGGAATAATCGGATTACCTGTTTTTGCTGGAACTCCTGAAAAAGGTATTGGTTTAATTTACTTTATGGGACCGACTATGGGATATTTATTAGGTTTTCTAGTAGCAGTATTTTTAACTGGTTTTTTTAAATTTAGTAATAATTTTTTAATGAATTTTGTAAAATTAGTCTTTTCAGTAAGTTTTATTTATATTCTTGGTTTGATATGGCTTGGGTCGTTGATTGGTTGGGATAAACCAGTTTTTGATCTTGGTGTTCAACCTTTTTTGTTGGCTGAATTATTTAAAGTCCTTATTTTAACTCTTTTATTACCTATAATTTTGAGATTAAAAAACTAACGAGGAGATCTTTTTGATAAGATTCTTTGTAGAGTTCTTCTGTGCATTTTAAGCCTTCTGGCTGTTTCAGAAACATTCCTATTACATAGTTCAAAGACTCTGTGAATATGCTCCCATTTAACCCTATCTGCTGACATTGGGTTCTCAGGTGGAACAGCCTTAGAATCGGGGGATGCTAAAAGAGCTGATTCGACGTCATCTGCATCTACAGGTTTGGCCATATAATCAATGGCCCCTGATTTAACTGCAGCCACTGCTGTTGGCAAATTCCCGTATCCAGTGAGCATTACTATCCTGCTGTCTTTTTTTAATGAATTAATCTCCTTAACTACGTCCAAACCGTTGCCATCTTCTAATCTTAGATCGACAAGAGCAAACTTGGGAGGCTTAGATTTTACCATTTTTATAGCATTTTCAACGGTTTTTGCGTCCTGAACTACAAAGCCTTTCTTCTCCATAGCACGAGATAGTCTTGATCGTAATGGATCATCATCATCAACTATCAGAAGAGATTTATCCTCAAAGTCGGTAATCTTTAAACTTTTTGGTGTTTCATTCATCTTGCCCATGTGTTGACATATAGTCACTATGAGTAAGATTGCAATGCGGCAATCTTGAATTATTTTCTTTACATAAATTAGAAAAACCGTAAAAGGGGATTAAATAAGCTTTTTTTATTAAATTTTTAAGAAGCTTAGTTGTGTAATAAATGGGGGAAACACAAAATATGCGAAAATTTGCTAGCGTTAACGAGTTAGTTAACAACTTGAAACCATCAGATCCGGTCTATTGTCTAAGACCTAATTCAATTAAAAAGTCGGTAGAGTTTTTCAAAAGTAATTTCCCCGGAAAAGTTCTCTACGCAGTTAAAACTAATCCAAATGAGAGAGTAATAAAAATTATAATAAATAGTGGAATTGAAAACTTTGATGTGGCTTCAATAAATGAAATAAAATTAATAAGAAAAATTGATAGTAAAGTGAAAATATATTTTATGCATACTATCAAAAGTAGAGAAAGCATTAAAGAAGCTTATACAAAATACAACGTAAGAGATTTTGCCCTGGATACTAAAGAAGAGCTTTTAAAAATTCTTGAAGCTACAAATAATGCAAAAGATTTGAATTTATTTGTAAGAGTAGCAATTTCAAATGAACATGCAGAAATAGATTTGTCTAGAAAGTTTGGTGCATTATCAAGCGAAGCTTTGGGCTTACTTAGATTATCGAAAGAACACGGAAAAAAAGTAGGTTTAAGTTTTCATGTGGGCTCTCAATGTATGGATAAAATATCTTTCTCTAAAGGTATTTCGGAAATAGGTAACATAATAAAAAAAACTAAAATATTACCTGATGTAATTAATATTGGTGGAGGGTTCCCTTCTATTTATCCTGACTTAATTCCTGAACCTTTAGAAAACTATATGAAAGAAATTAAAGAGAGTTTAAAAAACCTAAAGCTTGAAAAAATGCCTGAAATATTTTGTGAACCTGGCCGCGCTCTTGTTGCAGAGGCAGGATCAACAATTGTTAAGGTTATCCTAAAGAAAAAACAAAAACTTTATATCAATGATGGAACTTACGGTTCATTATTTGATGCAGGTGTTCCGAATTTTATTTTACCTTCAAAAATGATTACAAATGGAAGAGTTTTATCTAAAAAGTTAAACTCATTTAATTTCTTCGGGCCAACTTGTGATAGTCTGGACTATATGAAAGGGCCTTTTTTATTACCCAATAATATTAAAGAGGGTGATTATATTGAACTTGGTCAACTTGGCGCTTATGGAACTACTTTTAGAACAAATTTTAACGGTTTCTTTTCAGATGCAATCTACCAAGTAGATGACAAACCTATTCTCTCGATGTACGATCGTACAGATAAGGTTAAATACTTAGTTGCATAATGAACAAAAAAAACGGTCCATCTGTTGGACATAATAAAAAATCATTATTAAAAACAGAAGTCGAACACATAGATATAACATCTTTTGACTCTAGAAAAATAATAGACTCAATGAAAAAAATGTCTTTTACTTCAAGAGACACTGCAAAGGCAGCAGAAATATTTAATGAAATGATTAAGGATAAAAATTGCTCAATATTTTTGACAATTGCAGGGTCTACTTCTGCAGCTGGATGTATGAAACTTTATTCGGACCTAATAAAATTTAACATGGTTGATGCAATAGTTGCGACTGGCGCTTCCATTATCGATATGGATTTTTTTGAAGCATTGGGATTTAAGCATTACCAAGGCGATCAATTTCAAGACGACAAAGTATTAAGAGATAATTATATAGATAGAATTTATGATACGTATATTGATGAGGAACAATTACAAGCATGCGATAAGACAATCTGCGAAATAGCCAATAAACTAACTCCTAAAGCTTATACATCAAGGGAGTTTATTAGAGAGATAGGAAAATATTTAAAGACCCATGCCAAGAAAAAGGGATCTTTAATTGAGTTGGCCTATGATTATAATGTTCCCATATTCTGCCCGGCATTTACAGATAGCTCAGCTGGTTTTGGGTTAGTAATGCATCAAGAACAAAATCCGTCAAAATATATTACTATCGACTCGATAAAAGAATTTAGAGAACTTACGGAAATAAAGTTAAAATCAAAAGCTTCGGGATTATTAATGATAGGGGGAGGAGTTCCAAAAAATTTTGTACAGGATACAGTCGTTTGTGCAGAACTTTTAGGAAAAAAAGTTGATATGCATAAATATGCTATTCAAATAACAGTGGCAGATACCAGAGATGGGGCTTGTAGCAGCTCGACATTAAAGGAGGCAAGTTCATGGGGTAAAGTTGACACTTCAAAAGAACAAATGGTTTTCGCTGAAGCAACAAGTGTTCTTCCGTTGATTGCTAGTGACGCTTATCATCGTGAAAACTGGAAAAATAGAGAAAGAAGGAATTTCCAAAAATTATTTTAGCAAAATGGCAAAAATAAAAATAGCTTTAATACAGATGAAAATGTCGTCTGAAAAGAAAAAAAATATTAATAAGGCGATTAAGAAAGTTAAAGAAGCAAGTAAGAAAAAAGCTAAAATAGTTTGTTTATCGGAGCTATTTTTTTCAAATTATTTCTGCCAAGAAGAAAAGCACTCTAATTTTAATTTAGCAGAAAAAATACCAGGAAAAACAACAAGCATTTTTTCCTCTTTATCTAGACAACTTAAAATAATTATTATTGTTCCAATTTTTGAGAAAAAAGCATCTGGTGTATATCATAATTCATGTGTAGTAATTAATGAAGAAGGCGAAATAATTGGAAAATACAGAAAGATGCATATTCCTGATGACCCTCAATATTACGAAAAATTCTATTTTACACCTGGCGATCTTGGATTTAAATCGTTTAAAACAAACCATGGAAACTTAGGAACGTTAATATGTTGGGACCAATGGTTTCCTGAGGCAGCAAGAATAACTTCTCTACAAGGTGCTGAAATTCTTTTTTACCCTACAGCTATTGGATGGCATCCAAAAGAAAAGAAAAAATTTGGAAAATCTCAACTAGACTCATGGATATCTGTACAAAGATCACATGCAATAGCAAATGGAGTATATGTTGCTGCAGTCAATAGGGTCGGTGTGGAAAAAATGGGAACTAAAAAATTAGAGTTTTGGGGCAACACAGTAGTATTTGACCCAAGTGGAAATATTGTTGCAAAAGCTAAACAAGGAGAGAAAATTTTAATTTGTGATATAGATTTTAAAAAAGTCGAGAATGTCAGAAGACACTGGCCTTTCTTCAGAGATAGGAGAATAGATTATTACAAAGGTATATTAAATAATCCTAAAGATGCCTGATAAGCTAAGATTTGGCACGTTTAGAATGCCTGCTGAGTGGGAAACTCAGAAATCAACATGGATCGCATGGCCTCATAATAAAGAAGATTGGCCGGGTAAATTCGGAGAAATACCTTGGGTTTTTAGTGAAATTATTACAATACTTTCGAAAGTTCAGATAGTAAATATTTTAGTAAAAGACAAATCAGACAAAAAAATAGTAATTTTTTTTTTAAAAATTCTTGGTGCTAGGGTAAAAAATATAAACCTTATAATTTGCAAAACAGATAGAGCCTGGACAAGAGATTTTTTGCCGATATTTTTAAAAGACAAAAACAATAGAAATATTTTATCTAATTGGGAATTTAATGCATGGTCTAAATACAAAAATTTTAGAAACGATAACAAAGCTTATTTAAAAGTAAAAAAATTTAGAAAAATGAAAAGCATAAGTCCAAAATATAAGAATAAAAAGATTATTCTAGAAGGTGGGTCTATTGATGTTAATGGTGATGGTCTGGTTTTAACAACAAAGCAATGTTTGCTGAGCAAAATACAGCAAAGAAATAGAGGTTATAAAATTAAAGACTATAATAAAATATTTAATAAATTTTTCGGTGCAAAGAAAGTTATTTGGCTTAATAAAGGAATATTTGGAGATGATACTAATGGCCATATAGATGATATTGCAAGATTTGTAAGTAAAGATAAAATATTTATTGCAAAAGAAAATAACAATAAAGATAAAAATTTTAAAAATTTAAATGAAAATATAAAAATAATAAAAAAATTTAAAAAAGACAATAAAGAAAAATTTAAAATTATTTACTTACCTATGCCTAAAGCTAAGTTTATTGATGGAATTAGAGTGCCTGCAAGTTATTTAAATTTTTATATTGCTAATAAAATCGTTTTAATTCCTTTTTTTGATGATTCAAATGATAGAATTGCTTTAAAAATATTTAAAAAACATTTCAGAAATAGAAAAATTATTCCAATTAATTGTTCGGGATTAGTATGGGGTCTAGGAACTATTCATTGTATGACAAAACAAGAACCCGTCTAAAAAATTTAAATTTTAATATCTGAAATTTTCCAATTTATTTCAACTAAAGCACCTTTATTTTTGATATTTGAAAATTCAATGTTAGCTTTTTTTCTTTCTAATAAAGTTTTGCCTATAAAAGTTCCTAGTCCAAGACCTGATTTAGATCTAACTTTATCAGACTTTGTAGAAATGTAAGGCTCTCCTATTACTTTAAAAATATCATTAGGAAAACCAGGGCCATCGTCTATTACTTTAATTGAAATTTCATCATCATTTAAGATTAAAATTATCTCAACTTGATTTTTAGAGTACTTAACTGCATTTCCAACAAAATTTCGAATACCATAAGTTATTTCCGGTGATCTTTTTATTGGAATTTTTTTCTTACAGCCATTTAGATTTAAAATTACTTTTTTGTCAGATATTTCATTAAAAGATTTTGTAATCTCAAAAAGCAGATCTTGTAAAGAAATATTAGAAACGTAAGCATCACTCTCAATTTTTCCTTTCGATAATTTTCTAAGTATTTCTCCGCATCTTTTAACTTGGCTTAATAGAGTATCGATATCATCGGCATATCGAGGGTCATTCGCTATTTCCTTTTTCAACTCTTTTGCAATTACATTGATAGTTGCAAGTGGAGTACCCAAAGAATGTGCGGCAGCGGCGGCTTGATGCCCAATGAGATCTAATTCTTGCTCTTTTGCCAATACACTCTCAAGTTTTGAAAGTGCGCTTCCTCTTTTTCGAGCTTCAAACCCAAATCGAAAACCAAAATAATTTAAAAAAATTAAAACAATAATTAAAGAAATTGGAATTGCGTAAATATAGTACTCTGGGACGTGAAAGTGAAGATCTCCTGGATGAGGTAATGGGAAATAATTAAAGGTTATAATAAATAATACAATTATAGTAATTAAAGATAAAAAAAATGTACTTGTTAAATTTAATAAAGTCGATGAAACTATTGCAGGAACTATTAAAAAAATTACAAATGGATTCGTCACTCCACCTGTTAAATATAATAAAACTGCTAATTGAATAACATCGTAGAAAAGAAGAATAGTAGACTCTGTATTGTTAAGTTGATTTTTTTTAAAATTATATTGAATAAATATATTGGTAATTCCACCACAAAAAATCGTTAATGAACAATAAATTATTGGAAGTTTAAAACTGAAATAAAAGTGTACAATATAGATAGTAATTAATTGACCAATTAACGCTATCCATCGTAAAATAATTACTGTTTTTTTTTCTAAACGCAAATCCTCTTCAAATTTTAGAAGATCAAAGAAATTCATATAATTTATTTTAAATATCTAGATTCTCTACTTCAAGGGCTTTTTCTGTGATAAAATCTTTTCTAGGCGCGACCTCATCTCCCATAAGTATTTTTATTATGTTTTGGTCCTCTTTAGATTTTTCTTTAGTTCCCTTTGAATATTCAACTCTCAGTAAAGTTCTATTTTCCGGATTCAAAGTTGTTTGCCAAAGCTCTTCGGGGTTCATTTCACCTAAACCTTTAAACCTTTGTATGTTCAATTTTTGTTTTTCCTCATTAATAAATTTTTCAATATCTATTTTTTTTGTTTTTTTAGCACCATTTTCTGAATTTTTTAAAATATATTTTTCTAAATCTTTTTCATCTTTTATATAAGTGCTCTTGCCGTTCTTGGTTACCTTAAACAGTGGAGGTCTTGCTAAATATAAATGTCCTTTCTCGATCAACTGGTTAAAAGGATAGTTATTAAAAAAAGTTAATAGTAAAGTTCTTATATGTGACCCGTCTACATCTGCGTCTGTCATTATGATTATTTTTTCATATCTTAAATCTTCAATATTGAAATCTTTTGATCCCGTACCAAGGGCATTAATAAGCGTTACTATTTCGTTTGAAGACATCATTTTAGATAAAGTTTTATTTTCAAGAGCTCCGTTTCCTCCATTAACTTTCTTCTTTTTTTCATCAATAAAAGTGTTCAAAATTTTTCCACGAAGAGGTAAAACAGCTTGAAACTCTCTTTTCCTACCTTGTTTTGCTGATCCGCCAGCAGAGTCCCCCTCTACAATAAATAATTCGGTACCATCCATTGAGGAGATCTGACAATCTGCCAGTTTTCCTGGAAGTCCAGATAGCTCGAGTGATCCTTTTCTTCTTACATTATCTCTCGCTTTTCGCGCAACATCTCTGGCTATTGCAGCCTGTAAAATTTTATCTAAGATTATTCTCACTACTGAGGGATTTTGATCAAACCAAATTGAGAGTTTTTCACTTACGATTGTCTCAACTACCATTCTTATTTCTGATGAAACTAATTTATCCTTAGTTTGAGATGAGAATTTAGGATCTGGCATTTTAATTGACAGAACAGATGTAAGGCCTTCTTTTATATCTTCTCCGCCTATATTTATTTTATTTTTTTTATTGAGATTTTTTTCCGATGCATGCTTATTTACTATTCTAGTCAGGGCACTTCTAAAACCTAGTAAATGTGTACCACCATCTTTTTGATGGATATTGTTAGTAAATGCCAGAACTTCTTCAGAAAATCCTGCGTTCCATTCAAGAGAACACTCCACAATAACATTATTTTTTTCGCCGGATACATAAATTGGTTTTTTAAACACCGGTTTTTCATTTTTATTTATTAATATCGATTTACTATTATCTAAGTATTTAACAAACTCACTAATACCGCCATCATATTTGTTTTCGTAAACTTTGGGTTTTGATTTAGTTTCATCAATTAAGTTGATTTGAAGTCCTTTGTTTAAAAAAGCTAACTCTCTCATTTTCTTCTGTAATATAGAGGCACTAAACTTTAATATTGTAAAGATATCTTTAGAAGGAATGAAATTTATTTTTGTCCCTGATTTTTTTGTTTTTTTAACAAATTTTATCGGTTTATCTGCCTTACCATTATTAAAAGAAATAAAATACTCTTTCTGATCTCTATAAATTGTAAGCTTTAAATTTTCTGAAAGTGCATTCACTACAGACACTCCCACTCCATGTAGCCCTCCAGAGACTTTATAAGAGTTCTGATCAAATTTCCCTCCTGCATGTAATTGGGTCATTATAACTTCAGCTGCAGATTTTTTTTCACCTTTGTGAATATCTACAGGTATTCCTCTTCCATCATCTTCTACCGTGATAGAGTTATCTTGATGCATTGTAACAATTATATTTTTACAAAATCCTACTATTGCTTCATCAATTGAATTATCAACAACTTCGAAAACCATATGGTGTAGTCCTGTGCCATCGTCAGTATCACCAATATACATACCAGGTCTTTTTCTTACTGCATCAAGACCTTTTAAAACTTTAATTGAGTCTGCTTTGTAGTTTTGAGCTAAATTTTTATTTTTATCATTCATTATAATTTAAATGGAAAGTTTGATTGTAACATTTTTTGTTGCCTATATAAAATGAACTTAAAACATGCCTTAAAATTATCGTTGATGTGTAAGGATAATAGTAGATAAAAAAATTTTTTTTTGTAAAATTATGAAATTTCAGATTTTCATTGGCATAATAACAAAGTAGCTATTTTTATCTTTATTATCTTGAATTAACACAGGCGACACAGCATCATATAAATTCATAACTAATTTTTCATCTTCAATTTCAGAAGCTATATCTAAGAGATATCTTGAATTAAAACTTATAGTTAAATCATCTGAATCATAATTAGCATTAAGGGACTCTTTCCCCTCACCGGATGAAGTACTATTTACAAACAATTGAACATTATCTTTTCCAAGCGTTAATTTAACACCTTCTTTTCTATCAATAGAGACAGTAGTAACTCTCTCAATTGAATTCATAAAATCTTTAGTATTTATAGATAAAATCTTATTATTATTTTTTGGTACGACTTTACTATAATCAGGGAATTTTCCATCAATAATTTTAGAGATTATCTTGGCGTTTCCAATTTTAAATTGTATCTTGGTCTCACTTGAGTTCAGCGAAACTTTTTCATTACTTTCCTGAAGTAAATTACATAATTGAAAAACTGCTTTTTTAGGTAAAATAAAAGATTTAAATTCATTTAAATTTTCAACTGGAATACTACTCGATGAAAGTCTATGACTATCTGTCGCTACACCAGTTAGATAAGATCTTTTATTTGATATTGTTGAGTGAATAAATATTCCATTTAAATAATGTCTAGTTTCATCGTTTGACATAGAAATTTTTGTCTTATTTAATAAGGAAAGAAATTTTTGTCTATCGATATCTATATCGTTTTTCTTAAAATCATCTTCAAAAGTTGGAAAATTATCTACTGGTAGACAAAGCAAATTAAACTTTGAATTTTCTGCAGTAATACTTAATTTATTTTCTGTCTGTAAATTAAACATAACATCGAGATTTGCCGGTAGTTTTCTTAAAAGGTCGTAAAGAACGGTTGCCGAGGTTGTTGTGCTTCCCTCTTTTTCGATTTTAAGATCAGAAATATTATCCTGAAATATTAAGTCTAAATCAGTTGCTATAACCTTAAGTTCTTTGTCTTTTATGTTTAAAAGAACATTTGAAAGAATAGGAAGTGTATTTTTTCTTTCAATAACATTGTGAGCGACTGCTAAGGATTTAAGTAATATATCTCGCTTTATTTGAAATTGCATTTTAGTCGCTTAGAATTAGTGACTTGAGTTCCTCAATATTTTTTTTCATTTCTGCATTATTTTGGGACAATTTTTCAATTGTTTTAACAGCATGTATCACGGTTGTATGATCTCTGTCAGCAAACTTTCTTCCAATTTCTGGTAAAGAACGAGTTGTAAGTCTTTTTGCTAGATACATTGCAATTTGTCTGGGTCTTGCAAGTGGTCGTGATCGTCTCTGTGAGAGCATTTCATCTAAATTTATACTAAAAAAATTAGACGTTACATTTTGGATTCTATCAATACTTACTACTTTGTTACTATTGTAAACATCCTTAAGAATTATTTTACAATCATTAATATTTAATGGTCTATTATTCATCTTGCTAAAAGCAACAACCCTATTAAATATTCCAATTAACTCTCTTATGTTTGATTTTGCATCTTTAGCAATATATTCGATTACCTCTTTACTTAAATTAAGTCCTTCTTTAAATGAATTTTGGAACTCTTCGATTTTTTTTCTTAATATATTTAATTTTAAATCATAGTCAGGCAATCCAATGTCAACTACTAATCCACCTGATAATCTTGACTTTATTCTATCTTGAACTCTGTCAAGTTTATTTGGAGGTCGATCACACGATATAATTATCTGAGCACTTTTTTCGAACAAACTGTTAAATGTGTGAAAAAACTCTTCTTGTAATCCTTCTTTACCTCTTATGAATTGTATATCGTCAATAATAAAAACATTTGCTGTTCTAAAAAAATCTTTGAAATTTACCATTTCATTCTTTTTTATAGATTTAATAAATTGATACATAAATCGTTCAGCTGAAATAAACATAACTTTATTTTTCTTACTTAGTTCGAGACCTATTGCATTAATTAAGTGCGTTTTACCCAATCCAACTCCACCATAAATAAATAGAGGGTTATAAGAAGATATCTTATCGCAAATTTTCTGTGCCGATAAAAAAGCAATTTTATTACTTTTGCCAATTACAAAATTATCAAAATTTAAACTTTGGTTTAATCTATTATAATTCAATACTGAGTCGGAAATTTGCGTAACCTTTTTATCAATGAAAGATGGTGGTATTATCTTGCCGCCTTTTTTGATTTTATCATGCTCAATGATTTTGAATTCAATTCTATTAATACTCAATTTGTGCTTTTGTAGTATCCCAAGAATTTTATCCGCATATCTTGAGGTAATCCAGTCTCTGAAAAATCTAGTTTGAACACCAAGAATAACATAGTGGTTAAATTCCTTAATAAGAGATATGTCTCTAAGCCAGCTTGAGTAAATTTCACTTCCAAAGATTTCCTCAAAGTTTTTTTGAATCGAGGTCCAATTTAATTCTTTTTCTTCTACAAAATCATTTGGACGGGTTTTAAGGGATATTTTTTCCATGTTTATTAAAATAAAAAGATTTTTATTTTTAGTGAGAATTTTTTTTCATTGCAATATTTTTTTTAGATTTTGAAAAAATAATTGGAACTTGGTTGTACTTTAATCGCTGAGCGTGAAAGATTTCAATATGCAACCAAAAATATTAAATAACTAGATTTAGTTTTAATTAAAAATTTTTAACTTTTTTATTTTAACAACTCTAAATTGTTACAACTATTTATTGATATTTTTTATTTGTTTGGAGATTCTAGAAATTTTTCTAGAAAGATTTTTTTTCTTTATCAGGCCAGTTTTTGATATTTTCATTAGCTCAGATTGAAATTGAGGAAAATATTTGTTTATTTCCTTTAAATCTTTTTTTTCAATTAATTTTTGAATTTTTTTCACCGCAGCCTTGTATTTGTTCTTCCTATTCTTGTTAATTAAGGTCTGCTTTTTAACTCTTTTTACTCTATTGATAGCTGATTTTGTATTTGGCATTAATGAGAACGTATATATGTTAGAAATATTTGGGTCAATATTTAATTACTTTTGACAATTTTGGCAGAAAAAAGTAGATCTATTTCCAATATATATTTTTTTTATATTGCCTTTACACTTTTTTTTCATACAACCTTTATTTTCCCTATCGTAAACCATGAAACTCTGTTGAAAAACCCCTTTTTGACCCGATGTACTTTTAAAATCTCTGATTGTAGACCCTCCCTGCCTGATTGAATCTTTTAAAATTTTTTTTGTATTAATAATAATTTTATTAATTTCGAAATCAGAAATTTTATGAGTTAATTTTCGCGGATTGATTGAACTTTTAAAAAGAATTTCATTTACATAAATATTACCTAAACCTGATACATGTTTTTGGTCCATTAAAAAGTTTTTTATATTTTTATTACATTTGATTATTCTTGTTTTCATATAATGAAAATTAAATTTATTATTTAAAGGTTCTGGCCCTAAACTTATAAGATTAACGCAATTATTTGATTGGTCAGTTTTTAGCAATTTAATGAAGCCAAACTTTCTCACATCATTATAAATTAATTCTATATATTTGTTAAATTTAATTCCTAAATGGTTATGTTTTTTTAAAATCTTGGGGCTATAATAAAAACTTGTTTTAATTGTTGTTTTATCACTTTTATTTAGTATGAAAATTTTACCCGTCATACCCAAGTGAATTAAAAGTGTATTATTTTTTTGAATATTAATTAATAAAAATTTAGCCCTTCTTTTTACAGATATAATTTTCTTGTTTTTTAGTGCTTTTTTTAGACTTGAGCTAATTGTATATCTTAACTTATTGTTAAAAATATCAACTTTTTTAATCTTTAAACCACAAATAAAAGTATTTAGCGATCTTCTAACAACTTCAACTTCGGGTAATTCTGGCATATAACTAATTAAAAAAATGACAAATATTAATCAATCTAGGTTTGAAAAGACAAGAAAAGTTTTTGATAATGTTTTCAATAAATATGATCTTATGAATGACCTAATGTCGCTAGGTATTCATAGGTTGTGGAAGGAAAGACTCATTGACTGGATGAGTCCAAAAAAAAACGATCATTTAATTGATATGGCATCGGGCACTGGCGATATAGCCAAATTATTTATGAAAAGAATAAATAATACAGGAAAAGTAACGTGCGTTGACTCTAATAAGTTTATGTTAAACGAAGGTAAAAAAAAACTTAAAAATCTTTCAAGGATAGATTGGGTTTGCTCTCCAGCTGAAAACCTTCCATTTGAAAATAATCAATTTGACATATATACGGTAAGTTTTGGAATAAGAAATTTTTCAAATATTGAAATATCCCTTAAAGAAGCATTTAGAGTTTTAAAACCTGGGGGTAGAATTATTTGCTTAGAATTTTCAAAAGTAGATAATGAAATTTTAAAGAGATTTTATAAAATATACTCAAAAACAATTCCACTACTTGGAAAACTAATCATAGGTAATTCAGAACCATATGAATACTTAACAAAGACAATTGATGAATTTTATAGTCAAAATGAATTAGCAAATCTATTTGAGAAAAATGGTTTTTTTAAAGTAAAATATAGGAATTTATCAGGTGGAATTGTTTCGATTCATTCAGGTTGGAAAACTTAGTTATGTTTAAAAAAATTTATAATTTATTTAAAATTTTGAGAAAACTATCCATTTCTGGATCTATTGAAACTCTAGAAGAAATCAAACCTCTTCCAAAAAGTTTAAAAATTGTATTTTTCTTATTTAGTTTTGGTGGATCTAAAAAAATTGAAAACTTGAAAAAAACATCTGGAGAAAAACTTTGCCAATCGCTTGAAGAAATGGGAACAACATTCATAAAGCTTGGTCAGTTTTTAGCTACCAGACCCGATATAATCGGAGAAGAAATAGCAAAAAAATTGGAAAGGCTTCAAGATAGATTGCCAGCTTTTAGCATTGAAAAAGCAAAAATCATATTAGAGAGGGAAATTGGGTCAAAATCTTACAAAGATATTTTGTTTTTAAGCGAACCAGTTGCTGCGGCCTCTATAGCCCAAGTTCATTTTGCAAAATTGAAAACACAAGAAGGAGAAAGACAAATAGCAATCAAAATATTAAGACCAAATATTCATTCTTTAGTTAACGAAGAATTGGATGCTCTAATGTTTCTTGCTTATTTGATAGAGAGTATTTTTGCAAAAACAAAAAGACTAAAATTAGTTGAGGTAATCAATTTGCTAAAAGAAATAACCAATGTAGAAATGGACTTGCGTTTTGAGGCAGCTGCAGCAAGTGAATTAAGAGAAAATACAATAAATGACAAAGGTTTGAAAGTTCCTAAAATTTATTGGAACTATACTTCTAAAGAGGTTTTGGCACTTGATAAAGTTGATGGAATTTCAATAAGAGAAACTGAAAAACTTAAAAACCTAAACATTGACCTTAAAATACTTTCACGTAATTTAATACAAACATTCCTTAAACAATCTGTAAGGGATGGTTTTTTCCATGCAGATATGCACCAAGGAAATCTATTCGTCGATAATAAAGGTAATTTAATGCCTGTCGATTTTGGTATTATGGGAAGGCTAGATAAAAATAATAGAAAATATTTGGCTGAAATTCTATATGGTTTTGTAAATAGAGATTATACAAAAGTAGCAGAAATGCATTTTTTAGCTGGGCTTGTTCCAGCAAATACATCTAAAGATGATTTTGCACAAGCCCTTAGATCAATAGGAGAACCTATTTTTGGTCAATCTATTAAAGATATTTCTGGTGGAAATTTACTAGGACAACTTTTTGAAATAACAGAAAAATACAATATGCAAACACAAACACAATTATTGTTACTTCAAAAAACAATGGTAGTTGTTGAAGGTGTGGCCAGAAAATTAGATCCCGATACAAATATTTGGGAGGTTTCTCGTCCAATATTAGAAGATTGGATAAAAAAAACGAAAGGCCCCGAGTCTGCCATCAATAAAACAATAGAATTATCAAAAGATTTACTTCAAAGAATTCCAGATTTACCAAATGTTATGGATAATGCTAATACAACCCTTCAAATGATAGCTGAGGGAAAGTTAAACTTAAATACTCTTAATGGACAAAATTTTGAAATTGAGGAATTAAAATTAAAACATTTAAGAAACAATATGATTATAGCTTTTTTAGGTATTGTAATAGGGTTATTTATAGTATTTTAATAAGTTATGAGTTTGGAAAATAAAAAAATTTTACTTATAATTGGAGGCGGGATTTCGGCTTATAAATCACTTGATTTAATTCGTTTGCTACAAAGAAAAGGTTCTTCAGTAAAAGTTGTTTTAACAAAAAGTGGAAAAAAATTTGTTACCTCTCTGTCAATTTCCTCTCTATCAAAAAATAGAGTTTTTGAGGAAATTTTTGATGAGAAAACTACAGGAAAGATTGATCATATAGCTTTATCTAGATGGGCCGACCTAGTTTTAGTCCTTCCGGCCACAGCAAATTTTATGTCCAAGCTAAGCAAGGGTGCGGCGGATGATTTAGCCTCTACAATTATATTAGCCTCAAATAAAGATATATTTTTAGTTCCTGCAATGAATGTAAGAATGTGGTTACACAAAGCTACACAAAAAAATTTAAACAATCTTTTTGATTATGGGTATAAATTTATTGGACCTGAAAATGGAGAAATGGCATGTGGGGAGTATGGTAAAGGTAAAATGTCAAGCCCAAGACAAATTTTATCTTTTTTAGAGAGATTTTTTAAGAAAAAAGACTTATTAAAAAAGAAAAAAATAAATGCAATAGTTACTACGGGACCTACAAAAGAACATATAGATCCTGTGAGATTTATTTCAAACGAGTCTAGCGGAAAACAAGGTTATGAGATTGCTTTAGAATTATCGAGATTAGGTATAAATACTACTTTAATTTCTGGGCCTACTAAAATTAATTATAGTAAAGATATAAAAATTAAAAAAGTGGTATCAGGTAAAGAAATGCTTGAAGCTGTAAAAAAAAAATTACCAACTCATATAGCTGTATGTGCGGCAGCCGTATCTGATTTTAGACCAGCTAATTTCAACAAAAATAAAATAAAAAAAGACAATGGCCCAAATGAATTGAAGATAGAAAAAAATCCTGACATTTTAAGCTACTTAGGAACAAATAACAGATTTAAACCGAAAATTTTAGTCGGTTTTTCAGCAGAAACAAAAGATATAATGAAAAACTCTTTAAAAAAAATGAATGAGAAATATTGCGATATTATGATCGCAAATGATGTTTCAAAAAAAGAATTTGGATTTGATAGTGACTTTAATGAAGTAATTATAGTAGATAAAAAAGGGAAAAGTCAAAAAATCAAAAAAAGTTCCAAAAAATTTGTTGCTTCACTAATTGCCAAAAAAATTGTAGATACATTTTTTTTAAATGAAAAAAAACTCAATTAAAAGTGAAGACTATAAAAAATACTACAAGCAAATAATCCTAAAAAAAATTGGTGTTGTTGGTCAAAAAAAAATTTTTAAATCCAAAGTTCTTGTTGTTGGTGCAGGAGGTTTGGGGTGTCCTTTAATTTTATATTTGGCCTATTCAGGAGTAGGAAATATAGGTATTGTTGACCACGATAAAATAGAATTATCAAATTTAAGTAGACAGGTCCTTTTTACAAAAAAGGATATAGGAAAATATAAAATTTCAGTTTCAAAAAAAGCTATTAAAAAAATTAATCAAAAAATTAATGTGGAAGTTTTCAAAGAAAAAATAAATAAAAAAAACATTAGTAAAGTAGCAAAAAATTACGATATTATTTGTGATGGAACTGATAATTTTAAATCTAGATTTTTAATTAACGACTATTGTTTAAAAAATAAAAAAATATTAATTTCTTCAGCAATAAATAAATTCGATGGACAATTGTTTACATTTGATTTTAGAAAGAAGACACCATGTTTTAGATGTTTTATGCCTAAATCTCCAAACGCTGAAGTAAATTGTGAGACAGACGGAATAATGACAACATTAGCGGGAATTGCTGGATCACTTCAGGCAAATGAGGTGTTAAAATCTATATTAAATTACGAAAATAAGCTTAATGGAAACATCATGATATTCAATGCACTTAATTCTGACTTCAGAAAAGTTAAGCTTCTTAAAAATCCAAAATGTATAAATAATCATCTTCATGGGTAAATTAATTATTTTTTTTTCAATATTTGTACTTCTGCAGAATAATTTACTCTCTCAGGAAGAATACTTTTTGACGCTTCGAAATGATAAAGTGAACCTCAGACAAGGACCATCATTTGAACATCCAATAAAATTAGTCTATGAAAAAAAATTTCTTCCAGTATTGGTTAAAGAGAGATCAGATAATTTTAGAAAAATTTTAGACCACGAAAATAATTCTGGATGGATACATGTTTCGCAATTATCAAAAAAAAAAGCGGCGATTAATGATGGTGATAATTCAGTTTTATTCAAAAAACCTTCCCTATACTCAGAGCCAATAGCAATAGTAGAGAAAGGAAGACTGTGTTTGGTAAAAAAATGTAATGATAGTTGGTGCAAAATTAAAACAGGTGATTTCTCAGGTTGGATGGAAAAACGAAATTTAAAAGGTAGGCTTTAGTTTTACTTTTTTTTTATCATTTTTGAGGCCCAGAACTTATCTAAAAGGAAATACCATACGGAGTTTGCCAAAGGTTCAACTATTGCATCTGTTAATGCTATATAGAAAGATACATCCGCAACCAGCATTAATACGGTAATTGCAATTGCAAAGTGACCAATTGTGTAAACAATTGTTCTTAGTATAGACCCTCTGTTTGACTGGTAGACTTTTTTTGAGGCGTTGAATATACCGGATGTTAGCTCTGTCATTTTAGTTTAATTTTTTATGATTTTGCCTATCTGCATTCATAATTTTTGTCCAGATTTTAACAAAATCTTCTATGAATTTTTCCTTATTATCATCTTGAGCATAAACCTCTGCATAAGATCTTAAAATTGAATTTGAACCTAAAACTAAGTCAGCTCTTGAAGCAGTATATTTAACTTTATTTGTTTTACGGTCGACTATATCATAAGAGTTTTTACCAGTCGGTTTCCAAGTATATTTCATATCCAACAAATTAATAAAGAAATCATTGGTTAAAGTGCCAACTTTATTTGTGAGCACTCCCTTATCTTTTGCTGACTCATGATTAGTTCCGAGTACTCTCATACCTCCAACCAAACAAGTCATCTCTTGAGCAGTTAATCCAATAAGAGAAGCACGTTCCAATAAAAGTTCTTCTGGCATTACAGAATAATCCGCTTTTACATAGTTTCTGAAACCATCATGCAAAGGTTCTAACCACTTAAAGCTTTTTAATTCTGTTTGCTCTTGAGATGAATCTCCTCTTCCAGGACTAAATGGAACTTTAACTTTAGAGCCTGCTTTCTTTATCGCTTTTTCAAGCCCAACATTCCCTGCAAGAATAATTGTATCTGCTATGGTCGCGCCTGTTTTGCTAGCTATACCTTCTAGGACTTTTAAAACTTTTGATAATTTTTTTGGCTCGTTTGCTTCCCAATCTTTCATAGGTGCTAATCGAATTCTTGCACCGTTGGCTCCGCCTCTTTTGTCGGTTCTTCTATAGGTTCTAGCGCTATCCCATGCGATGGTGATTAAATCACCAATAGATAAGCTAGTAGCTGAAATCATTTTTTTTACTTTATTTATATTATATTTCTTTTTTGGAGATGGAACGTTCCCTTGCCAGAGTAGATCTTCTTTGGGTGCCCAAGGACCAATATAATTTCCTTTATTTCCCATTGTTCTATGTGTCAGCTTAAACCAAGCACGCGCAAATGAGTCTTCAAAAAATTTTGGGTCTTTGTAAAATCTTTCTGAAATTTTTCTATATTCTGGATCCATTGCCATTGCCATATCGGCGTCGGTAAACATTAATCTAGCTTTTTTGTTAGGGTCTCCTAAATCTCTTGGTTTTTTATCCTCTTCAAGGTTAATAGGCTCCCATTGCCAAGCACCTGCTGGACTTTTTTTACTTTCCCATTCGTAATTTAGTAAAAGGTCTAAGTATTGATGATCCCATTTGTCTGGGTTAGTGGTCCAAGCTCCCTCAAGACCAGAAGTTATTTGGTTGACACCTGTTCCATTTTTCTGATTCCATCCAAAACCTTGTTCGTGAATATCAGCACCAGCGGGTTCTGGACCTAAGTTGTCTGGGTTACCATTACCATGAGCCCTTCCAATAGAGTGACCTCCGACGGTAAGAGCAGCAGTTTCAACATCGTTCATTCCCATTCGGCCAAAAGTTTCACGGACATCCATTGCAGTTCTTACTGGATCAGGTTTTCCTTCAACTCCTTGAGGGTTAACATACACAAGTTGAAAATGTGACGCTGCAAGTGGAGCCTCTAAAGAAGAACGATCTTGTGGATCACCATACCTGTTAACTGCTAATGGTTCTGTCTCCTTACCCCAATAAACATCTTTTTCAGGTTCCCAAATATCTTCTCTTCCAAAAGAAAAACCAAAAGTTTTAAATCCGGCATGCTCATAAGCCATAGTTCCAGCTAGGACCATAAGGTCTGACCAGCTTAATCTATTTCCGTATTTTTTTTTGATTGGCCAAAGTAGGCGTCTTGCTTTATCTAAGTTTGTGTTGTCTGGCCAAGAGTCCTGAGGGGAAAATCTGTGGGATCCCACATTAGGTCTTCCGTCAAATTCTCTATAAGTTCCAACTTGGTGCCAAGTTAGTCTTACCATAAGGCCACTATAAGTTCCTAAATC
>MDSW01158254.1_pt1 | contig 31192 bp, 23 predicted proteins | sample 811171 | NCBI WGS metagenome assembly MDSW01 (sample SAMN05326641, study PRJNA326480) | marine metagenome | isolation source: seawater | place: Atlantic Ocean: North West | collected 2012 | reverse complement strand
TTACTCATCTGCGCCCATGAATGGGTATGTCCAATCCTGTGGCACATCGATTGTCCTCTTCACTGAGCGTGGGCTAATCCATCGTAGAAGATTGAGGGGTCCTCCGGCCTTGTCATTGGTACCAGAAGCCCTGGCTCCTCCGAATGGCTGTTGAGCGACAACGGCCCCGGTAGGCTTGTCGTTGATGTAGAAGTTTCCAGCAGTGAATCTCAATGCTTCGTATGCAGTCTGTATATCCTCTTCATTTGATGCAAAGATACTGCCCGTAAGTGCGTAAGGGGACGCCTCGTCACACGATCTCAGGGTTTCCTCGAATTCATCGTCATCATAGACATACACCGTTAGTACGGGCCCGAATATCTCCTCTACCATAGTCTCCGATGTTGGATTAGTTGTAACAATAATAGTAGGTTCAATGAAGAAACCGGTCGAGTCATCCGAGTCTCCTCCACAGATGATTGTACAAGTATCTCTGCTAGCTGCTCTTTCGATATATCCAGTTATCTTGTCGAAGGACCTCTGGTCGATAACTGCAGTCATGAAATTGGTAAAGTCACGAGCATCTCCCATCTTTATCTTGCCAATCTCAGAGCATAGGTCTTCAGAGATAGCATTCCATACTGAGCTTGGAATATAGGCACGGCTAGCGGCTGAGCACTTCTGGCCTTGATACTCGAATGCTCCCCTGAGTAGTGCAACAAGTAGACCTTGTCGGTCACATTCTGGGTGTGCTACAACGAAGTCTTTACCACCAGTCTCACCAACTATCCGAGGGTAGGAACGCAGGTTCGGCAGGGCCAATCCAATCTCCTGCCACAGCCCCTGGAATGTTGCTGTTGAACCAGTGAAGTGCAGTCCCGCAAAGTCGGGATTAGCTAGAGAGACTTCTGTAATCTCAGCACCTGAACCGGGTAGGAAATTGATAACTCCGGGAGGTAATCCTGCCTCCATCATCAGTTGCATCAGCACATAGTTCGAATGGTATGAGTTGCGACTGGGTTTCCAAATGCTTGTGCAGCCGACTATAGCTGGTGCACTAGGTAGATTGGCAGCTATACTAGTGAAGTTGAATGGGGTGATTGCTAGTACGAATCCTTCGAGAGGTCTGATTTCCGTCGAATTCTTGACTCCTTCCGGAGAGACAAGAGGTTGGAAGTCATCGTGGAATCCTCTCGCATAATGACAATTGAATCTCCAGAAGTCAATGAGCTCACACGCCGCGTCGATTTCGGCTTGGAATGCTGTCTTTGATTGATTGAGCATGGTTGAGGCGTTGACCTTCATGCGCCAGTCCCCAGCTAGGAGATCGGCGCAGCGCTCGAAAATGGCACAGCGTCCCTCTAATCCAAGATCAATCCACTCCTGTTGCGCAGCAACCGCTGCAGCACAAGCAGCCTCCATCTCATCCCTTCCTGCCAAGTGCACATTAGCAAGAACATGGCCATGATTGTGCGGAATTACCTGGGGCACAGTTACTCCTGTGTATATCTCTTCTCCGTTGATAATACAGGGAATCTCAATGATTTCGGCCATCTGACGGTCAATCTCTGATTGCAGAGATTCTCTCTCTTGACTTCCTGGTTCATATCCGAGAATGGGTTCGTTGGCCGGATGAGACATGGAACTCGCTCTGAGAATCCATCTAACATTGTTGCGATTGTATTCTGCGCCCTATGTCCACTCGGTGGGCTCGTCCTTCTTCGCCTTCTTCCAGGCCCTATAGCATGACTTGCAGACTGTGACTCTCCTTGCCTCTGTGGACAAACCAGACTCGCCCCAGACATCGACTGCCCTGTCAAAGGCTAGTCTCCTGCCTCCGATTTTCTTGTCTGCCCAATTGTCGCAGTCGGCCACATCGCACTTCTTCTCGCCGACATACTCTTCCTGCTTCTTCTCGGAAGCACCAGAGGCAGCAGCAGCGACCTGTCTCCTCTTGCGAGCATTCGCCTTGAATCCCATGACAGGGGGCCATAGTTGACCGATTAGAAGGTTGCCTCGGCAGAGGGGAAATCGAACGGCCCTTCTTTGCTAGCAACTGATGCTCGGCGGTCTGGGCCGACGCCTACGCTTACTACAGGGATACCGGCTAGAGTCTCGATTCTCTCGATGTACTGCTTGATAATGTCAGGGAATGCATCGAACCCGGTGCCATTGTCTCTAGAAGCGTCTGCCATCTCAATCCATTCGTCTAGTGAAAGCGACGGGAATCCGATGTGAGTCTCGTAGATTGGTTTGCAGCGAGCAAGGTCTTCGCTGGTGGTCGGCATTACATGTATCGTCTTACCATCCATCTCGTAGCCGACGCAAATCTTCAGTTCATCGAGACCACCTAGAACATCCAACTTAGTTACGACTAGGCCAGTATATCCATTGATTCGGTTGCTTTCACGAAGAGCGACCATGTCCAGCCAGCCTGTTCTACGAGGCCTTCCTGTGGTTGTGCCGTACTCGTTTCCAATTTGCGCCATGTGTTGGCCTGGTCCTTCTTCGAGTGATAGTTCAGTAGGGAATGGCCCATTTCCTACTCTGGTAGTGTATGCCTTAGTAATTCCAAAGCATTCTTCCACATGCCCAGGATGTATTCCTGCACCATGTGTAGCATTAGCCCTGCTGGTGACTGAAGAGGTCACGAATGGATAGGTTCCCTGATCTATGTCGAGCATTGCCCCCTGTGCTCCCTCGAGTAGGACATTCTCTCCATTTCTTAGTGCGATATCTACCATCACTCCAGTTGGCCTGATTGCTGTCCCGAATCGGTCCAAAACCCACTGCAGATCTGATTTCAGTGAGGAGGTGTCTATTGATTCTTGAACGCCCACTGTTGATAGTTGCTTAGTCATCCTCTCGGCTTGCGAAGCCAGAGCGTTGTCATCGGCGATTAATCCCGAAATGTCCGCGAATCTGATACCAACTCTCTCGGTTCGGTCACGATAAGTCGGGCCTATTCCTCGGCCGGTGGTCCCTACTACCTTGTCTGCTCCATCATACAGTCTGTGGAATGGGAGAATTACAGATGCCCTCTCGCTGATGAATAGTCTAACTCCTTCTGGCCTCTCGCCTGTGAGGTCATGCCATCTATCGAGCTCCTCTTCTAGCACCCACGGGTCAATTACCATACCATCTCCTAGAACCAGATTGCAGTGATTGTAGGTAACTCCAGAAGGAATCTGATGTAGTTTGAGAGTGGTATCTCCGACTACGATTGTATGGCCTGCATTGTTCCCTCCTTGGAAGCGAACGGCCCAGGTAGATTGCTCGGCGAGCTGGTCTATGGCCTTGCCCTTGCCTTCATCCCCCCACTGGGCTCCGAGCACAACGCTGGCAGGCACCGTAGCGACCGGCAGTACCGGGGGCGAATCAATGCTTTGGCTGATGACGAGACTGAATTCTGATGATTTTTGGGTGGGAAGCGATTATGAATGGCCGGCAGGTCGGCCGGTCTGCATGGCTCAGAGACATCCGGTAGCAGAGGCTCGTCTGCTGAAGAAGTGGATATGCATGCGTTGTTCGGCTACACACCGAGGACGCAAGCCTAGGTCGTGCCGCAAGTGCGGTTATACTGGTATGCGAATGAAGGCCGCTGAGCGCAGGAAGACATGAGCATGTCAATCGGCTCTGCGGCCGTTGAAGGATTTGCTCTCAGTATCGGACTTATTCTCGCATTGGGGCCACAGAATGTCTTTGTCATGCGGCAAGGATTAATGAAATCGCATGTGTTTGCAGTTTGTCTGGCATGCTCTCTATTCGATACAATTCTGATTGCTTCCGGTGTTTTAGGCATGGGTGCTTTTTTGTCTGGAATAGAAGGAGCCGAGAAGACAATTGCAATTGGGGCAACATTGTTCCTCGTTGGATATGGATTACTCAGAATCAAATCGGCTATGAACCCGGAAGGAATGTCTACCGAAGGAGATGGTGAGTCTGATCTCAAAGCCACAATTGGGGCTGCTGCTGCATTCACATTCCTCAATCCACATGTGTATGTAGATACCTTGCTACTAATCGGAGGCACCTCAAGCAGATATCTTGGTGACGAGCGGATATCATTCGGAGTCGGTGCTGCTACAGCTTCCTTCGTTTTCTTCTTCTCACTGGGTTATGGAGCGAGTAGTCTCTCAGAGGTTCTGAACAGTCCGAAGGTTTGGAGATATATCGATCTCTCAATTGCCTGTATTATGTTTGTAATCGCTGCTGCGATAATGCAGCCCCATCTATGAGAATATAGACTCGAGTGCTTGGAAAAGCATCTCTACTTCTTCCATAGTATTGTCGATATGAGGAGAGACTCGTAGCAATCCAGCCCTACTCGTGACAAGTATCGAGTGTTCGTCCTGTAGCCTACGAGCGATGACCTCACTGCTAATTCCATCTGGCATCCGTAGGCTAACTATGGCACTCCTTTCTCCCTCGGACCTTGGAGAAATGATACTTAGGCCCAAACGGTTTGCTCCTTCAATCACCTTGTCTGCTAGTTTGATGTCATGCTCCCAAACCTCTTGTGTTCCAAAGTCACATAGCTCATCCACTGCTTTGGCCAGACCCAAAGCTGCTCCGAAGTGGATGGTTGTGTACTCAAAGCGGCTGGCGTCCTCGGGTAATGTCATCCTCTCAGCACGTAAATCCCAGATGTCATCATGGCTCCTGAACCCCACTAATCCGGGATACATATCTGGACGCACAGATGGCGAGATGTATCCAACAGCAGCACCGTAAGTGCCACGCAGCCACTTGTATCCGGATGAGACGATTACATCTGCTCCAGAATTAGGGGCGTCTATTGGGACCATGCCCATCGATTGTGTTGCATCGACAACAAGTATTGCCCCTACCGAATGTGCAGCATCTGCAAATCTTCTCAAATCATATCTCTGTCCACTAGAGAACTCAACATGTGAAACCGTAACTACAGAGGTGTCCTCATCAATAAGTGAGAGAATGTCATCTGGTTCCGTATAGAAATCAGAGTTGTGATTTGCTAGTCTGACTTCGGCGCCATTAGCATCCGCAACTCTAATCCACGGATAAACAGTAGACGGGAAAGAAGCCCTGGTTGAGACGATATTGCTGCCCTTTGGAGGAGATGTGGCCCACGCTACTGAGCACAGAAGTTCTGTGGCACTGGATCCAACGCAAACATCCTCGACTTTACAGGATAGTAGCCTAGCAGTGGCTCTTCTCAGTGGCATCATACCATTCTTCTCGGCCTCACCATCAAATTCTGCAGCCCCTCCTCTGGCCAATGAATCTGACCATTCTGTCGAGGTTTGATGAGCTATGGGAGATGTGGTAGCCACATTAGCATAAGACAGATTGACCCAATCAGACAAAGAATCCCCGATAGTTCCTAGGGAGCATTGCACTTCAAGGCTCAGGAGCCTCTGACTTCGTTCAGAAGAGTCTCTAGAACAGTCTGCACCTGCAGGCACATCGGCCCAAAGTGGATTGGGAGATTGGAGTCATTGAATATCTCGTCCATGATTGAAGCGGTCATCCCTAGCCTCAAATCCATCTCCTTATTCTTGTTTAGAAGCCACTTTTCTACAGCATCCTTAGATGAGTTTCTGATGTTACGAGGAACCTGTGCATCATCGAACTGTCCGATTACCTGAGCAATCTGCTCAATCCTGGTCTCGATATCAGCCACTGGCACCCCTCCGGCCCGGCGACCTGAGGGGACTCCTTAAGCGCATCCCCGGAATATCAGAAGAGTCAACCCGACCAAGCAGCCCACGGCATATCGGTATTGGAAAATCCTGTTCCCTCGCCTTCTGGACCTAGGCCGATAAGGCCTACAGATACTCCTGCCTCAATCAATTCAGAAATACCCCATTGCATAGAGGATAGAAGGTCTGATGAAGAGCTTGTGAATCTGTCATGGACCCTGTAACTCAGAAGAGCAGTAGTAATTGCCTCGCCCACTCCTGTGGCTGCTATCGAGGCTTTTTGATTAGCCCAAAATCCCGAGCCAGGCAAAGGTACATCTCCGACTCTACCAGCAGGTCTGTGACTGGTGCCACCAGTACTTGTTGCGCATGCCAAAAGACCATTTGAGTCGCGGGCAATAACTCCGACTGTATCTCCCTCGCCTCCGTGAGGAGGTCGGCCCTCAACTGGGGCCTTGATGTGGCCCCTCTGGTCAGCCCAGATTCTTGCTCCAATTCCAGCAAGGCCATTTATCTCTTCATCTAGGAGATCCTTTGCTACTCGTATCGGATTAGGTGTTTCCTCCATTCCAATTACGAATCCAATCTTACCATCTGAAGTCTGAATAGACGCATCTAGGGAAACTGATCCGTCGTTTCTGAAAACACCTCCTGTACCTGCATTGAATACCGGATCATCTTCGAGCACCACACAGGCCTCAACCGCAGCCTCGATTGCTGAACCGCCGGATTTTAGAATCTCGGCTGCTACTTTAATCGCCATCTCTACATTTTGCTGTCTATCGGGACCCGGTCCCGCTCCTCCATGGGCTACTACTGCAGGTACCGTCATCATCTCAACTCCTAGTAGCTCCCTGAGTATTGGCCTCACTGAGCCTCAAACGCGTCTGCATGAGGATGGCTAGGAGGAAAATTATTCCTGCTACTCTAAATGAAGTGTGATAGGTCCAAAAGCCATCTCCTTGAACTGTCAGTGACCAGATATATGCAGCGGTTAAAGGGCCGAAAATCCTAGCTAGTGCACCATATCCTTCCTGCGCACCCATGACCATACCCAACTCGTAACCCCTAGTTTTTGTCTCGGAGGTGAGAACTGATGATTGAGTAGGAGAGAACAGCCCATTTCCTATGGCCATCCCTGCCGATGAGCCAAAGATCAACCAACTAGCTTCGTATGGCACATAGGGTATACTAGCAATTCCCGCACCACATAGCAGGGTTCCGATTAGCATCAATCTAGACATTCTGAAACGCTGCGTCAAGGGGCCAATTAACGCGCCTTGTACGATAGCGCCCAATAGTCCAATGAAAGCGAAGACCCATCCGTTGTCTAACTCGCTCCATCCTAGGCCGCCGCTATCTGGATCCATCGAAGTAAACAGAATGAATGTTCCATGCATCATACTGAAGCCCATCAGGAAGAGAAAGTTGATTGAAACCAATGAGGAGACTGTTGGTAGTTTCATGACTCCAGCGATTTTTCTGAACATACCTCCAAATTCTTTGAGAATAGAGTCCTCTGAAGTTCTACGATTTTCTTCAGGTAGGCTTTCCGGTAAACGAGTAATTGCTAGTATGAAACTGATTAGAGAAAGGGCACTAGAGAATAGGCAAGGTAGAAGATAGGGGTGGTCTATCCAAATCTGTCCTTCGAATGGCGCTCCAATGCTTTCAGAGGGATCAGATAGAACGCCGCCAATGAATGGCCCAATCATGAATCCTAGACCAAATGCGGCCCCTATCATACCCATTCGCTTGGCAACTTGTTGGGGCTCTGAGATATCTCCGATGTAGGCGCGCGCAACCGCGATGTTTCCGTTACCGGCTCCTGCAAGGAAGCGAGCTACCACTGCCATAGTGAGGCTCCCAGATAATCCAAAAACAGTGAAGAAGATGGTGTTTGAAATCAATCCAAACATCAGGATTGGTCTGCGGCCCACTTTGTCGCTCAATGATCCTAGAATTGGAGTGAAAATGAATTGGGCTAGTGAATACACCGAGATGACAATGCCAACCCAAAGGTCCCTGCTCCCTACATCGGTGATGCCATCTGCAGTGGCAAGGTCTTGAACGAAATAGGTGAGGAATGGAATTACAATTGTGAATCCAATCATGTCAACTAGGACTACTAGGAATAGAATTCCCATCGGTGATTTGTCTTTGTCCGGCATCCTATCTCAACTGCTACGAGAGAAATAGGGCCTTGAGCATTGATGATGCTTCAAGCCGAGGGTTGAGTATCTGTCCCCTTCGAGATTGTGTCGATTACCTTAGCCAGACGCTCGACGAGAGTGACCTTTTCCTCCGCGCCCACGAGTGCATGCTGGAGAACTTCATCAAGAGAGTCGACGGGTAAGACCTCGACCTTCTTCTCCCACTTCTCGTCCATCAACACATCCTGCATATTGGCGCGTGGGATGACGACTCTATCGATGCCAGATTTAGCTGCGGCTTCTATCTTAGCAGTGACGCCACCAACAGGAAGGATCTCTCCTCTGACAGAGAGTGACCCTGTCATTGCTAGATTCTGCTCTATCGGAACGCCTTCAAATGCGCTGATTATTGCTGTAGCCATTGTTATCGATGCACTGTCTCCATCGACATTGTGAGTACCTGGAAACTGAACATGTAAATCATAATCCTTGATGTCCTTGCCGGTCAACTTCTTGACGACTGCGCTGATGTTTGTTACGCTCTCATTAGCTAGGTCAGAGAGCCCACCAGTGGCAATTACTCTGCCAGACATTCCTTGAGCCGGGGTGACCATTGCCTCAACAGGAAGAACTACTCCCGAATAGTCAGAAAGTCCGCTATCTGCACCTAGTACAGCTAGGCCGTTTACCCTACCTACTCGGTTTCCGCTGTTTACTAGCATAGCATACTCTGCCTGCCTATCCAAGTAGCGATCGGCCACCTGTTGCTCTAGAGGTTTGGCAATCATTCTCGCTCTGGTGACATGTTCTGGACCTGTGAGTTCTGCGCTCTCTTCTGCAGCAAGATCGCCAGCAATTCTGACTAGGCCGCCTAATTCTCTGAGTCTAAGGGAGAGTTTTCCTCTACGGCCCGCTCGCCTTTGGGCTTCCTTCAGGATAAGTGCTATCGAACCTTTGTTGAAGTGCGGTATAGGCTTGCCCGAGCTCTTCTTCAATTCATTCCTTACTTCTTGGGCGATGAATCTAATGAGGCGGCGGCGGTTTCGCTCGGTGTCGGGCATGTCCGTATTCACATAGACCTCGTAGCCGTATCCTCGGATTCTGCTCCTTAGGGCAGGATGCATGTTCTGAATACTATCCAGATTTCCTGCAGCTATTAGGATGAAATCAGTGGGAACTGGTTCGGACTTGGTGAGAGCTCCGGATGAGCGTTCCGAGCGGCCACTGATGGGGAGTTCCTTCTCCTGCATTGCGACTAGTAGAGCCTGTTGCTCTTCCATTCTAAGCATGCGAATCTCATCAATGTAAAGAACGCCCTTATTGGCCCTATGAACTGCACCGGGTTCGACTCTCTCGTGAGCAGGAGTTGCGAGATCAGCCCCCGATTGGAATGGATCGTGCCTTACATCGCCCAGAAGTGCCCCGGCTAGAGTTCCTGTCGCATCAATGAATGGGGGCTCGTCATCTCTCTCATGCTTGATGAGTAGTTTCGGGATGTTTGCATCCTCTCCAGCTGTCAGTCGAGTTCTGAGAAAGAAGTATCCGAATACTAGGATAAATGAGCCAAAGATGAATGTTAGAATCTCACCGCTCGAGATAGTGGCTAGAAGTAATGCGGCGCCAATGACAAGGGCGATGAAAAGAAGGGTTCTGTTAGTCCTCTCCTTTTGTATCCTAATCTGTGCTTTACGCTCCGAGATAATCCTAGATCCTCTTCCAGCAGGAACTGTCCTAACTCTTGGCTCATTCTCGTCTTCTTGGTTTCTAAACACTAGTATGTCCTCAAGTTGTTCCCGGGGTAGGAACTCTGTCATTGACCTAGAGAGCATTGACTTGCCAGTCCCTGGCTCGCCGACCATGATGACATGACGGCGTTGCTCTGCGGCTTTCCTAACCACAATCGAAGCTGCTTCCTGGCTGATTACTTGGTCAACGAGTTTGTCTGGAATTGGGACTTCTTCAGTAGATGTAATCTGAACACTCTCAATCCATTCTTCGATAGGAGTTTCACAAATTGGATCTTTATCCTCAGACACTCCGAAGGCTGGTCCGTCTTCCCACGAATCGAGAGCATCGGCCCCCTCATTCATCTCGTCCTGAGATTGCTCGGAATCACTCATCTACACTCCCCCGGGGTACTCTCTGATGCTCGCACCTTCTTGAAGGTGCGTCAAACAAGACAAATCGAAAACTCGCCTATTGGCGTCGGCGAAGGTACTCTTCTCCGTAGTAGTACCACTGCTCCATGGTCCATCCCGGAGGTAGTCCTTCAGGAGGTATCGGAGGCATCATTGGAGGAGGAGGAGGTATCTGGTCAGGAGTAGAAATTGGACTAGGATAGGGGATTGAGCTTTCGTCTGCCACCGATGTGTAGTCAATTGCTGAATCAGACTCAAAGCGTTGGCGCCTTAGAGAGATTGCCAGAGCCAATACCAATGCTACAGAGAGTAAAATACCGATTACAACAATGCCTGTTGAGATCCACTTACTAGCGCCAGAAACTGCATTATTATCCTCTCCTTCTTCCGACTCAGACTCGTCATCAGAGGGTTCGGTAGCAAACATCTTCAGTTGGATCTCGGTCATTCTATCGAATCCGTCTTGATCCTCGGCCGATACTGACAGAGTTACATAATCGCCAATTCCAAGGCCATTACCACTGGAAGGGTTAACGATGAATGGGCCCATATTATATGACACTCCAGACGAATGGCAGATTCCAGTTATTGAATTACATACAGACCAAGTAACTCTGATGTCATTGAGTTCTAGAGGCCCAACATTATCGACCATCACGGTTGGATTAGTGCCATAATCAGTAGTGTCGAAAGAGGCAACCAGATCATCGTCCCAGAGTAATGGTAGATTGTCAATAACCGTTACTGTGATTGCATAGGCGTTTGCATCGCCGTGCCGATCCTCGAGCATTATTGTGACTACTTCGGTTCCTGCATCTGGCCATTCCATGGTCAGAATACCAGTTATCTGGTTTAGTTGAGCCGCCCCTGGGACAAATGTACTTACAGAAGGCCAAATCTCTACATCGGGGTCGTCTATATCGGTCATCCTGTCTAATAGTTCCAGAGTGATTCTCTCTCCCATTTCGACAGTAAACTCTTCGATTCCATCCATATCCAATCGGGGTGCATCGTTGACATTTAGCACATGGAAGACTATGACAGTATCAGAGGTCTTGGAACCATCACTAGCCCTAATCCCTAACTCAACCATTCCAGTAGAGTCGTCATCGAGTGAGTTTACTGAGAGAGAGTGCCCGGAAATACTCGCTTCAACTAGGGATTCGTCAGAATTAGAAATCATCTCAAGAGTAAGTCCTGACGCCGGAATTGGATTGCCGGCATCGTCTGTATCGGACAAGAAGCCAGTGAGGCTGATGCTGGCAGAACCGCCCTCATTGAACGACTGGGGAGGAATTGGGGCCCACCTAGGGGCTCCATTTTCGACTACATTGAACATCAACATCCCAGAGTTGGTATCGTCGCCATCGTTGATTGTGACGAAAATTCCCTGAGGAATCGGGTTTCCTTCACTGTCTCTGACGACCTTATCGAAGTTAACAACTACTTCCAAAGTAGAGGAATCCCACTCAATGAATTCGGGAGAATTGCTGTCAATCATCAGCATTGAAAGAGGAGTTTCTGCATCATGTACTCGATCAATCAGAGAAATTCGCTCATCACTCTCGACCTTTACTGTCGGCATACCTGCATACTGTGGGTAGTCTCCGTTGAGAACCACAGGGAGTGCATTTTGTAGTTCGAAAGCCTCATCCGAAATTAGCCAATCTCCATGCTGTCCTCCAGAATCAGTCCATCTGATTCTGAGGTCGTAGAGTCCGACATCGGCATTGAAGGGCGCGTGTATGGTTTGCAAGTAGCGGGCATTTCCACCACTCCCCACTAAATCAGAGGATGTAATCCAGGTGTCGTCCCAGAAATCAGTTCCCGAAAGTGCGTAATGCATTGTAGGAATCATAGTCGTCATGTCATCGACCAAGTCATTGGAAAGAGCAGTGCTTTCAAACTGGATAGTATCTCCTCTTTCTATAGAAATTGAGCCTACTGCAGTCGGCTGGTTGGCCACGGGAGCCATGTCATGAAGTGCGTTTGTGTCTGCATAATTGTTGGATGCTACTCGATCTCCGGACAATCCCGAGATTCTAGCTCTGAAAGTAGTGGTTCCGGATGCATATGTGTCAATGCTAGAAGTATCAAACTGGATGTTTAGGGACTGAGAGGACCCACTTTGAATAGGCTGAATGGAGGCTCCTCCAATGTAATTCTCGTTCAGACCTACTAGTTCATAGATTGAGATTTCTCCTCCGTCAGTGTACGAGTCAACTCCGTTGTTGGTTACTTCTACCGAAACATCTAGCGTGTCACCGGATACGAATCCGAGTCCACCATTTTGGTTATCGGCAGAAAGTTCTGAAACTTCGAGGTCAATTAAAGGCAACATATCGAGATCAGTTGCAGTCAGGAAGTTGTTGTAGGAAGAGTGTGGGCCATCCATCAAGGCGATAACTGGCCAGAAATTCTCAAACTGTGTGTAGCCGCCTGCAGCTCTAACGGTATTGAGAGGTACTGTCCAACTAGTCTCAACTGGATTGTTGGGGGACATAGTGATTTGCTCAAAACCGTCTCCATTGCTGTTCAACAGCCAGTCTCTGAAGTTGTGATGTGGCCTTACTCCGTTGTCGTATGCATCTGCTCCTACCTTCTCAGTAACAGCTGCGTAAAGGTAGGCATTTACTGACGAAGTTGAGCCTAAATAAGTCGATTCCACAGTTACAGTAACTTGGTTGGTGGCACTGTTCAATGCTACAGAAAGACCCAGTGAGTATTCGGAAGCAGCTGAACTCATACACCCTCCTGCTGAGTATTCGGCATCGTAGTAGTTCGAACCTGAAGCGCCGACCTTGTAGCAGGATCCAGACTGCGTGTCAGCAAACGAAAAGGTAGGATACCCTCCTGATGATGCCATAACATGGCTCCTTCGATTAATTGGAGAATCGGATGGCCAACCGCCTGAAGATGATTGGAATATGGAGACGAAGGTAAAATCTTCAGGATTCGATGACTTCAGATTGTCGAGTGAGGGCGAGGCGCTGCTCATGCACGGTCCACACCAGTGCGCTCCAACATATTCGCCGAATACAGGGTGGCCTGGGCTAGTTGCATACAGAGGCATCTCTCTTTGCTCCAATTCCTCCCTATCTGGCATTGATTCGTCGACGGATAGTACGGCAGAGAATGACAAAACCACTACCAGAGCTGCCAAAGTCGATGAACGGAGTAAATCGCAGAATCTGATGTAATCCATCGATTTGCCCCTATGCAGGGGCTGTATAACCGTGTTGGGTAAATGATTTGACAAAATACGGCTCTTTAGAGAGCCGAAGGTATTGATTACCCCCGACTCAAGCAACTTGTATGGTGGACGAGGGGGGTGGGCAATGGGTCGCCCTTCGAGAGGACGATGGTAGAGCATATCTGCTTCGTCGAGTACCTGGTGAAGTCAAGGTCAAGGGGTTAGGGAGATTTGACGCTGATCAACTTCTCAGTGGCTACAGTTTTGGCGACAGGATAACTGTCGGACAGAAGTCTCTGACAGTAGTCGACCCGGCACTCCCCGAGGCGCGTCGAAATATGGCTAGAAGGGCGCAGATAATCGGTGCCAAGGATGCTGGTTTTCTGATTTCTTGGATGGGGATTGGAGTCGGGTCTCGTGTCCTCGAAGGAGGGCATGGGTCAGCTGGCCTAGCCATGCATATAGCAAATGTTCTGGGCTCCTCTGGTACTCTGATATCGGTTGAATCCCGGCCCGAGCACGCCGAGGTTGGCAAAGCGAATATGGAGCGTTTGGGAGAAGTCATTCCCGAGTTTCCCGAATGGCATTTGGTAGACGGGGATCTTAGTGATGTGGGCAATGCAGTTCGCAAAATATGCGGCTCACTCGATGCTGCAATAATCGATGTGGCAGAGCCGTGGAGAATAGTCCCTACAATCGAGCCTTTGTTGAGAGCGGGTGGCAGGGTCGCTTGCTACTGCCCCACTACTATCCAATTAGAGAAGTCATGGGAGTCGGCTCAGAGCCAAGGATTGGTCGTAGAATGGGCCGGTGAGATGATTGAGCGGAAATGGGTCAAAGCTAGCAAGGGCGGAGTGAGGCCAGGCAACCAACCAATGGGCCATACAGCATTTCTACTGATTGCGGCAAAGATAGCCCCTCATGAGGAAGAGTGAGGCGATGCTCTGAGTCTAATTGGTGGCTTCAAGAAAAGGGCCACTGATGTGGGTTGGAACTTCAGAGTGGTAATGAATGAATTTCTTAAATTCAACATAGTTGGAACCTTCAATTTCTTCTTCTGTTGGGTTCTCTATGAAGTCCTCTATTGGGTCGATCTATGGCCCGCCCACACAGCTGTAGCTGCTTGGGCAGTCTCGAATGCTATTGGTAATGTTGAATCGCACTTTATGCACTACAGATTCACTTTCAAGTCTACATTTTCCTACTTCAGAAGTATGAATCGGGCCTTTTGGACATATACAGGTCAACTAGTAGTCACAACATCATCCCACTACTTAATGGTTGAAATTCTTCTAGTGCATCACAGAATTGCTTGGTTGATTAACACATGTGTTTTTGGATTCCTAAATTTTGTTCTGATTAGATGGATTGCTTTCCCTCCTGAACTCGATAAGTCGTTTCAAGAAAGATTGGCAGATGATTGATTCTCATGGCCCGACCATTCAAAACCCGGATGCTGTAGCCGGGCCATGCGCGACAGCGGCGGATGGAAGCCCACGGCCTACCGAAGTCACACGATAGGTGATGTCACTTCAAGTGGGGCCGGAATGATTGGTGAAGAAGTCACAATCTCAGGATATGCAGAGACCGTTCGTGGCAGAGGGGCCATTTGCTTCCTGATGCTGAGAGATGGCACAGGAAGAATACAGGCCTTCCTGAAGAGAGATAATATGGATGAAACAATATTCGATTCCATTCAGTCTGCTACTCGTGAATCTACCATCCAAGTAACAGGAACTGTTGCACAGAAACGCCCACCCAAGGTGCCTGAGGGAGAGCCTTTGCCGCCACCTGAATACGAAGTTAGTGTTACTTCTGCTGCTGTTCTTGCAGATGCCGCAACTCCTCTCCCTGTTGGAGTAACTGATGAGGTTAATGTTGGACTCGATGTCAGGCTGGACAATCGCCATCTGGACTTGAGAAGGGAGCATGTGAACGCTATGTTTCAACTTCGCAGCAAGGTTCTACAATACGGGCGTGACCACTTGATCACAGAGGGTTTCCAGGAGATTAACACACCGAAGATTATTGCTGCAGCTGCCGAAGGCGGTACCAATCTATTCCCGATGAAATACTTCGAAACTGATGCATACCTATCCCAGAGTCCTCAGTTGTACAAGCAACTTGCAGTTCTCGGCGGACTCGAGCGTGTTTTCGAGATAGGTCCTGCATTCAGGGCTGAGAAGCATGATACCTATAGACACCTCAACGAATTCATATCTTTTGATATCGAAGGTGCGTGGATGAATGATGAGGATGTCATGGGCGTCCAAGAGAGAATGATTCACTACATTTGGAGTGAGGTCGCAGCCAATGATCAAGGCCTCATTGATGTGGTGAACGAATATCGGGCAAGTCAAGGTCAAGATCCAGTTTCCGTAGAAGTTCCGAATATCCCATTCCCGCGAATCCCATATTGTGATGCAATCGAGATTGTCAAGGCAGGAGGCGGTGATATCGAGTGGGGAGACGACATTGAAAGTCATCATTGTGACATTATTGCAGCCGAGTACCCCGGTTTCCACTTCCTACCTCGCTGGCCAATGTCAATGAAGCCATTCTACATCCACCATAAGGAAGAAGAGAAGGGTTCGTCAGGGGGGCAATTAAGTCGTGGTTTCGATCTAAATTATGGACGCGACGAAATGACCAGCGGTGGCCAGCGAGAGCATCGAGTCGATGTGCTCGAGCAGAATCTTCGCAACATGGGCCTTGAACCGGAAGACTTCAACTTCTACACAGATGGTTTTCGCTACGGTGCTCCCCCACATGCAGGATGGGGATTAGGTGTTGCTCGCCTTCTGATGGTTCTGACTGGAGCAGGGAATGTGCGCGAAGTCGTACTGTTCCCTCGCGATAGGAGTCGTGTGACTCCCTAGGGAATGTGACCGAAAATAACGGGTATCTACGACCCCTCCGCGAAGCGGGGACATGGTCAAGCCGACATTTGCATATTTGCTCTTGAAGGAGCATCCTTACGGTCGTGAGATGCTTCGCCAAATTCTCTCTGAAGGATTTGTTCCTTCTATCGTAATTACTGAAGACTCAGTAATTGGAGATGAGGAGCGTGAGAAGTTTCTCAAGCGTATCGAGGGCAATCCAATAGCCCCTACGATCGAGACTCAATTGGCCGAATTGGCAGTATCTGGAGTGAGTGTTCCTCATCTCGAAGTACCAATCCACAACTCCGAACAGGTGATGCCGCACATCGCAGAGATACCACTAGATCTTGTCGTATTCGGAGGCACTAGAATCATTCGCGGAGAAATCCTCGACCATCCCAAGGATGGAGTAATCAACTCACATCCCGGACTGCTTCCTGAATGTAGAGGTTCAGCTTCTCCTGCTTGGAGCGTTTACCACGATATACCAGTTGGCTCATCTACTCATTTCTGTGACAATGGGATAGACACTGGCGAGTTGCTTCTAAGGCGAGAGGTGCCTGTTAAGAGAGGTATGACATACGAGGACCTGTGCTATGAGACGCTTGTACTAGCAGGAGTCTTGATGAAGGAGGCGTTGATGGCATATGATGAAGGAAAGTGGGATGAAATGCGCAGACCACAAGGTGAAAGCGAGCACCCTACCTTCCGCAACGCGCCGGAGGAGGTTCTCGAGGTAGTGGAGCAGAAACTTAGAGACCAGACTTATGCGCATTATGTGGATTAGGTGATTACATGGAAGAATTGTTGAATGAAGAATTTCCGTTTGCTGAAAACTCACTTGCGGGGCAAACCGCACTTGTCTGTGGTGCCTCGAAGGGCATAGGACGTGCTTGTGCACTAATGCTGGCTCGTGCAGGAGCCCGTGTAATTGCATGTGCCCGCTCACAGAGTGATTTGGACACGCTAGTTGCCGAGATGTATGGTGAAGGACATGAAACTGTGACCCTGGATCTCGAAGATATCGATGCTGTACGAGAAGCAGTATCGTCGATGGGAGTCGTCCATATAGTCGTGAATAACTCTGGGGGGCCTCCTGGAGGGGCCCTATTACAGAACTCACTCGAGGATTTCGATGGGCCGTTTCGCAGGCACCTGCATGCTGCTCACACTATCGTACAGATGCTCGCACCTGGTATGGAGAAATCCGGCAGTGGAAGGATAGTCAACATAATCTCCACATCAGTTCGGGAACCAATTGACAATATTGGTCTTTCAAACACCCTCAGAGGCGCTATGGCATCGTGGTCGAAGTCGCTCTCTAGGGAGTTGGCATCTTGTATCACCATCAACAATATTCTACCTGGATTTACCGACACTGACCGATTAGGGTCTCTAGCCTCATCGATTTCCGAAAGGACTGGTGCTTCAGTTGAGAGCATAACCGAAGATTGGCTTGGAGGGGTACCAATCCAGCGACTAGTCGATCCGCTTGAGACTGCTGTAGCCGTCACTTTCCTTTGCCTTCCTTCAAGCGGGGCTATTCGTGGAGTTAGCCTAGCAGTCGATGGCGGTAGGATGAGATCAATCTGATTGGTGATGGCTTGCTCTTCGATGTATTCTTCTCGATTTCTCAGACACCTGACACCAGTGGATATACTCCTAGCGAGAGCGAGATGTTTTCGAATTTCTTTGAACAGGTGGAATTGGCTGATGATTTGGGCTTCGGAGTAGGATGGGTGGCACAAGCTCACTTGTCTACAGAAGTCCAGAAGCGTAATTCAAATCCTGTAGTGCCACATTATCCGGGCGAGGTTGGGCTTTGTACGGACTTCTTCCAGGTTGCAAGAGAAATGTTTGCTCGCACCAAGAGGATGGATGTCGGAAGCGCGGTGATGTCAATTCTGGCATCGGGAGGGCCAATTGCTCAGGCGGAAAGAGTTGGTTCTTTCCTTGCCCTACATGGGCTGAATCCAGAAGAATCGCGAAGATTGCACATTGGGTTCTCAGCCGGGCGCTTTGAATTCATGGCTCGCCCATACGGCATTGTCCCCCGTGATTCAGTTGAGGAGGTCGCCTGGCCGGCACTTAGGGGCCAAGTTTTTGCAGAAGCATCGGAGATATTCCTTAGACTCCTCAAGGGCGAAGTAGTGTCAAGTGACATGATTCGCCCTACGATTCTGACCCGAGATAATTTCCGATCCGACGAGGACTGGGAAAAGGTACAGCAGGCGGCAGTCACGGAGAGACGATTGGATTCGTCACCTGAATCTATCGAAATTAACCGAAGATACGATTTTGAGGAAATCAAGACGATTCCACAGGATTGGCGTAGAGAATTGCTAAACCTAGTTCTAGGAAGTCATGACTCTTCACTACAGGTCGAAGTCAACAAACAACTTCCTGTACAGGTGTTCAACCTCAGTATTACTCCTCCTCATATTATCGATCAGACTCACGACAGGATGGCGGAGAATTACCATCCTGACGGTGGAGATTGGCATCGAAGCATGATGCCAAGAACTGTCATGGTTTTCGTTAATGACGAAGCGGGACTCACTCCCAAAGAGCAGGACGAAGCCGCGATGGAAGAGGCGAGGTCTGCTCTGGAAACTTACTGGAGTGCCCTAGAGGGGACGATAGACCCTTCCAAAATTGAGAAGGCAACAGACAACGCTGTAATTGGAAATGTCGAAACTGTTAGTTGTCAGATTATAGAGAGATTCGACCCTGAAGATCGGTTGATGTGCTGGTTCGACTTCTTCAACCACGACAGTGACAGGGTGATGAGGAACATGACGGCATTCATGACTAAGGTCGTACCGCGAGTAAACGGGGGCGAGTGAATGGACGAGGATGTTGGAGAACAGCCATCCGGTGTTTCCCCGGGAAGGCCCGGTTCTGCAGTATATCCAAAGAATCCACTTGGAGAACAGTTCGAAGGAATAGCGACTGGCCGTGATGTCGAATGGGAGCCTTTGGTGGATTTCCGACGCATGGATGTAAGTGAAAATACCATTCATGGTGCAATCGCTTGGGCACACGGTAACGAGATAATTCATTCATTTGGAGGGAATGTTCTCGTTTATGGGCGCTCAATGATGAAACCTCTAATCATGAAGGTGTTCAAGGATGTTCTAGCGGAAGAAGGACTGAGTAGTGAGCAATTGGCTATATCATGCTCATCGCACAATGGCGATACTGAGCATGTTGCAGCGGCACAATCTCTTCTTTCAGAATCTGAATGGGGACTGATGCAATGTCCTCTAGATGTGCCTCTAATTCAGTTCGGACGGCAAGTGAGACGCCCTCGTAGGTGGTTTCACACTTGCTCAGGCGAGCATGCGGCGATGCTCAAGGCCCTCCGCAGAATGGGAATTAATAGAGCAGGCTACACATTGCCGAGTTCACCTTGGTTCCCGATGTTCCTAGATGTCCTGAGAGATATGCTGGGCGATCCTGATTGGGAGCCACAGAGAGTGGCGAAGGACGGCTGTGGGCTGCCGACCGTTTCCAATACTGTAGATGAGTTGGCAATTCTCTTTGCGGGACTTGCCGGCGAGAAAGACGATGATTGGATTTGGGATTCGATGAATGAACACCCGGATCTGATTGGAGGATTCAATCGTCTAGACTCGACCTGTTTGAAGGCGGGCGAGGGAAAACTACTCGCCAAGGAAGGAGCAGATGGGCTTCTCGGTCTCTCAGTCATTCACCCTGACTGGCCAAAGGGACTTGGAATTGTAATCAAGATAGCTCACGGGTGGAATAGTCAAGCGACTTGGTATGTTGCTAGATCGGTTCTCGGAGTGCTTGGGATTCCGCTTAGAAATCCATATCCTCTACATCGCCAAAAGGCCTTCATCGTACCCAGAATTGTCCCTCCTCAGTATCTTGACCGTCTAGAGAGTGTTGTAACCTGGGACGAGTGGGATCCTGATCGAGATAGGTTCACGATGGATTGGAAGGAATATTCTGAAGCGATGACTCGCTCCGATCCATTCTCCAATGAGGGCATGGAGGGTTCCTAATGGACCCTGAGAAGTGCTGTGAATCAGGATGTAATCCCTGCGAGCGTGACCCTGATAAGGAGGGGCCAATCGATTTGTACAATTACATCGGAGGCGAGTTCGTTTGCCAATCTGGTGATGAATGGATGAATGTTCTGGAACCTGCAACTGGACTTCGGTTTGCACGGGTCCCATTGTCTACTTCAGAAGATGTGGATGCTGCGGTGGCAGCGGCCCGTAAGGCTCAGCCAGCATGGGGTGCATTGAGTGTGGATGAAAGAGCGGTTTGGTTGGACCGAATTGCGGATGCCCTAGAGGAACGCTACGAGGATATTGCATCTCTGGAGAGTCGAGATACTGGTAAGCCAATATCTCTCGCTAGAGCGGTAGATGCGAAACGTTCAGTGACTAACTTCCGATTCTTTGCCGGACTCCTTCGAGAGCAGGAGTCGGAAATCTTCGAAATGGAAGATTCGACCAACTTCGTTGTTCACAAACCGGTAGGAGTTGGTGCTCTAATCACTCCTTGGAATCTTCCCCTATACTTGCTCTCATGGAAGGTCGCACCGGCAATTGGAATGGGTAATAGTGTAGTTTGCAAGCCTAGTGAACTTACACCCATGACCGCAGACCTACTCATGCAGGTAATTGACGATGTTGGACTTCCTGCGGGCGTGGTCAATCTAGTACATGGAAACGGAGGGGGCGCTGGCGCCCCTCTGGTTGCACACCATGATGTAGATCTAGTCTCATTTACTGGTGGAACCGATACAGGTCAGAAGGTTGCTGCATCAGCTGCTCCGTCATTCAAGAAACTGAGTCTGGAACTGGGGGGAAAGAATGCGAGCATTGTATTCTCCGACTGTGATATGGAAACTACTGTTTCAGGAGTGGTTAGAGCTGGTTTCCTGAACCAAGGACAAGTATGCCTTTGTGGTTCACGTGTTCTAGTTGAGGACTCAATTTACGAACAGTTCCGTGACCGTTTCGTCGATGCCGTAGAATCGATGGTTGTTGGTGACCCTTCAGACGAGGCGACTGAACTTGGAGCATTAATCTCTAGTGAACATCTAGGCAAGGTAAGCGAATATGTCGAGGTAGCGAAAAAGGAAGGAGGAAATCTGCTGACAGGAGGTCAGCCGTCTCTTCCATCCAAATTTGAGCATGGTAACTGGATGGCACCAACGGTCATTGAAGGATTGAGTCCTGATTCACGATGCTCCACCGAGGAAATATTTGGTCCCGTGGTTACACTTCACCGATTCGGTAGTGAGGAAGAGGCTGTCGCCATCGCCAATAACACCCGATACGGGCTTGCCGGTAGTGTCTGGACCAGCGATTTAGAGCGTGGCAAGAGAGTGTCAGAATCGCTGGAAACCGGAATGGTTTGGGTCAATACCTGGTTACACAGAGACTTGCGAGTACCATTTGGCGGGGTCAAGGATAGCGGAGTCGGCCGAGAAGGTGGGAAATGGAGTCTGGGCTTCTTCTCCGAGGCCATGAATGTGTGTGTCAAACACGATTAACTCAGCAACAGTCAAAGTCCGCTCTAGTTCGAGCGTGAGCAATGCCACCTGTAGGTATCGTTGGTCTCGGGGCTTATGTACCACCCAAAGTCATGACCAATGAAGACTGGGCGGAATTGATCGATACCAGTGACGATTGGATTACCACCAAGACAGGGATGAAAGAGCGTAGAATTGCCGCAGACGATGTCTGCACCAGTGACCTCGCAGTAAACGCTTGTAGGCAGGCCTTGGAAGAAGCAGGGATAGGGCCCGAGGATGTGGATCTGTTAATCCTCGCCACATCCTCGCCAGATGTTCCTCTCTCTTCTACAGCAGGGATAACCCAGCATAAACTAGGTTGCACAAACGCTGCAGCCTTTGATGTCAATGCGGTTTGTGCTGGCTGGGTTCATGCCCTAGATATTGGAGGACGCTTCGCCGGGACTCCTGGATACGACAATGTGCTGGTTGTTGGTGCCGAAGTCTACAGCCGAATCCTCAACTGGGAAGATCGCACAACCTGTGTCCTCTTCGGTGACGGCGCCGGAGCTGCCGTCCTTCAGCAAGTAGACGAAGGCAGGGGTCTACTAGGCAGTTGGATGATGTCTGACGGCGCCGGAGCCGGAGTAATAGAGATCCCAGCGGGAGGAGTCAGGAAACCAATTCCATCTTCTGGATTCGAAGATGGCGACCAGTACTTCCACATGGATGGTCGAGCGGTTTGGGACTTCGCGACAGAAGCCTTCCCTCAAGCGGTGAAGGCTGTTCTCGAAAGAATAGATTACTCACTAGAAGATGTATCAATGATTATCCCTCACCAGGCCAATATCAATATCATAAAGACCGGAATGGAAAAGCTCGGTCTGCCGATGGAAAAGACATTTACAAATCTGCACAAGTATGGAAACACGGCGGGTGCTAGTGTACCAATTGCAATGCGGGAAGCTATCGAAGAGGGATTAATCACAGAAGGCGATCTAGTAATCACAGTTGCCTTTGGAGGAGGGTTGGCTTGGGGTGCCAATGCATTCATTTTGTGAATAATTAATCCAGAGGCGTCCAAGTTCCAGAGGAGACATCGAAAGTCAGAATACTGCCATCTGGATTCTGTGCGTAAACCGTACCAGAGTCATCAATCCATACCAACTGCCCATGTTCGTTCAACTTTGCATCTGGTGGTGGATTTGGCCTCTGTAGATCTGCCTCAAGGCCCTCTAGGAACTGACTAGTATCCATCTCTGACTCTAGTTGTGGAGCCGGTTCGACTGCCGGTTCTTCCGTAGGGACCTCTGTTGCCCTCTCTTGCTGCGGAATCATCACATTCTGAGTATGCTCGAATTCAGGGGTGGTTTCAGAATCATCTCTACGGCGCATTACCATCCAGCCACCAAGTCCTACAGCCAACATTGCTACTGCTAATGCAATGACCAATCCATATTTGGCGATAATGTCCTCTTCCAAGTACTTTGAAGCATCGTTAGGGAATGCATCTTCGTTGTCCCCATAGCCATCTCCATCAGAATCTGACCACTCGTTCGGATTGAGAGGGAAGGTGTCTACTCCGTCGTTGAATCCATCATCATCAGTGTCTGTATCTCTTGGGTCTGTGCCGGCGGCATCCTCATCGGAGTCAGATAGTCCATCGTTGTCATCATCAGTATCGGCATTATCTCCGATTCCATCCATGTCGCTGTCTGCCCACTCAGCTTGGTTGAGAGGCAGAGCATCGCTCCCATCAGGGAAGCCGTCGTTATCGTCATCAGCATCCTCGTCGCTATCCTTGCAGCCGTCGCCATCAAAATCTGAACCTGGACTGCTAGACCATCCCATCAGACCTGTCGGGCACATGTCCATGCCATCGTTGACTCCGTCGTTATCATCATCGGGGTCACTAATATCCTGTATCCTATCTCCATCCGTATCGAGATAGCAGTCATCACTTGAAATCGCCCCCAACTGTATGGTAATGTGATTCTCTGGACAATTCTCGTAACCAATATTCCTGGTCCCTGTTGCATAACTATCGAGTGGCGCAGGCATCTGATTCGACTGTCCATCAGTGGAAACATAGTATCCCGGACTTGCATCAATGCAAGAGAGTTGGCCGGGCGTGTCCTGATATGTCCCCGGACTGCAAGCAGTCTGGGCTGCGCTAGCTTGCTTGTCTACAAAATAACCCGGATCAGCAGGTAAACAATCCGCCGCACTACCAGAAGACTGGGAAGGATTGTAGGTACCAGCTGGACAAGCTGATTGCGAAGTTGAGGCGTATGAAGAAACGAAATATCCTGGATCTGCTTCTAAGCAGTTTGACTGAGCCGAGTTAGGCTGATAGGTACCCAGTTCGCATTCAATCTGCTCAGGAGTAGCCCACTCGCTGGCATAGTGCCCCGGATCGACATCCATGCAGTCATCACGATCATCGGAACCTGCTTCGGGATTGTATGTAGTTGGAGGGCATTGTTTCTGAGTGTCAGATGCAACGCTGTCAACATAGTGGCCCGGCTCGGCTAATGTACAGGAAGATGAGCCTGAGTACTGTTGGAATGAGCCTATCTGACATTCCAACTGGGACTGGAAGTTAGCACCTGGTACATAGTGCCCGGGATCAGACATGATACACGAAGACTGGCCTATACTCGGCTGATATGTTCCTTCCACGCATGGTATCTGTTCTGCTGCACCGGCCATTGGGACATAGTTTCCCGCATCGGCTGGCAAGCAGTCTGAGGCAGAAGTTGAGGCGGTTTGGGTATTGTATGTGCCGATCGAACATGCTTCCTCATATGTCGATCCGGGAGTGCTAACATAATGCCCTGGAGCAGCTTCAGTACAAGCCGACTGCGAGGTGTTAGCAGTGTATGTTCCTACACTACAGGGCGTTTGTGAATCGGCCCCTTGTGAAGAGACGAAGTGGCCTGCATCTGCCTCTAAACAAGAAGTCTGTCCAGAAGATGGTTGATAATGGCCAGGTGTACAGGGAGTTTGGTACGATGAGCCAGGGTCAGGAACCGCATAGCCCGGATCAGCATGCATACAATCTAGCGAAGTGTTAGATCCCAGAGAAGGATTGTATGTGCCCGATGAACATGGAGTAGGTGCTGTGGCTGCACTGGTGTCGACATAGTGCCCTGATGGAGAAACGATGCAGGCTGAGGCTCCGGGGTTGGGTTGGAATGTTCCTAGGTCGCATGCCGTCTGATTGGCCGAACCTGTGTTGGAGACATAGTATCCAGGGTCCGCAGCATTACACCTGTCGGATGCAGATAGAGGTTGGAAAGAGCCGATGTCACAAGGAGTTTGAGAAGTAGCTGCTAATGTGTTTACATAATGCCCGGGATCTGCACCGAAGCAGTAAGATTCTCCGGTGTTAGGTTGGTAGGTTCCCAGGGAACAGGCTGTCTGGTTAGTTGCTGCCATCGTGGGCACATAGTATCCTGCAGAGGCATCAATGCAAGATGATTGTCCGGTATTAGGTTGGTAGGTACCGTAGTAGCATTCAGACTGCGAGGCGGAGCCCGTCGTACCCACGAAGTGGCCAGCATCGGCATCAAGACAACCTGTCTGAGCGAGTCCGGGCTGGTATGTACCAGTTGAGCAGGCCTCCTGACTGGTGGCTCCTGTGGTATTGACATAGTGTCCCGGAGAGGCCGGGATTTGATCAGCAGCCGCGTATATATCGACATAGTGACCAATTGTAGCCTGAATACAATATGTCTGTCCGGGTGCCGACTGGAAATTACCGGGAGTACACGGAGATTGTGTAGTCGAACCGGTCGTATTGACGAAATGCCCAGGATCTGCGTCAAGACATGCTGGTTGCCCAGTACTAGGTTGGAAATTACCAGGGGAGCACTGGTAGTCAGTTACTCCTAACTCGACTTCAATACTCAAGTTTGGATCTCCAACCACAGAACCGTCTAAAGTGGAGAATAGCCATACTTGCAATTGGTACTGTCCAGTTCCATTCCATGGTGAAACGAGGATATACAGCATAGAATCTGACGAGAAATTTGTGTTGTTAGTAGAAGTCTGATCGTACGCAGATGTGTAACTCGAATTCAGTAGATTGAGATTCTCGTCGTAAATTGCCAAATCAAAGTCGGCACCTGATGGAGAAGTCAGACCGACACTTACTCCCGAGTCCCGAGGTACACTCATCGCAAACAGGTCTTGTAGATCCGAACTAGAATGGATTGTTCCGTTGTACAGTGCACTATTCGCCGAGATGTTGAATGCTGATGAATTGTATGAACCCGCATCGCCGAAAATCTGATCTGAGTAGTTGCCTGCAGCGCTGTTGACGCAAGAAGTCTGGCCTACTTGCTCCTGATACATTCCCTGAGAGCATTGAGTCTGCGAAGTTGCTTGAGTAACTGAGACATAGTTACCTGCCGAGGATTCGTAACACAAATCATAGCCAGAGCCAGGCTGATAGGACCCGGTTTCACATGGCCTATGGTATAGGTCCCCTATGATTGCAAAGTGACCTGGTTCGGCCGGTGAGCAGGTCAGCCTACCCCAATTTCCAGAATCACAATTCATCCACCTGGTCGGATTGTTTGGATAGGGATCGGCGGCTCCTGAAACTCCATCTCCGTCATCATCTCCAGCCATATGAGTGTCAAGGATATTGACTACTCCATCTCCGTCCATGTCTTGGTCAGAATAGGATATATCTGTACCACTTGAGAAATTCATTGTATGAGGAGTCAGTAAGTCATCTGTAGTTCCATCGAACTCGCCTGACTGCCTGCCCCAACACTGCACAGAGTAGTCATCGAGGATAGCACATGTGGAGTCTGAACCAGCAGAAATCGCAATTGCGGAGCTGCCCGAGTTCAGATCAGTATAGACGGGCGTGTTGCCGTTTTCACCCGTGCACCCGCTTGATGTTATGACTGAGCTACAGGTACCATCTCCCCATTGGCCGTATGTGTTGACTCCCCAGCAGTTGATGGAGCCGTTATCTAAAATTGCACACATATGAGAAGAAGTCCCATCAATTGCTTTTGCTGTCCTTCCAGTTGGGATGTCGATATTCACTGAGCCATTGGTAACTGCGCCATTTAGTGCTGATGATGTATAGGTCTGACCCCAGCAGTATATCGAACCGTTCTCGAACAGTGCGCATACTCCGTACCCCGGTGTCGAAATGGCGACTGCCCTCATACCAGTGGAATGATTGACTTCAATCGGAGTGTTACTGTCGCTAGTTGATCCATCTCCTAGATTGCCATAGCCATTGAAACCCCAACACTTCACGGCACCTGAATTTGTAATTGCACAAGTAAAGTCGGTCCCTGCTGATATGGCCACAGCTGTTGTATTAGTTCCCAAGTCTACGCTGACGGGTGCATTTCTGTTGGAATTGGAACCATCTCCTAATTGCCCTAAATTATTACGACCCCAGCAACTGACTGAACCATCGGTGAGGATAGCACAATTGTGGTTATTGCCGTTTGATATAGCAGCGGGTTGGTGAGTTCCGAAGTCTACAGTGCCATTTGACTGAGAGAAAGAGCCTAGTCCCAATTGGCCGTAGTTATTCGTTCCAGCACACCTGAGGCTGTAGTTCTCTAGCAATGCACAATTTCCTGCGAGAGATACGACCTCATCGTTGGTGTAAACGGGCTGCCCTCCGCCGGTTCCAGTAGAAAAAGAGACTCTTGTCCCATTATTTAGGACGATAGTTGGAGACCCGGAGTTTAGTTCAAAAACGGAGTGTGTGAACACTGAGTCTCTCTGCGACCCGGGTTGGTTGAATGGTAGAGAAGGAGAGGGATTTGAGGTGGTGAGTTCGGAAACTATCCACGAATCAGTGCCCCATGAATCGCCAGATGTGCCCCCATTACCGTTGGCGAAATTTACTGCGAGTAAGAAGGTCACATCCCCAGTACCAGTAGAAGGCGCAGTCCAATCAACAGTCCATGTCCTTGCGTTGGAGTTTGAATGAGTGACTTCTCCGCTTACTATCTGGGCATTGGCCCCCGGATTGGAGAAAGTTCCTGAAGATGAGTCCAAATTGAATCCGCCATTTGTTCCTGAAACTCCTCCGGTTCCCCCAATTGTAAGAGAATATACTGCCCCGGGGGTATATCCTGAGCTCGGAATGTCTGTAGTTAGTGTGGGAGTCATTGTGTTCCCTCCTCCATGACAGCCCCCGCAACCTGAACTGGAAGATCCAGTCTTTCCAGAGCTGTTTGCAAAAGCGCCCTCGGGCACTGCAAACACCATGACCATTAGTACCAGTATTGCGATTCCTCTCTGTCCTGAATTTATCATAATATCACCACTGCGCTCTTGGGGCAAAGACATTCGTCGGACAGGTCCGACTGCTGTCAATTAGGAGAGGAGCGGTTATCTAGCCAATATGACTATTCCTGCGCCTCGGGCGCTAGTGCATCACTACTGATTGTCTCTCCAATAGCCGGGCAGTTCTAGTTGTGCAGCAGCAAATGCTTCCTCGGCCGAAGAGAAGAGTCTTCCTTTCTCGCGGGCGCGTGTTGAAAGAAGGCGCCATGCTCCTTTGCTGCTTATACCAGGAATAGCCTGCAGTTGATGCTGGGTCGCAGAATTCACATCGATTCCTAACTCGACTCCGGTGATGCTTCGCTTACCATGGCCTGTAACCATGATGTCAGATGAGGTCTCAAGAGGGATTCTATACGGAACTCCGACAAGAATCGGGTATGCTCCGATTTGTCGGCCGAATGTAATTCCTGGCTTCCCTCGAATTTCCTCATCGCTGTACTTCGAATCTAGAACCTGTTCTGGCCTCCGAATTCGATCATCCTGCGCCTCCCACCAGACATCTCGGAGTATAGTACCAGTAGGCAACATCTCCTCTAGTAGAGGAGCATCGATTTCATCCCTAACCTCTTGTTTGAACTCTCTAAATGACTTCTCGGGAACTTCTTGGAAACCCTGTCCCTCGACCTGTCTGATGTTTATTCTCCTTAGCCAAAGGCCTTCGGACCTCAGTACCCTTAGAAGTTGTAGATTCATCTGGTAGCTTTCTTCTGTCTCTCCATTCAATCCAGCGATAAAATTGAGCCCTGGCAATAGTTTGGGAAGTCCCCTATCTCCTTTTTCTCTACCGAATTCATTGATATGTCTGATTGCATTAATGAGTTGTTCCGGGTCACAATTCAACCAGTTCTGTTCGTGCACTTCTGGATCGGCTGATTCCAGTCCAAAAGAGAGGACTGCGCCGTCAGATAGTGTTTCAACTAGGGTTTTGGTAATCTCTGTTGACGGTTCTAGATTCTCAGCAACAATTGAGGGATTGGCATTGTCAACATGTAAAATCTTGAGTCTCTCGTCTTCACGAGCACCGTGTAGGACCTTGGCTATCGGCTCTGGATTAGGAATTGGATACTCCAGGTCCTCTACCCCTTCTGCCTTGTAGGTGTAGATGTCTGTAGCCCCTCCTATCCTAACATTGACAACTCTAGAATCCAATGCTGCTGTTATCTCGCTTAGCACATCCTTCTCTGTACGCCACAAGGGCAGGCCCTTCTTGGGCTCTATACAGAACCTACAGCCTCGCTTGAAGCGAACACAACCTTGGTACAACTCGATTTCGTAAGTCAGTGGCCCTGCCCTGCCATCTTGTGTGGTCAGATCTGGGTGATCGGTGACGGCTTTGGAAGATGCTCCCGAAATTGCCCATCTAGACCACTGCTCAGGTGTTCTTTTTTTGTGTTCCCAATTACCTGTGGAAATGAAGTTATCAAGTGTAGCATCGGTGTCTTGCACCGCGCAGAAAAGGTTGGACCGTAATGAGGTCCAACCATCATATCTCCAGTGCCTAATGGCCCACCCTCCGCAAAGAACTGGAGATGACGAGGGGAGAATAGAAAGTACTTCATCGAGTTCCTTTCGACTAATCGGAGTGCCTCTGACATACTTACCAGGAACTATTGCTCCTGCGAGAATCACAGCTCCATCAAGGTCCGACAATTCACTGCGTAGATTTGCCCTTGCATCCGGAGTAGAGAGGCGTTCCTTGTGGTGGAGTCTCCACTGATCAATTGTCATGTATGTGTACGGGACTCCTCGTGATTCGAGAACACCGCAGATGTATCTGATATGAAAGCCGAGATAGTTCGGGACTCCGAATGCTGCAGGTTCGTCCTCATATCCGTCTAAGACAAGCCAACCTTCCAATTGCTCCACGCCCAGACGTACAGGCCGGAGGTATTCACCGCTTCGCTAGTTTCTACGAGGTCGGCGTCGGCGACTTTCTTTTGGCTTCGATTCTTGGACTGTTATCTTGCGAGAGTGGATCTCTGTATCGTTCAATTCCTTGACTGCGGCCAGACCTTCTTTCTTACTTGAGAAAGTGACGAAAGCGAACCCTTTCGAGCGTCCGGTCTCCTTGTCTTTAGCGATGTGTACATCATTTAGTTCCCCATGGGCTGAGAAAATCTTCCTCAATTCATCCTCTGTAGCATCGTAAGACAAACCGCCAACGAACAACTTGGACCCCATAGATTCCTCTGCCTTGGACCTTGCAGCCACTAGAACCTCTCTTTCCTTGGATAGTTCTTCTTTCGTAGCCGTGCCTTCCTTGACCTTGTCCATGCAGTCTCTGCATCTGATGGGCTTGCCGGGAGTTGGTTTGAACGGAACCTCGGTCTTGACTCCACAAAGTGTGCAGGTCGTAGAGTGCATCTCTTTCCTTGGCCTCCCTCCTCGGCCCCCTCCTGCTTTAGCAGTGCGCTGGCGTCGAATTGACTCGGGAATCTCATGCGACATTCCTCTTCGATGGTCGGCAACTGGAGAGAGATAGGGGCGTGCGCCATCATGCCCTAGCATGGCCTCAGCCTCTGCTGACCAGCGATCGCCTGGGCGGTTTAGTGACTGAATGTCTTCGCCGAGGACATGTCCGTGGCCGAATCCGTTTGAGAGAACTCGGTATCCGGTGTAATCACAGCGAGAGCATTTGACATTGAAATCTGGAGTTTCACTGCTGGCCTCAAGATCGAGTCCGCATTGAGGGCAGATGGCATGCAGAACACCCAATTCAGGTGCATCACGAGTAGTTGCCTTCATCATCGGCTCTAGTTCAGTGATGCGGGCACGAATGATGTCTCTCTTGCGCATTGCATCGCCTGCAGAAGGTAGGAAGCGATCGACAAAATTAGTGACATAGATGTCCGCGAACAACTCTTCTGCTGGAACATCTCTGTGACCTCCTTCCTTATCTTCGATGTGAAGTACTCTGACCTCAGCGGTCTTTGGATTGATTCGGTTGACCTCGGCAATGATGATATCACCAATCTGAGGTGAGTTAACAGATGGTCGTGAAGAATCCACTGAGATTTCTCCATCACTGTGAACCAGAGTACCGGCGACGACGGCAACCGAGCCAGAAGAATCAGTGTGAATGCCTTCTCCTACTTCGGAACCATCAGGAATAATCACGCTTGAGCCGGGAGTTACGAAGTCGCCTATCTCAGCAGTCATCGGCCCGCCGACCGGACAACCCCCTATGAACGGTCCGGCATGATTGAGCCGTAGGCTCATGGTGGTATAAGGCGCCAGAAAGCGGCCCTGGTCTTGCCTCTCTGTCTGCTGTGATGAGAGTAAGCTGCTGGAAGAGCAAAGTCCGCCTCACCATATCTCTCAACGGACCAT
>MDSW01143996.1_pt1 | contig 31216 bp, 35 predicted proteins | sample 811171 | NCBI WGS metagenome assembly MDSW01 (sample SAMN05326641, study PRJNA326480) | marine metagenome | isolation source: seawater | place: Atlantic Ocean: North West | collected 2012 | reverse complement strand
TTCGCCCCCGCCGCGGAATACCGAGCCCTATGGGCGAATGATGAAGAGATTGTTGTTGTTGTTGTGCGGACACTGGGTTCCATTGCGCTACTCCACAGGGAGATAAGATGTGACCTCTCTTGCCGCACAGTAGTCCACTAATCACTCAATCAGTCCAGATAAACGCCCTAGAGGAATGTAGGCGGCTACTTTTCGGCTACTTTTGTTAGCATTTATTAGCATTTCAGGATCTGGTAACGAATTCTGAAATTCTCGTTACGGACGACACACCATAACTCGTGCGGGACATCGTCCATGGTCCGTTGCGGCTACTTTTTGGCTACTTTTGTTAGCATTAATTAGCATTGATCCGAGCATGGCCTCCGCGCCGAATAGTGCTTTTTTTTCAGTTAGTAGGGCACAAATGGCCCGCGAAAACGCTTGTCTGTGCCTACATGCATGTAGGCGCGTACCCCCTAAAACAAGAATTCCAAAGTGTATTCAACATATAGGGGGGGCCGGCGCCTGGTTTTCCGGGTTTTTTCAACTCTCTTGGAACCTTCACTTTTTTTTCGGGAACTGGATGGCCTTCAGTATGTTCTCGCCATAGACAGAGCTGCCCGACGGCCTGTAGGAGTCTATGTTCTTGAACGTCTTTTGTTTCGACTGGGCGGCGGGGGATGGTTTCTTCTCGGATTGCCTAGCAAGCAGGAGTGATGGGTCTCTCTCTTCTGTAGGACTGTCGTTCTGAGGCTTGGGAACGCCCATTCCATCCACCACCACTCCGGTCTTTTTCTTAATCTCGTGGCGGACATACGAAGGGACCCAGTGCGCCCACCCTATGAGAAGTAGATTGGGATGGGTATACCTAACAGCGAATCCGTTGGATCGCAGCTTGTCTATAATGTACGCCGTGCACTCACGAACATCGTACCTGGGTACGCCAATGAGGGTTTCGGGGACCACATACCAGCAGGTTTGATCGCCGTTCCTCTGCCTGGACGCAGTACGGACCTTGGAATGAATGCGCGACAGAATCTTGTTGTACAGAGAAAGATCCTCCAGCGACTTCTGCTTCTGGTATTCGTACAACTCGTCGAGGTTAACGTCCCTGCCTTCGTCACACGCCTCTCCAAGGGTGAATATTGTCTCCATTAATGTAATTCTCTCCTAGAAAAAATCTTAAAGACCACACCCTAGAGCCATTCATTGCATGCCTGACATCGAGCACCTGGTGCTAAGTGCCGGAGGGGTGAACGGATTTAAGCTTTACGGAGCCGCTAGGGAGGCGGCAAAACTCGGTTTGTGGCGTGTGGACAAGATTAAGACGATACACGGCTCCTCCGCCGGTGCGATGATGGGTGCCATGCTGGCCCTGGGCTACGACTGGGACTGGCTCGACGACTACCTGATCAAACGGCCGTGGGAAAGCCTTATTGCCGCAGATGAACGAATGCTGGAGGCGTACAGCGCGGGCGGAGTGTACGGACTAGAAGTGGCAGAAGGCATACTGTCTCCTTTGCTAGAAGCGAAAGGACATAGTAAGGACATTACCCTCGGACAGTTCTGCGCGGCGACAGGAATCGATATGTACGTGATCGCAACCGAGGTGAATACGCCTCTGCTCACGAAGGTCATTATCAGTCCTAAAACTCATGGCGACTGGCCTCTTGTTACCGCCATTGGCGCCAGCGCCGCGTACCCACTTCTGTTCCGGCCGGTCCGCAAAGACGGTATGTGCCTCGTGGACGGCGGCCTCCTATCTCTGTATCCAATGAGCGAATGCCTGACGAATGGATGGCCCCCTGAGACGGTTCTGGGCTTTCGCTTGGCATGGCCACTTGAACCAGAACCAGTAGGAGAAAACGCATCTTTGATAGATGTTGCCAGTGCATTGCTCCGTCGGACCCTTCAGAGCGTTTGCTCGCGCGATCACCGCAACCAGACAACAGAAGGAGTAGTCGAGGTGACATCGAGTGCGGCGGATCTGTCATTCGACAGTCTTCGGGAAGCAACGGGTGACGCCGCGCAGCGTCTGAAACTAGTCAACGAAGGCGCCGCCGCGGCCAGAGAGACATTCCTGCGAGTGAGGGGCGTTCCTCCCCCGACTCCTCCTACAGAGACGTCTGAACAAACTGGTGCAGAGATTTAATGTCCGGGCGAGCATCGTAGTCAACGACTTTGTCTCCGTCCACAAGTTTGATTGACGGGTAGCCCTGGACCCCGTAACGGTCGGCGAGGGCCTTTTCCTTGTCGCAATCGACTTCCACGAACACCAGTTCGCGTCCCTTAACTTGCTTGCCCTTCATCTGGGACTTGAACTTCTCCCAAATGGGCTTAGCGGTCTTGCAGTGGGGGCACCAGGTCGTATAGAAGAAGAAGACCGTGGGGGGTTGGTCCGCCATCTTTCCCGCGAACTCCTTATTGGGCACGTATTTGGGGTCAAGGCTGGGCGCAATCTTGCTCCTGTAAACGAGCACAGTCACGGCTACGAAGAGGGCCACGAGGCCGATCACCACCAGGAACATTCTTGTGGGGGAGGCGGCCAGCGCGGCTTTTACGCGTGCGAGCATGTTATGTTAATAGCCAGGAAAAAGGGCGGGGTGGAATCGACGAAGGCTTAAGGCGTGCGCGCTTCTTACCATGAATGCAATTCCGGACAACCACAGGTGCTCTTGTTGAGATTCGGAGATCGGAGTACACTACGGATGGTGCTTATGCTCGCGCCGTTGCTCGGACCCTCGGACTAGCTATACCCCCGCGGTCTTTGCCGGCCAGTGAGAATCCCGAAGCGGTCGCTAACATGGTTAGACAACGGTTGCGCACACAAGCGCACAGAGGACGAGGACCAGGAGGGCGCTGAAGGCAATGTTGCGGACTACTCCACTCTTCTTCCTTGCGTTCTTGTCCGACGCCAGAAGATAGGTTTCCTTTGCCAACACCCAGCCGGAATATACGACCGCGAGAATCGCAACCCCTTTGCCTGCTATGCGCAGAGGCGACTTGGGTGCCGTGGCCGCGATGGTTATGACCATGACTAGAAGGGCTGCGCCAATGTAGAGACACGCGGCCTTAGTTGACTCGCTGTACCTGTGGACCGCATCTTCAGCTTGTGTCATCCTTGATATACATGAGACAAGTTTTCTGAGCTTAATGTAGTATGCCCGGCAAACGTAGGACGCGTCGCGTGAGATCACGCCCTGCTGGCAAGACGTACACCCGGAAGCACTATTCTAGCGGGGACGGAATGCTCACGACGGTCTGGGGGCCGAGCATGTGGCACTACTTGCACACAATGAGCTTCAACTACCCCGTCCACCCGACATACGCGGACAAGCGACACTACCGCGACTTCATTCTTTCCATGAAGTACGTCCTCCCCTGTAAGCACTGCCGAGAGAACCTGAAGAGGAATCTCAGAGCGCACCCGCTCAGGGCGTGTCACATGCGTGACCGCGAGGCGTTCTCCAGGTATGTGTACAGGCTGCACGAGACCGTCAATAAGATGCTTGGGAAGAAGTCTGGGCTAACCTATTGTAAAGTACGCGAGAGATACGAGCACTTTCGAGCTAGGTGCACCGCCGGCGAGCCGAAACTGTTCTCATTAGGCAGGCCCAAGGAGAAGGGGTGCACCGAACCCCTCTACGGCAAGAAGGCCAAATGCGTAATCAAGATTGTACCGCAAGACGCTAAATGCGAGACGATGCAGATTGACTCGAAGTGCGTCAAGCGCAGATTGGGTGAATAGTTCGATGCGACCACTGTGTCTCTCCAACTATCCTTACATGCCGAACTGGCTGAAGTCGGTCAAAACCGGCCTCGGAAGATACTGCGAGTTGTCGGTGCGATAGTTGGGCACCTTTTTGCATTCGAATGCTGGCTCGGGGCATCTAGCGCATGGTGGACAGGGCGGGCATGGCTCCTGTCTTGGGCACTCTGTGCGAGTGGGGCAAGCCGGACAAACCGGAGGCACCACCTCGGACTTCAATATGTAGAGGTCTTCATCTCCGGACACGATCTGGCTCTGCGGTATGCCCGCCGGGAGTGCGCCGCTCGCACCACTCGCCCCGCCTTGGCCGGCGGGGGCCTGGTAGCCGTTCCCAGTTACCTGAGCCTGGGGGGGTGGCGATCCGGCGGCGGGCTGCGGCGGGCCCTGTCCGCCCTGACCTGGAAACGATCCTGGGGGCGTGTTCCCACTCCATCCTCCACCGCCATCACCGCCGTAACCTCCGCCACGATAATGTGGTGGGGGGCGTGGCGGGCGCGGACCATACGGGCCATATGGGCCGTCATCCTCGCTCTCGGAGTCTGAGTCTGTCTGGTTCGAAGGGTAGCGACGTTTCTTTCTGCGGCGCGCTCGGTGGGGTCGCCCCCGCGAGGCCCTCGTGCTTGTCATTCCCTCGATACCAGTCGACTTCTTTAGCAGCGGGCACAAAGCAAGGGCGCCCAGCAGTATTAGAAAGATTCCCAGCCCCGTGAGCTTCATTGATATAGTCTACCTCAGGAAAAAACATTGGGGGGCGCGTGCTGATCTCTATTGTCTCGTGCACAGTAATGGCTTTTTGTATAGGGGGCCCCCTGCCGGCAGCTTCGGTTGTCCAGATAGCAGGTGATTATTTAGTTGGCATAGCCGGGGTGTGCTGGTTCGTTCGAAGAGTTCACCCCCGCTACGAGGAGCGCGCATTCATGGACTCCGTCGCCTGGTTTGGGGCAATAGAGTTCATACAGCCGAGACTAGGATGGGTGCAATACAAGCGTTGCGCCACCGAGTTCTGGCTGCCCTACGACACGACCTGGCTTCTCCATGCGGTATGGGATGCACTCATTGTCCTAGCTTTACTTCGGGCCATGGTGCTGGTGCTGGGTGGCTCGTCAGTCCGTAGATGGGACAGGCGCGCTCCCATCCTTCTGGGGGCGATGGGGATGGCACAGGAGCTCGCACTGGAGAGCACGCAGACTCTCTGGGAGTATGTACCATGCCTCCTCAATCCGCAGTGGGCAACACTGAATGGGCGGCCCATGACGCTGCAGCAGTGGCATTGGTCGGTGATCCCGGGAATGGTGTACACTCGGGCTTTGCGTGGACAGTGGGAATTGATGACTCTTCAGGACAGGTAGGCCCGCGCAATGTTGCAGCGAAGATACACTGCGGATGCGGGTACAGTCGAGGTCGGTGTTGACGAGGCGGGTAGGGGACCGATGTGGGGGCCGGTCTTCGCCGCTGCAGTCGTCCTTCCAGCGGACTCCCCCACCTTCCCATATGGGGACATGAAAGACAGCAAGCGCTTCCACTCCAAGAAAAGAATCAACGAGGTAGCCGAGGTGATTCGCCGCGAGGCCCTTGCATGGGCGGTTGCCTCGCGAAGCAGCGAGGCAATTGATAGGGGGAACATTCGATCAGCTACTCACGCAGCGATGCATGATGCCATTAAGAGCGCGTTGAGTAGCCTGACGCTAATCAGCGATCCCATCCTTCTCATCGATGGGACTGACTTCACCCCCCTCCCGTGGTCGAGAGATGGCGGTGAGGTGGGGTTTGCGCATCACACGTGTGTACCCAAAGGGGATAATCGAGTGGCATCCATCGCCGCCGCCTCCATCCTCGCAAAGGTGGCCAGGGACACATACGTGGCTGAAGCATGCGTCGCCAGTCCGATTCTTAGCGAGCGATACGGGCTCGACAAGAACCAGGGTTATGGGACTCCCCAGCACCTCGCTGGGCTACGGGCCCACGGCCTGTCCGCGGAGCACCGGCGGACCTTCGGTCTTTGTGCTCGCATCCACAACGAGGAATTGAGCTAAAGACCTATCCCGTCTTTTATCCTCAATGCGGATTATCGTTTTCGATACGGAGACTACTGGACTTCCAACCAAGCGGCACGCCCCAGCGTCGGACACGCTCTCGTGGCCGCACATTGTGCAGATAAGCTGGATTGTGTACGATGCTGGAACGGCCAAGATCCAGCGCGCCGAGGACCATCTGGTCAAGCTTCCGGAAGGCGTTGTGATTCCAGAGGCTGCATCAAAAGTGCACGGGATCACTGCGTCGCAGCTCGCCCGAAAGGGCGTGGACGCTCAGGTGGCGCTAGAGGCATTCATCAAAGATCTCAGAGCCGCTGAGCGATACGTCGCCCACAACCTGGGGTTCGATCAGGCCGTCATTCAGGCCTCCTGCCATCGACTGGGCATATCACCTCCTTTTAACAAGGACACTTGTCGCGCGTCCCCCTATTGTACTGCGAAAGAGGGCGTGATCGAAACGCAGCTCTGGGCAGAGAGAAAAAGTGGGTCCCGGTTTCTCAGGTATCCAAAGTTATGGGAGCTCCACCAAACGCTATTCCAATCCAACGCCCAAAACCTCCACGACGCACTCGCCGATGTCTTGGTCTGTTTGCGCTGCTATCTCCAGATGGCTCATGGTCAGGACCTCATGACATGTTCTAGGGCCCGGCAGCTGTTCGACCTATACGGGATTGGATCCAACAAGCGGCGGAAATTGAGCCATGCCCGATAGTGCGTGCACGGACCACTCTACCATGGCCATCCACGCTCAATCTTCTGTCTCTTCCTCGAGTCCTCCACCCAGGCCCCCTCTCGTGCGCACACACGGAGTCGCTCGAGGTCTTGGTGTCGCTCGAGAGAGACCTTCGCTGGTGGTGCCCCCTGTCGGATCGCTGGAAATGGCGATGGGTCCTTCCCCCGCATCCTCGTCTGACTTGGAGTCCGCACCCCCCGGCCCGACGGCGCCGCCGTCTGGTGGTTCTGGGGTCGGTCTGATCCGTGGCGTTCCCTTGGTACTCGGCGCAGGCTGCCTCGGGCTGGGCTGGGCGGTCCTCGTTGCCTACAGTCTATCCTTACTGTCAAAGCACCGGGCGCAAGAGGTAGAGGCGTCCTGTCCGGGCCGCTATATCCACCAAGCCTTAGGGGCGGAGCTGGGCGTGGCGCTGGCCTTGATGGTCGCTTTGGTCGGCAGGGTGATGGTGGAAAAAACCCGCACATACTTGCGCATCGAGGCCGCAGCGGCCATGCTCACTCTTCCAGTTCCTATCTGGGCTATCAGCGAGGCATATGGATCGTGCGGCACGAACGGCAGTGGGATGGACCTGTCCGGTCTGATCACCGTACTTCGCCTGTTTGGATTTGTCCAGGTGTCTCTCCTGTCGTGCGTCTGCGCCCAAAATTGCCGAGCGGCATGCGTCCAGGATCGCGCGGGGGTCAATCCCGTGAGTGATGTATAGGAAGCCCGATCAGTCTTCAAGGCCGTCCCACTCAAGGTCGTCGGGTGTCTCGTACCCCGAGTCGAATCGGATGTATTCGATCGCCCAGCGACCATCCGGCTCTAATAGTTTGATAATCCTACAGTGGTCGCACTGATTGAATCCGCCCACCACTCGCATAACCCGTAGTTTTTCTAGTGTTCCTTCAGAGTCGGACTCTAGTTCCTGGTGGATTCGCAGGCTGATCGGCAATCGCGCCTGTTTGCGGGGCATAGCCTGCAGGGCCTCGGCCAGTCCGCTCAGGTCTCCGTTGTACGAGGGCACACTCGCCATGGCCATCTGGATCCTACTACCCAATCAGTAGTCGTCTCAATTCCCGGAAATTATCTGAGCAACCATGGCTGAGCCCTGACGCGATGCCAACTAGGCTCGCCAAAAAAACTTAGTAGACCTAAGCTCTTTTCTCCAAATGAGCAAAGAGCTTGGCCAGTTCTTCACAACCGCAGAGAGTCTGCATAAGGCCATTACTGCCTTCTGCAGACATGCCAGGCGCGGGAAGCACCCCGTCTTGGAGCCATCGGCCGGGCGTGGCGATCTCGTCGCGCTGCTGCACCGGGAGTTCCCACGTTGCCCCACACATGCCTTCGAGATTGATGAAACGCTGCCTGCCGCACATACGCGCGAAGTAGACACGTGGCAGCATGGTGACTTTCTGAAGAGTACTACTCCGTCACCTGCCTACAGAACCATAGTGGGGAACCCTCCTTACGTGAGGAGGGGTCCTTCCAATTTGTACATCGACTTTATCGACAAATGTCTTAGTCTCCTCACGAAGGACGGGGAGCTGGTTTTTGTCCTACCCGCCGACTTCTTTCGACTGACGGGGACAATGCCGGTCCTGACTCGCATGTGCGAGGTAGGGGCGTTTACTGACATTCACTGGGGCGAGTCGGAGAACCTGTTTGAGGGTGCCACAATCGACGTCGCGGTGGTGCGGTTCCAGAAGGGCCGTAGGGCGAAAGGCCGGTGCACCGAGTTTCCGTCGGGAGAGAAGCGGTTCTATCGAATGGACGGAGGCAAGTTCGAGTTCTACAGCGGCGCTCCCTCGGCGGGCACCCGATTGGGGGACATAGCGACGGTGCACGTGGGGCTGGTTTCGGGGCGCGAGGCCATTTTCAAAAGAGACACGCCATCTAGCATCAACATCCTTGTTGGTGAGAATGAGAGGGACCGCTACCTGATGCCGCAGGGATTGGGAGATCCGGTCGTAAAGGAGTTCCTCCTCCCGAGGAAAAATGATTTGATGGCACGCCGAATTAGGAAGTTCGATGAGAGCAACTGGTTCGAGTGGGGAGCCCTCCGTAACCTTAAGCTGATGAAAGATCGCGCGGGCACGAAGTGCGTGTACATAAGGTGCTTGACTCGGTCAAGCCGTCCGGCTTTCGCCGGCGAAGTCGAGATGTTTGGGTCGTCGCTTATCTGCGTCGTTCCTCGTGGCCCGTCCGCGGTGCACCTGCCGCTCCTGGTCGACTTTCTTAACTCTTCTGCCTTCCGTGACCAGCATACGAGGGGTGGTCGGTTCCGCGTCAGCCAGCGGGAAGTAGCGCTCGCCCGTGTCCCCATTGGCGCTACGCAGAGCACATAGTGCAGCCAACCTCTTCTTCTTCTGGAGCAATAGTGAACTGCTGAGGATTATGCTTAGGCTTACGACGGAGATAGTATATTCCCGTCTTAAGACCGCTCTTCCAAGAGTGGAAGTGCATCGATGTGAGTGCACGATAGTCAGGGTCTTCCATCCACAAATTCAGGCTCTGTGATTGGCAGATGAATGCGCCGCGATCCGCGGCCATATCAATCAGATGTCGCATTGGTATCTCCCATACCGTCTTGTACTTTTGCTTTATCTTATCGGGAATGCCGGTGATATGCTGTATGCTCCCTTTGTTGGCGATGATCTTGTCCTTCAAGTCCTTTGACCAAAGCCCGAGGTCCACCAGCTCGCGCATGAGGTATTTGTTTGGCACGACGAAATCGCCGGCGATCGTTCGCCTGGAGTATATGTTGCTAGTGAATGGCTCGAAGCACTCGTTGTTGCCGAGAATCTGGGAGGTCGAGGCTGTTGGCATTGGAGCCACCAGTAATGAGTTTCTCAATCCGAACCGCCTTATCCGTGCTTTGAGTGCTGCCCAATCGTACCTGTCCGGGGTTGGATCTACTCCCCACAGGTCAAATTGGAGGATTCCCTCCGAGGCCGGAGATCCGAGGAAGGTAGAGTAGGAGCCCGCCGCCTCTGAGCGTGAACGCGCCAATTCGCCAGGAATGGGCTTGACACGGGCAAGGATTGCGGCGTCGCAATCGCTCACGAGCTGGTACTCTTGGCAGACAGGGTCGTGTGACTTGAAGATGTCGACCTCGAATTCTGGATAGGCGCTCAAGGTGCGGATCCCTTCCAGTCGCTCCTGGGACAGCTCGCACGACCGCTCAAGCGATGCATGATATATTGTCTCGAAGATCAGTTTGTTGACTTTCCTGGCTTCTTGGCTATGGAAGGCTAGGTCCATCTTCGCGAAGGCGTCTGCGAGGCCTTGGACGCCGATCCCGATGGGCCGGTGGCGAAGATTGCTTCGCCGCGTCTCCGGCGTTGGGTAGAAGTTGATGTCGATCACCCTATTGAGATTGGCTGTAACGATCTTTGTTACCCGGTGCAGCTCCTCGTAGTCGAACTCACCCTTGCTTGAAACGAAGTTGCTCAAGCCGATGCTAGCGAGATTGCAGACGGCGGCTTCCCTCGGGGAGCTGTGCTGAACTACTTCGGTGCACAAGTTGCTGGATTTGATTGTTCCCAGATTAGACTGGTTCGATTTCGCGTTGCACGCGTCTTTATAGAGCAGGTAGGGTGTGCCTGTCTCCATCTGTGAATCCAATATCTTGTACCATAATTCTCTGGCGGGAACGGTACGTCGCGCCCGCCCTTCAGTCTCGTATTCGGCGTATAGTTGCTCGAACTCAGCGCCGTGGACGTCCGCCAGTCCGGGCGCGGAGTCGGGACAAAATAGACTCCACTCTCCGTCTGCCTTCACGCGCTCCATGAACAGGTCCGGGACCCACAGGGCGTAGAATAGGTCCCGCGCCCTTTGGTCTTCGTCTCCATGGTTCTTCCTGAGATCAAGGAAGGCCTCTACGTCGGCGTGCCATGGCTCGAGGTAGATCGCGAACGAACCGTTTCGCTTCCCCCCTCCCTGGTCAACGTATCTGGCGGTCCTGTCGAACACCTGGAGCATGGGAACGAGTCCGTTGCTGGTCCCGTTGGTACCGCGGATGTGGGCGCCAGTAGCCCGGACATTGTGGACGTGGAGGCCGATTCCGCCTGCCCACTTTGATATCTCAGCGCACTGGCCGAGGGTTCGATAGATGCCGGATATACTGTCTGACTGCATTGCCAGGAGGTAGCACGAGCTTAGCTGGGGCCTGCGGGTGCCAGCATTAAAGAGGGTTGGAGTTGCATGAGTGAAGTACTTCTGGGACATGAGGTCATAGGTCTCCTTGATCTTGGTCAAGTCCCCCATGTGTATGCCAACCGAAACCCTCATCCACATATGTTGCGGCCTTTCGACCACCTCTCCCGACTCACGCATTAGGTACGCACGCTCCAGGGTCTTGAATCCGAAGTAGTCAATCAGAAAGTCTCTTTCGTAGTCTATCATGAGCTCGATCGCCTCGGCATTGTTGGCAACATAGTTCTGGACCGCATCGGATACAAGGGGTGCCCGAATTCCGTTCACGTCCCGGTGCGAGTTCAGCTGGCTGACCGCCTTTGCGAATGAGTGGGCAGCGTTCTTTTGGCAGTTTGAGATGGCGACCCTACCTGCCAAGACCCCGTAGTCCGGGCTGTGGGTGCAGAGGGATGCGCATTGCTCAGCGGTGAGATTGTCAATATCTGCGGTCGGGATGCCAGAGTAAAGCTGGTCCACCACCCGCATAACGAGGTCCGCATAACTTAGTACCAGGGGCGGGGTGCATTCGGCCCCAAGTGCCTTCACCCTGTGCAGGATCTTATCGAACGAGACATCTTGCATGCTCCCGTCTCTCTTCTTGACCTGCATCTCGATATCGCCCATCTAGAGTTGGCTCGGAGAACAACATTTAAGTCCCTCCGCGCCAACAAACCACGTGATGGGCGTAGCATCACGCGCTGTCCTCTCCCTTCTCGCAGTTAACAAAGTAAGAGAAGACTGACCTTTTGTCGTTGAAGACCATGTCGTTGAGCCTCTCCCCCATGTCGTTTCGTCTGTAAATGGTCCATGTGATCAGGTAGTGACACCGATCGTTCTTCTTTAGAAATGCTGCTCTAGACTCTGCCGCACTCTCGGACTCCATGTACCATCCACTTTTGTTGAAACCCGGATCGGTGTTCCAGCAAATAAAGTTGCAACCGGTCCTGACTGTTTCATAGTCGTTGATGAAGACGGAACGTCTGTGTCTCCGGCAGAGCTCCCGCACCGCGTACACGAAAATATCCCATCCCAGGTGCCGGTTCTGGTTTAGGACGCTATTCACGAATCTAAGGCAGAACGCCGATGCCGGACTCTCCTTTCGTAAGAATAGGGATGCGGACCCGACTACGTCTCCAAACTCGATATCCACCATGCACTGCTGCCCACTAAGGGAATCATACAGTTCGTTCAGGTCCCGAACGAGGATGACGTCACAGTCGAACCAGAACCCCCCGTACTTGTGAAGGGCGTAGTACCGCACGAGGTCGCTTTTGTGTGCGTATCCTAGGGTGGGGAATCTTGGATGGGGCGTAATATAATCGTGGACGTTCTCGTCATCCATGAGAACCAGCTTCAGGTTGTGTTTTTTGCAAAACTCTAGATTGTGGTCATACACTGTCCGGATGAATGCGGGCATTCTCGCCACCCCTTGGCCCCAGTACTGGAAAACGAGTAGTGGGTCCCTTCTTGCCATTAACATAGAGGCGCGTGTATTCTTTGTGGGGCGAACGAGGACTGCGGTTACGCTGCGCGCAGACTTTATTCTAGAGGGAGTACATAGACAGATGGCCATGTCCATTTCCACCCTGCGAAACACTCTACCCTATGCAATATTCCTCTTCTGGTTAATGGCCATGTTCACGGCATGGACGCTACCCTTGTTGAGCAGACCGGCGCAGGGTGCGCCAAAGGCCCAGACGAGTCAGGAGGCGCGGCAAACGAAAAAGGAACATCGCGCCAAGACCAGTGATGGGAGAAAAGAGGGATTCCAGCCGGGGCGTTTTCCCGAGGCGCTGGACCACGCCCTCCTTACAGGCTCCTACGAGAGCGCCGATCCAGTCGGCCTGGGGCCCTATACCGCGGCGGAAGGATCAAGGAACTATCCTGTGTTTCCTGCCGGCTCATGCGGCTCCAACAATCTGCGCTACTGGAAACGACCGGGGAATGGAACATCCGGCTTCGCGGAGTTCGACGGCGCGCTCTACAGGGCGACGGAGCCAGTGTACCCTCCCCCTCCGAAACCACCGGCGTGGGACGCGGGGATCCGAGTTAACTTCTATGAGTCGTGCCTGCACACAGGTGGCGGATAGTTGAGCGGGGCGGTGGCAACATGAATCAGCTTGCGCTTGGAGGTCGGAGGCTCTGGTTGGTCCATCCACGGAGGCAGTTGCTCTAAGTGAATTGGGTTGCATTCACCTCCGTCCGGGTTCATCTCGAGAAGACATTGAGGCTCTCGAATCGGAACGACCGGGGCACTCGGTGTTCGGCGCCTCTTTGGAGCGCGGTGTTCACAACCGGCGGCCTTCTCTCTCTGGATGGTTTTCCAGACTTGTTCAAGCCTGGTCCCGGCTGCAGCCATCCAGCGCTCGTTGTACTCGACAAGAACACAGCTCACGACATCCAGCCTCCAGTGGATGTCTTGCACCCATGTGTCTTTGTCGCGCTTCTTCAAAACGCGCGTTGACCACTCGGCTGCTTCTTGCGCGGTTATGCCCAGCGGCTGGTACTCGTAGCTGGGGGCTCCGCTGACTTGGAAGTGCATTATGCGACCCTTGAGTTTTCCGTCCGCTGAGTGCGTGTATGTTCCGTCGGCCAGGAACGCAGTCTCATCCTCGTATTCCTCAAACTTCATCTCAAGGAAGTCGCAGTCCTTCAGCCCACACACGGCCATCTGCAGTTGCATCTGGATCCAGTACTCCTTTTTCGGTATCCCAGTAATCTGGCGCGAGACCACGTTCTTAATCTCTAGCATTCTTCCGAATCGTGGGTTAGATGGATCGACGTTGATTCCATCGGGCGAAGCGGCTATACAAGATATCGAAGGATGAGGGATGCAGCCGAATTCCCCGACGGTCGTTCTATAGTTCCCCTCGTACCACATCACCGATAGAGGCTCGTACTTCTGCCCCCAATGGAGGGGAGAGTCAATGCTGACTCCGCCACCCCCGGGGGCGGCTGCGGGCGGCTGGCACTTGTCGTAGATGAGCTGATTTAGGGTGGACTGGGTGCCAAAGGCTTTCCATGCGCTGCTGGCGGTAATGTATGTCTTCCTGAACCTGTACCATTCATCCGTGCGCTGGTCTGGCTGAGGAATGGAGCGTAGCGCGCCGATCGTGGCCTGTAGCCTAGACACGTCGGTCCGAGTCAGGGGGGACGCGACCCGGGACGCAGTGTGTCGAGGCGGCCCCGTGGTGCATACGCACAGGTCAAATGCCCCTGATACAACGTCGTCAAGCTCGCCCTCCTCCATGTCTTCCAGTACACCTGTGGGGGCCAGCTGAACCTCGAGCAGCTCTTGCACGCTGTGTATGACGTTATCTTCGAATTCCATCTCGCATGCAGCAAGGGGCCAGGACTCGAAGTGCTCTAGGATGAGCCTCATGCTAGCTTCGACGAGGCTCCATGTCGTGCAGTCATCCGGCATGCACAGATGGGGCTAGTTGTCTTTAAGAGTTTGCGCAGCATCTGAGTCAATTTCCGAGCTGTTCCCGTCTCTCTGTCGGACCCGGCGCCTCTCTTTCCTCCTTCCTTTTCCGAGCGACTTAAGGGTAGAAACTCGGCGATCTGAGCGCTTAAGGGTAAAACGCTTGGAGGAAGCGCTGTGGATAAGGGACGGAATGCCCTTCACTTTGCCAGTTCCTGGGTCGTACACAACGTCCCTGGCTCCAGTAAGTCGCCTGTTTTCCAGGCCGCGGAGCAGAGTCGCCAGCAACGACGCTTGATCTTCCTTGGTAAAGTCGCTGCTCTCCGAGAGTTCGGCCGCGTACGCCCTTAGCTTGGCTACGCGCTCTGTGCGGTTCAGACGCTGCCAAGGTTTTCCGGTGTTGGAGCTAGACTCTGTCTCTAGAATCTGATCGACTGTGTGCTGGTCCCTCTGCCCTGAGGCGGATGGACCACGAAGACAACCTGTTTTGAACCTGAGATTGTTCAGTTCAGCGTTCTTGTCCTCTGACATCTACTTAGAGATGAAGTGCACAGTTAAAGCCCTTTTCTGCGCGTAGTGCACGCGTATGAGGAGAATTGCTATTACGGGCGCCTATTCCCAAGGCAAACTGGGCGGTGACGGGACTCGGAAAGAGGCCAAGTCCGCGGGGCCCGAGCCATCGCATCAGGAGCAGCTGCGGGCGGTAGGAGCGGCTCTACTGGAGCAGGAGTCGGAACACGAGGCATGGAACGCTCGTGCACACGTTCTGAAGAAAATACAGGGGTACCGGGCCCAGGACCGCAAGAATCGGCCCGACGCGCCCGCCGGAGATCTGACGGTGGATGGTGTTCTAGAGGCCTTGGTCACCTCCCGACTTCGATGTTACTACTGTAGAGAACCGGTCAAGCTGCTGTACTCGCTCGCTCGCGACCCCGCTCAGTGGACACTGGATCGGATAGATAACTCGGCTTCACATACCCACGCGAACACCCTGATATCATGCATGCGGTGCAACCTTGGCCGCCGCACCAAGGACTCCCAGGCGTACAGGGACGTCAAACAAATGGTGGTTGTTCGCGCCGGGCACGCGGACTGAAAGGCCGACTGTTCTCTGTCTGGGATGCATGTACATACTTGCCTGGAGCGACGGCACAAAGCCAGAAAGAACGCCGCGCTCACAGGAACCGGGTCCTACAGCGGCGCCGGCGCCGGTACCCTCTCCGGCACCGGTAGAGCCCGGTCCGGCTGTGGAGGCCCGTCCACAGTCACAGACCAGTACAGTCGAGGTGGCGCTGGAGACACGACCGGGATGGAGGCCAGAGCAGTTTCCGGGCATAGACGGTCGCTGCAGGGAGACCGCTAGTCAGCGCATGCAAGCTAGGCAGCCCATCAGCCGTATGACAGCCAACCCCTTCCTGGTGGGAGAGGATTACTTGAGCACGTTGGCCCTGCAAGATGCGTTTCTAACCCCGAAGTCTTCCCATCTCGCGCGCTCCGAAAGTACTTAAACCAGCGTCCAGGCAAGTTCCTATTAGATGCCCTCCTATTCTACGCAAAACAGCTTGCTGCTCGATAACCTAAGGGCCTTCTATGCCGTGGGCGACCGGCTTGAAACGATGCTTGGGATCATTAATGGAGAGTCGGACATATCACTCCGCATAGTCGACTGGTTCGCAACCAACTACGCCAAACAGAAGTATGTCGTTATCACGTCCCCCGAGGGGAAGCGACTGAACGTATATGCGGACTACAAGCTGAAGCTGAGAGCGTACTCAAAGAGAAGATTCGACCCGTTCTGCAGATGGGATCGGATCTCCTATCCTTACAAGGACAACATGAGCATACAGACAACAATCGGTCAACTCAACTTCTTCAAATGGGCTCTCGAGAATGGGGTGATTGCACACATCAAGGAGCACTACGCCGTCATCGAGAAGGACATGAACAACCGAAACAGCACCTCGCGTCGCCGGGGTCCGGGTCAGGGTGCAGGAACGAGAAAGCGCCGGGAAGAACTGTCGATTTCCGCTACGAAGAGCGTGAAGAGAGAGAACGTAGAGGTGGTGATTAACTTCGATTAAAACCTAGAGTTTTAACCGGCACCATGCTCAATGGGGGCGGCCCAGTCCGCTGAACGAGTCACTTACGAGGAGCTGCAGAGGCTCCAGGACTCGCCGAATGCGCTTATCATAAGCACGCTTCCGAACTCTGAGCAGACATGCTTGATTGCCCGCACTCTCCCGCCCGCTACAGAGGAATCTGTGCTCAATAGCTGCCTGAAGCGGGGAGAGAACGACCGCGCCATCGTGGTATATGGAAAAAACACTACGGACATGAGTGTCGAGAACAAATCTAAGCAACTCCGCGGCCTCGGTTTTAGTCAGGTGCGGGTGTACGTGGGCGGGCTGTTCGAGTGGGCTCTCCTCCAGGACATCTATGGAGCCCGTCTCTTCCCAACGACGTCCGTCTGTACGGATCCGCTGAGGTTCAAGGACATGGGGTCTTCTCAGTTGTGCATCCGCGGCTGATTTGCGATGTGGACATCTATGGCGCGGTTGGCAAGGCGGTCGGCGTGCTTATTCTGCTCCCTGGGGATGTGCACAATTCGGACCCGGCCTATGCGCCCGATCGCTTCGACAATGTCGTCGCGCAGACTCTTCAGGGAGTCAGTCTTAACGTCCCAGTCACCGCGCACTTGGTTTGCCACTAGGAGACTGTCTGTCTCCACGACGAGTGGCTCGCAACCGAAGCGGGGACACTTCTGCTGAACGTTAACTAGACCGCCCAGAAGGGCATGGTATTCTGCCCAGTTGTTTGTTCCTCGGTCGGATAGATACTGCGAACCCTCGGACACAACCGCCCCGTCGTGGTACAGGACCCAGCCCGCGCCGCACCTGCCGGGATTCCCCCGGCTGGCTCCATCTGACTGCAACAGCCAGCCTGAGCGGCAAGCACGCTCGACCGACTGGGAAGGTGCGATCTGCCCGTCTCCTATGCCCTCAGAAGGCGACGCGGTGGGCCAGATGAACGCCTGTATTTCTTGAAGCCAGGCGACCACCACTTGGGGGGCGGCCGTGGTGTCAGCATTCGCGTTCAGCGTTAGCATACGGTGATCGGAGTCGGCACCCAGCAGCCAAGCTTCGTGTTTATCGTGGACTTTCTGCAGGTAGGAACCTGCTATAGTCTCTCCTTTTCTTCCTCTGATGGCAGCTCTTGCTAGACACGTGGCCGGGTCCGTTCGCACGTACACAATCTCTGGTTTTGGTATGCCTTCGGTAAACTCGTCGAACCAGCGCGTGTATATCTGGTACTCTACCTCCTCCAGGGACCCGTCTTCTTTGAGCATTGACGCAAACACGTTCCGGTCGGTCAACACGCTTCGCTCGGTCACGACTACGGATGCTCCTGATCTGAGTGCCGCCCGCAACAGGCTAAGACGGGAGATGTACGCCATCATCTGGAACGCGAAGCTGTATTGCTTAGGGTCTGCATAGAACTTAGTAAGCATGTCCTCTCCTCGCTCATCCTGGACCGCGCGCCACTGGTCAACAGGCTCAGGTACGAATGCGATTTTGGCGGTAGTCTTGTAGAAGTTGCGCATCTGCTCGAGCAGCGTGCTCTTTCCGGAGGCGATATTCCCCTCTATAGACACGATTCGGGGCATTTTTGGTGTTGGTGAGACCCTGGGATGGTCGTAGGTCAATTTCAGTGGGAAATTGAAAGCGCCTTAGGGATCCATCGCTCTGGCAATCATGGATCTAACGCAGAGCAGGTTGACTAAAAAGGAATGGGAGTCCATCGAAGTGCCGGTGTCGGTCGAAGAGCAGGGCGTGGGGAAACTGCTCATGGAAGGTGCCCGACAACCGCTTGTCCGGCGTAACCGGGCTATCTCTCTCGGCTCCTACCTCCAGATAGAAAAGAGCCCGGCCACTGCCGACTATTTCTGGACCAAGTACCTGCTTCCTGAGCTTCAACGAGGGAAGGGTGGTTGCGCGACCAGCGCGCCCACCGCGCACGGATTTGGAGCATGGGTAAAGCCGGCCAAGGCCCCCGGACTTAAGTCGGCCGACCGCATCAGACTTCGCAACGCAGACCGCTCGTTGGCGTGTCCAGACAAGAGGGCTAACATATTCGAGTTCGTCCTCATTGCTTTGGTGCAGGATCTGTATCACGCCCGCGTTCACGGAGGAGGATGCGCTTGGTTGACTCCATATTATGCTTTGCGGGCGCTCCGGGACCGCGCCGTAGCCGGGCTTCACGAGAGGCTGATCGAGGAGATTAGCGCTCTAGTTGAGAGACTAGATGGGGAGGTGCGCGCCGAGGACCTGGTGCTCAACGCCAGCACTGTGATTGAACAGAACCGTGCCTTGTTGGAGCACGCCGACGAACAGTTGTTCGACCACCAGCGCCGTCTCCTGGAGGCCGCAGGGGAGGTGGGCGGACCCCCGCGCCTTATCCTGCTGACCGCGCCTACGGGCACGGGTAAGACAGTGACTCCCGTGGGCCTCGCTGAGCGGAAACGCGTTATATTCGTTTGTGCAGCCAGGCACGTGGGTCTGGCGCTGGCCAAGCTGGCGGTCTCGCTGCAGAAAAAGGTGGCTTTCGCATTTGGATGCGACTCGGAGGAAGATATCCGCCTGCACTACTACGCCGCTACGGACTGCGTACGCAGCAGGAGATCCGGACAGATCGTGAAGGTGGACAACTCAGCAGGCGCAGAGGTCGAGATCATGATTTGCGATGTTAGGTCGTGCCCTCTAGCTACCAGTTATATGGCGCGCTTCAACCACCCAGAGAGCATGGTGCTTTACTGGGACGAGCCCACTATCGCGCTGGACTATGCGGACCATCCCTGCCACCCCATCATTCACCGTGCATGGACGAGTAACGTGATTCCGCGCGTAGTTCTGTCCTCAGCTACCCTCCCCACGGTGGAAGAGCTCGGGCCAACGACTTCGGATTTCCTCGAGCGCTTTCCGGGCGCAGAGGTGACGGTGATCGAGAGTCACGAGTGCAGAAAGTCGATCCCGTTGCTAGCGCGCAATGGCTCGGTCGTGGCGCCGCACGACCTTGGCACAGCCAAGCACGGAGGGACTGCTGGGCAGGCAGGGTCGGCCGCCAGGCGTGCTCTCAAGAACAAGACGCTATTCCGCCATATAGGGTTGGCCGAGGCGTGTGGCTTCATCCGCGCCTTCCATGCTGCCCACCCGGACACGAATTGCCTGTCCACCCGGTTCAGGACGCCGGGTGACATTACCGCGGAATCCGTCAAGGCGTATTACTTGGAGTGTGTGGCCTCCGCTGCTTCGCGTTGCGGGCAGGATGAATTCGAGCAGATATGTTTGGCATCGAACGCGAGCCGGCCGCGGTCAACTGTACGAGTGATGACCTCGGACGCTCACACGCTCACTGACGGTCCAACGATCTACCTTGCAGATGATGTGGACAGGATCGCTCGCTTCTTCATCAAAGACGCCGGCCTGCCGACGGACGTGCTCGATCGACTGGGGAAGTGCATCGCTCAGAACGAAGCTCTTCGTGCGAAGATGGATGTGATGCAGAGGGCGTATGATGATGGAACTAAGAAGGATGAGGGGAAGGGGAGAGAGAGACGTATGGCAGCGGGCAAGGTGGACCCTGGAATGGTCCGGCTCGCCAAGAACATCGATGCGCTGAGGGGCCTACTGAGACCTGCTTCGATTGCGCCTGTTCACATTCCAAATATGCACGAGCACTTGAAGCAACACGCGCCGCCCGAAGTCACCGGGTCGTTCGCTCCCGACATTAATGAGGCCGAGGTGGAGGAGGTGATGCTAGTGGAAGGCGTGGATGACAAATGGAGGCTGCTCCTGCTTCTAGGAGTTGGTGTCTTCGCGCCCTGGAACAGCGCAAGCTACACAGAGATCATGAAGAAGTTAGCTCAAGAGCAGAAGTTGTTCCTGGTTGTAGCGACATCGGACTACATATATGGAACGAACTACCAGTTCTGTCACGGGTACATCGCGAAAGACCTCGGCAATATGACTCAAGAGAAGTGCGTCCAAGCGATGGGCAGAGTGGGCCGTAACCGCCTTCAGCAGACGTACAGCATTCGCTTCAGGGACGATGCGCTTATCAGACGCCTGTACTCGATAGAGATAGACCGCCCGGAAGTCGCCAACATGGCCCGTTTGTTCGCAGCGTGAAAACGGCCTAGGCGCACGCACACCATACATCCATAATGTCTGCTCTGCATAAGCGCTTCCTCGCTGTTGCTGCGGCCGGGGCCGCAGGCTATTTTACTGTCGATCGCGTGTATCGTTACGCACGGAAGCGGTGGGGCCCACAGGATGGGTCATCCAAGGCGGACTGGGTCTGTCCAGGCGTGGGTGTCGCCGGCGCGGTCCTGGGTGCCTCCGCTGCCGGATACGCCCTTTGTGGTTCTGGTGCGCCTGCACCCACCTCATGTCCAGTCATGACCTCGCTCAGCAAGGAGCCCTATCCAGGTAAGCTCGATCTTCCGGGCTTCACTTTAAGCACGGACTAGGTGTTGGCCTGAGCTACTCGGGCTCTGTGGAACCGCAAGTGGGTGCTGAGTGGATTGAGTAACTGCGTTGCGTACACCAGTAGTGCGCACGCGGCGACAACCCACTTCCCTGGTAGGTTAAAAACTAGGAATATGCACACCACTCCCCATAGCACCAGGATCCCCTGCTGCGTGTAATAAAACGCTTCCTCAATTAGTCTGCATGCCGCCCTTCCCTCGTCTAGGTCGTCATGCATGAACTGGAAAAACACCATACCTTTTCTCCCCGTAGGCTCGGGATAGTATTCATAGAAGGGTCTCTCCGTTAACGTCATCATCAGCCCATCTAGAATCCATTGTGGCCAGACGTACACGATGGGTGCGGTCGTGTGGCACTTGAAGCTGTAGAATGGCTTGTAGTGGAGTGCTCTATCGTCAACGAACTCCCATTCACCGGTTGCCAGGACGGACGATATGTTCCTCAAGAGGGCTTTGTTATCGGTGGCGGCGAAGTACGCACCTGTTCGGGCGGGCCGCAGACCCACCTCAATGATTGTTTCGTCGCGGTACTGGACATTTACGATTCCTGTGAAGCCGGTCATGTTCTGGGCAACCCATGCTTCAACGGGGGCGGGAGGGCGGTTGGAAGGGGATGTAAGCTTCCAAACATCTGCGAAGGAGTGTTGCTCGGGGGAGTACACATGAGTCATCTGGTAGACAGTCCGGCCATCGACTAGAACGAAGTCGGTCATCCCCTCCCGTCCAGCAATAAATCCAGACCACATCAGATCATTCTTCGCGGCATCATTAAGACTCGGGAGCTCGTTGCGGTTGCTTACCTTAAGGCAGTGCTTTGACCCGCTTGTTTTGTGTCCCCATCGGGGCTTTACGAAGATGGGGAACGATGGTTGCTCTGACTCGGGTAGTCCGTAGAGATCGACGAGTGTTCCCGCTTCGATGCCTTGGCTGGATGCTACCCAAAGCTTATCGTAAACGAAGTTGTGGTCCGGGTACGATTCAAAGCAGGCCGAGTCGTACACGGGAACGTCTCCCTCGAGATGGTTCTCGAATGGGTCGAGATACGGGTTGAAGTAGCCCATTCGGCGGCACCAGGATTCGTCGTGCTCCATAACGAACTGGTGGGCAATGGACTTTTCATCATCAGACATCTAATAAAGTAGCCTGATAATAAGTCTAACGAGTGCTCCCCCCGCGGAGCCGCAGAACGAGATGGAGGGTGGATTCCTTCTGGACGTTGTAGTCCGCGAGTGTACGTCCGTCTTCCAGCTGTTTTCCAGCGAATATCAGGCGCTGCTGGTCGGGAGGGATCCCCTCCTTGTCCTGAATCTTCTGCTTGACGTTCTCGATGGTGTCTGAGGCCTCGACTTCAAGCGTAATTGTCTTACCCGTAAGCGTTTTCACAAAGATCTGCATCGCCGGTATCCTCATTCCTGGGTCTGGCTTTAAGTCACTCCATCAAACCGGACAGTAGGCGTCGGCGCCTACAGGACCGTACGACGGCGGACCTGTGTTTTCCCGGAGCAGATCGCCGACAGGCCGAGGCGGGTCCGGGGCGGGTATAGAGCCCGCCCTGACGGGTCGCTGACACGGTGGTGGAGCCCGGCCTGTCGCCAGTTGAGCCATGAGGTCTTCGTCGAAAGCGGAAGCTGGCCGCGGGCCCAATGGCATGGCTTGCGCGAGTCTAGATTGATCGATGCCATGGTCCCGTTCACGGAGCGCCACCATATCTATAACGACGGGATCCCTGCTTCTCGTGGGTCTTCGGGACAGAGCGCGAGCGCCTACAAGAAGAAGGAGGAGGAAGACGACAACTCCCAGAAACAGACGCATCTAGGTTTATAGACAGAGGATATAAATTAAAGGCGGCTGCAAGACAATCCCGCTCCGCTAGGGAATGGTCCGCAGGGCGAGTCGGCCGCGTCTCCCTGATCAAAGGACTCAATCAGCGACGCGCCCTTCGGGTGCGGCGGTTGGGGCTGATGAGCGGCCTGAGAGATTGCGTGGGCCGGATGATGGGCCTGAGAGATTGGGTGCTTCATCGGCTCTCCTATGGATCGGGCGCGGGATGCGTGGTCCGCGTGCGCTGAAAGAGGTGTTCCGCCTGACACGCTGACGTGAAGAGGGGAGAGGGGAACGGTGATGCCTCCTCCTCCTCCCGCTAGCGTGTGTCCGGCGCCTTCTGGCTCGGGACCAAAGCCTCCCGGATGGTGCGCAGGCTGAGGGGAGCCACCGTGATGGTGATGGTGCCGATGCTCCTCGTGATGGTGATGGTGCCGATGCTCCTCGTGACGGTGGCGTTGTTCTTCCTCCTCGTGACGGTGGCGTCGTTCTTCCTCCTCGTGACGGTGGCGTCGTTCTTCCTCCTCGTGATGGTGGCGTCGTTCTTCCTCCTCGTGATGGCGGCGTCGTTCTTCCTCATCGTGATGGCGGCGTCGTTCTTCCTCATCGTGATGGCGGCGTCGTTCTTCCTCATCGTGATGGTGAGGGTACCGATGCTCTTCCTCATCGTGATGGCGAGGGTACCGATGCTCTTCCTCATCGTGATGGCGAGGGTACCGATGCTCTTCCTCCTCATGGTGGTGGCGCCGTTCGTCCCTGCGGTCTTCGGGGTGGGGGCGGTGGCGCTCCCCTCCCGACGGGTAGCGGCGACGCCACTCGTTGCCTGGCGGAGCGTGGCGACTGGCGCTGCGCTGCTCCCATGGCCTGTATCGATGCATTCGCCCCGGCGCTCGTTGAGGCGCCCAGCGTCGAGAGCCAGGCGGCATTTCGGGCTCGACCGGGTGGCTGCGAATTACATCGACCTCGTACTCCTTGATCCGGGATCTGGACCCTAGAATCGATATGATCAGGATTCCGATCACGATCGCGATCACCATACCCCACGGTCCTTGTGCGTCCATTGTATGTATGCCAAGAAATTATATGCCGTCCAATGAGGGCGGTGGGAGGCCCCCATTACTCCCTACAGCTAGCAACTGGGACAAGAGCAGTCGATATGCGAGGGCATCCAGAAGTGGAGGGCTTTACACCCAAAAGGGGCTCTTCCCCAGTGAGCCACGGCGTCCCTCGCCGCCGCAAAGGGCGCGCTAAGTCCGCTCCAGGCGCTCGATCCGCCTCTCTGCCTTCTGTAGTGCCGTGTGCGCTGTCGTCGACGACTTACTCCGCGCCGTTGTCCCCTCGGGCGCCTGGTGCGGCGGCGCCTCCTCGTTGAACGCCGATACCGCATCTATGTATTAGGCGGAGAGATACTTTGCCCGAGGAGCGGGATGAGGCTGCTGGTGAGGATTACCGCCGGCCAGAGAACATATTTGGATACCCCTGTACACCGGAGCAGGTAGAGAGCAAGACTTACGGGGGCCAGCCACATGCTCCCGTACTCGGCATACCAGACGCAGTAGACAAGTACTAGCTGAGCAGCGTAGACGACCTGCCAAGTCGTTTTGCTGATTAGGTTCTTGCGCAAAAGGGTCATTCCGAATGGCGATGTCTGAATCGCTGGTAGCGATGCAAACGCCAGGACGGGATTAACCCCGTTGGGTTGGAAGGCGCCTGAGCATATCAGTGTCCCGCCAAGTTGGCTCATGCTAAAGAACGCACCGGCCGCCCTCTTAGCGATGGACTTGCTGCGCTTGTGTTGGCATCCCCGCACTGTTGTGAGACCGGGTGTGCCTAAGAACCAGGTGGCTGCATCAGCGGCGGCCATAGTGGAAATAACAAACAGAGGGCCGTCCCTCGGGTACAGGATACACATGCACTGTCGCATAGCGAATATCCCCGCGTGCGCCCTGAGTTCCTGCCACACAAACATCCGGCCCCTCCCCTCCGCTGGGCGCTTAGGGAGAACCTTGAAGGCGAAAGAAGAAGCGTGCAGAGCAATGTGGGGCCAGATCAGCATCGGCGTGAGGTACATTGTCCTGGTGCAGGCGTAGAGTCCTAGCTGCACGCAAAAATGGAGAAGAACATACGCCCCGAGGAGCTTGTGTAGGTGAAGCGGGTCCTCGTTCGTAACAAGCTTGTCCACCGCCGTGGGCCTGTGGTAAGGGGCTACGTCCGCCATTGGTCTGCTGTAGAGGGGGCTCTTTACACCATCTAAACACTTGGCGTGTCCGGATGGTACTTGGATGATTCCAAACATTTGCCACTTCGTCTTTGGTCTGAGGGAACAGGAGGAGGACTTCAAGTTCTGCCACTATCTCGCTGTCTTGTCTGCCAGCGCCATCAACAAGCCCACCCGGATTCTGTTCCATTATACCTTCGAGCCGAGCGGAAGGTGGTGGGATCTTACCAAGTCTATTGAGAACCTGGAACTGGTTCACATCGTAGCACCGTCGTACATCGGCAATAAGCCTCTGGCGTGCGCCCAACACAAAGCTGACATAGTGCGCCTGAACGTGCTGTACCAGCACGGTGGAATCTACCTTGATATCGATACCATTTGCGTTCGATCCTGGGAGGACTTACTGGACTATGACATTGTCCTTGGCAAGGAGGAAGAGGATTCGGGTGTATCGGCGGGCATATGTAACGCGGTCATACTTTCCTCACCCCGATCTCGGTTTTTGGCTGAGTGGCTCATTCGCTATCGGCATGAGTACAGCCCGCATGGGGCCAGGGAGGCATCGGCGGTGCTGCCTCTCAGGATAGCGACGTCACAACCGTCGTGGCTAACTCTGAAAGGTCCCAGGACGTTCTTTACCCCGGGCAGGCTCCGGTGCAGGCAGATCTTCAATGGTGCATCCAGGGTTCCTCCAGAGTTGATCACGCTCCACCTGTGGGGGAGCCGCTCGTCGGTGGACATGAATGCGATCGATGGATGGGCATGGGCGGACGAGCACCCCGAAACGTTGTACGCACAGATCATGCAGCTGACCCGCCAAGCCATCGAAGCGCGAGAGCAAGAAGAGAGTATGCTATCACGAATAACCCAAGGAGAACAAATGACTTTGTCCAGCGACAGCTGATCAGTGGGAAAGCAACAGACGTCTTTACGTATCCGATCACAATGAGGATGCCGAATATCAGGCACTTTAGACATGCAGGCGCGCAGATTGAGGATGGCATGCTCGTGTACTCTCAGCGCAGTTAATATCTACGGTGCGTCTCCTGGACACTCCAACGTACAATACCGCCCTACAGGCTCGTCTCGAGAGTACTACGGTTCTTGCTCTCGGCACCCGGAATTCAGGATCCGCGTACGAAGGGTCATGATAGTATCGCTGGTGTACCTCTCAAGCACATCGGGCCACATGGCATGAATGACTGATGCGCCTGCGGCCAACGCAAGAGACCACGCTAGGCTCAACGAGAATCGGGCATGTTCGGTATAACTCATGCATACGCTTTGGGGGTGGCGGAAGAATGAACCTGTCGACCTGGGCATGTGATACCAGAACACCCTGTAATCTCTAAGTACAACGCGCACTCGCGCGGGGGAAGGCATGATCCGCCCAATGGCATTGTATCGTAAATATTGAGCATCTGTATGCAGCCCAATATCTATGTGTCGGCACTTGAGAGCGTATATCTCCTCTACATGTTCTGGTGGTTTGAGACCAGCCTGAACTTCGATCGGTCGACTCTTGGGGGTCGACTGGACGTTGGTCGGGACAGCGTTCTCTACCACTCCACGAACAACGACTACGGCCCAAAGATCTGTCCATTCGGTCGGTGGGCCGTGCTGCTTTTGGTCTTCATGTTGCTGGGAAGACATTGCTGGCGTATGCCTACGGGGGTCGTGACAGCCTCGCTCGTCATTTCTTTTTTCCTATCATTTCTGAACCTGAATGCCGTCGTGTATCTCCTGCCTGTCTGGGCGACAGAGGGCTGGGCATTGTGCCGCGGAGAGGCGTAGAGCTCCCAAGGTCACGGCGGCAGTTTCCTTGGTGGGAGCATGAACAGGCGGTCCAGACTCACCCGGGGCAAACTGATCTAAGGTGGGTCGAGCTAAATCTCCTATCCATGGCGTTATCTGCGAAATCGACCAGCTCTTCGACCAGCATTCTTTCTGGGCCCGCTAAGGCTAGGTTCGCGGACCTTCGGTTCCAGATTGAGTCGGCTAGAGAGACAGAGGCACTCTGCCGCAAGCAGGAGGAAGCGCTTCGAGCAAGCATGGCTGCCGCCTACATCTATGCTGTGACGAAATCGGAGGAGAAATACGTCGAGACAAGGCCAGAGGACGATGATTTAGATAAGCTGAGAGGCTACACGCAGGTGCGCGAGATGCTCCGGGAGGACTATGCTCAAGATATGGCGGTTCTGACGGGAGAGAATGGAGCCCTGTTGCTTTTGCATTCGCGCGTGTATGACGTCGCATGTCATGTTGAGACTCCAGGTAAAGGCTGGCAGAGGAAATGGGCGGCTGGCTTCAGATCGTCTGCCCGTGGGGGTGAGGGGAGCCTCCGAAACAAGACTCGCCACCCCGTTGAGGTAACGTTCGTTGAGTTCGCTATGGGGAGCCCATCCGATATCATCGCCGCGATCGCCGGAGTAAAACTGTCTGAGCGCCCAGATCTTGGTGAGTTTTTTCAGCGCCCGTGGGTCTTCCCCGTCCAGGGGATTGCGCCTGGAACGAGTCCATTCGCCCTTTGTGAAGCCCTCCACCTCTGTCGGACATACACGTCTGGGAGGAATACGTTGTGCAATAGTGAGTACCTATGGGGGAACGGACCAGGCAGCGGATCCAGCGTCTGTCCAGACGATGGTCCCGGGGACATCCGCGCAGCCGCGATGATGGCCGTAATCGACTAGCCCCGCTAGCTTGAGGGCCAATAGGCAGCGCGGTCGCGCTACCGGCGCGGGCGACGGCGGGTGCGGGTGCGCCTACCGCCTCCGGGCGCACCCACCCGTTGACGGGGTTGGGGGGCAGTTTGCGCATGCGATCGAACAATAGCTCGATCTTCTGCGGCTCCTCCAGGAGCGGCTGAAGTCATTCTTTTCTCGCATAAGTCGACAAATCAATTTTCCCCAGGCGTTGGTGTCTGAATGTAACCCAAAAGCAGATCATACTTCGATTTCAGGTAATTATTCCCCCTGGCATCACTCCGCCCATAACACTGTGCATACAATCCTCGGATTCCATCCATTATCTGTTGATCTTTCTGATGACCGTTCCAAGTATTCCACTTTGAGACATATTCTGGAGACAAAGCGGTGTCTGGGATTGCGTCGCACACGAGCTCGCCATCGGTAGGAGGTATCTCGTCCAAATTTTGGCGGGCCTTAAATAGTGCCCACGCTCCAAGGCACATGCAATGGTTTTTGTTGACTCTATCGTGCGACCAATCGCCTTGATGTGTTGCCCGTGAGAAGTCTTTCGAGTCGTCGTCCACCGCAAAGCATATCTGGTGCACGCCTCCTCCCGTTTCGCTACAATACCCCTTATCATCCCAAGATCCCCGATTCCGTCGAGAGTGGCCTCGGCGCCTGCACTTCTTAAGCGGCCGCCCGTAGATGTTACGTAGCCCCGGCCCACGCTTGCGGGTTTTTGCCATTGGCTCTACAATACATGTTGAAGATAACCCCAATAGAATTAGAGCGAGTAGTCCCACAGATAACACACATAACCTAATTCTCATATGCCATGACCATAGATTCTTCCCTCGTGACCAATAATGTCTTAGGAATCTACATACGAATGACATTTGGTGGTGCCGTCTCCGCGCTACTACTTCTAGCAACAATCCTAGTACTCCTTAATAATAACAGGCGTTACAGTGCACGAAATGCTCATCCGCGCGATATCTGCCGCGGATACTTAACCGATCTCGAATACCTTGAGCATATGATTCCTCATCATCAAGTAGCGGTCGATATAAGCGAGCAGCATCAGAATAAGAGCAGATCACCTGTTTTACAGCAGCTCATGCGAAAACTTGTCTGGACGCAAAAGCGCGAGATAGCCATGATGCATGAGCTGAAGAGAACGGCCGGGAACGAAAACGGGATGAGTGCATCAGGCGGTATGAAGCTAGGATACGGGCCAATTACTGCAGGAGACCTAGTCCAACCAAATAGAATCGGATTGACACAAACTTACTGTGATCCACACTTCTTCGATCCTGAAGGGCATGCAGCCCATATGGAGTACATGGACGTAACTGATATCGTGTACATCAAGCACATGATCCCTCATCATCAGGTGGCTGTAGACATGAGCAAGGTGCTTCTGGCTAATACCACCAATGATTATATGATCTACATGGCTAATCGTATTATTCGCTCCCAACAGGAAGAAATCGCTTTACTCCATAGTCTATTGGCTGAACATAATTATAATATGCAGTCGCGGTTTCTATTTTAACTGCTTAGTGATTATGTTTCGTGTATGGATACAAAACATTAGACTATTCCAACATCGCTGACATAGCTCAGATTGGTATGTCTGTAGAACGATTCTTGTCTAGATTGAGGACGTACCGTTTAGAATGTCTGGTGTCTGTGAATATATCTGTTTCTATCTTATATGCCAACCCGGAATATTTCTAGAAAGAGGCTTGGGCGTAAGACACGCAGGCGGGGCCGCAAGATACAGCCAGAATACAGATCGGTTTCACCCCAGACTCTGCTAAACTTGTTTGGAGTTAAGAACGTGGCAATCGTGAACACCCTGGACGAAGACACCGTGATCAACCGTTTGCCTCCTGTGACCCATTGCTGTTTTGGATCAGGGTTCATAAAAAGATCCTGCACTAGCTTGTCCAGGTTCCAGTTGGTCGTGCTTTACTGTGCGAATGATACATGCAGCGCATCGCATGCTTACGCAGATAGGCTACTTTCCAAGTGCTCGGGGCTTGCTGGCAAGATCCTGTTGTACAAAGGTGGTGTGTACGAATGGGCACTCCTCTCCTTCGCACATCCGTCCGAATACTCGTTCTACAGTTTGAAGAACAAGAGGATAATGAGCAGACCGGAGGTAGAGTCCTATTTTGCTCGCATGGCGCACCGCAGTGAGTACACAAAACGCGCTGGATATCCAGCTGTAGTTCTGAACCACCAGAATCGGCAAGGCCACAGCACCCCTCCTCAGAGATCCTGCGCGTCGAGTCTTAAAGGCACTCTGGCCGAGAAAGTCTGCGTAGTTACAGGAGGTACAAGCGGACTAGGTCTTGAAGTTGGCAAGCGTATGCTCGAGGAAGGCTGTCGCCACGTGACACTCACATATTTCCATAACAAGACGAGAGCTGAAGACGTAGCGAGAGAGCTGGGCACTAGGTATAGTCCATCGCGGTTCAAGATTGTGCGAGCTGATGCCCGTACCGAGGCTGGCAACAAGCTCGTGTTTGATAGCCGTCTTCGTTCCTCCAAACTGGGGTTACGTGTCGGACCGGTAGATTGTGTGGACATCAACGCCGGCATATTTGGGCCAGCTAATATGCACAAGAAGCATATATTTAATATTTCTCTTCGTGATTACGAGGAAACAATCGCCACTAACCTGACCGGTTATTTCCTAGCGCTCAAATACTTTAGTATGCAAGCCCTCAAGCATAAGGTGAAGAATGCCTCTGCGGTATGCATAAAGAGTATATACGGCAGCACTGGTTCTCTCTTCTCAAACATTGCCTACCAAACATCGAAGCATGGGGTTATGGGGCTTGTGCATCAGGCAGCAATCGAGCTTGCACGCCCGAACCCTGAGCTCAAGATAACCTTCCCTATCAGAGTGAACGCGGTATCCCCGACGTTTACGAACACAGCGCTCACAAAGCCATTCCTAGATAAAGAGATCATAGATAGCACAATTCGTCATGATAATCCCACTAATAAATTGGCAGGCAAGCGTGATGTCGCCGAGGCCGTCCTGTTCTTGCTCTCCGATCGTGCGCACTCTATAACGGGCATTGATCTGCCGGTAGACTGTGGTGTGCTTGCAGAGTCCATACCTACATATAAGGAAGTGGAGAAGCTCAACAAGGCGGGGATACAAGAGTTATCATGCTGCGGAGCGGATATATAGGCCATCATTCGTCTAGCGTCGGCGGAGGCGTAGACGCAGGAGGACGCGGAAATAGAGATGGATCATACACACCAGAAGGTGATTATGATGCTAAAACTCGTATGCCGCTAGGAGGCCCCTAAGCCGAGCGCTTAGTTCGAGTAGGCGAGGCCACCCATGCCACTCATGACACGGAGGACGTTGTAGTTTGTGGCATAGACGCGCACCTTGGCGGTGCTCGTACCCTCAACCGTGGCGTTCGACAGGACCAGCTGGAGGGTCGCGTTGTCGATGCGCGAGAAGTTGCACGTGCCAGACGGCTGGTGCTCCTCCGGGCGCAGGGCGAACGAATACACGTTGATGCCCGTGTCCGGGTTGCGCGTGTGGTGCTGGTACGGCTGCACCAGGTCGAAGTAGGTGCCCTCACGCTCCGAGAAGCGGTCCTGGCCGTTGAGCTGCAGCTTGGCAGTGACGACCGGGTTCTCGCCCCAGCAGTGCATGTCCAGCGCGGTCTCGGCGAGCACGAAGGTGCCGGCGTCCGAGATGCCCGAGTTGACCACGTTGTGGTCCTCCGCCTGTCCGATGAACTTCTCCGGGCCATGGCCAGCCCCGTCCGCGAAGCCGCCGTAGTTCCCCGGTCCG
>MDSW01121555.1_pt1 | contig 31222 bp, 27 predicted proteins | sample 811171 | NCBI WGS metagenome assembly MDSW01 (sample SAMN05326641, study PRJNA326480) | marine metagenome | isolation source: seawater | place: Atlantic Ocean: North West | collected 2012 | reverse complement strand
TCACTAGAATTTAAGTCTAAAGATTTGATATTTGTTAAAGTCTATCAAATCTCTGCTCATTTTTATTTATAATAAGATATTTTTCATATAATTTCTTGCAAGTTGTTATTATGAGTATTTTACCTTTTTTGTTATAAACTATATATTTTTTAAATATTGGTCTACCTGACATATTATGGTAATGTTACAATCTCATATATTTTATAGGTAAAGGTTGCTGATGCCTGGATATATTCTACGTCAGTAGCTTGTTGTGAATAATCTAATCCACTTAAAGCAACTGGATACGCATCTTGAAATCTTACTTCAACAATAGGATTATTTTTGTTACTCAATATTGTCAAAGTCATATCTGAAAATAAAGGATTAGCAGGTGTTGCTGGTTTTACATCACCAATGTCAGTACTAATTCCTTTTTTTGTGTTTGGTGTGGCCGAAGTTTCACTTCTAAAATTAGTAAACTGTGTTCTATTTTGTGGAAATCCTATAGCTGTTATCCATTCATGAACTGACATATAATTTTCTAGATATTCATCTACTTGAAAACTCATTTCAAAATTTTCATAAGTAACGGTATCACCCATGATAGGTATTTCTTTAAAGGGTGTTGGAAAAACAGCATCACCCAAAGTAATAGCTGGTATATTTGCTGTGACAGCAAAAAACTCTACTTTAGGAAGTTGATTGATTACAAGCTTAAATTGAGTTGGACTTGTAAAATCTAACTTGTCTGGTTGTCTGGATATAGATTGTATTGTTGCCATACTACTATTTATAAGAAAAAAAAGAGGGTGCCGAAGCACCCTCTAGTTTTGCGTCAAACAAATTATTATTGTTATTACATAATGTTTGCGACACGAACCCTACGATAATACGTATTGTCACCACCAAGGGCAGCAACGTCCGTAGCATCAGCGTTGGCAAATGGATTTTCAGCCATTCCGTAACGAGTCTTAAACCCGATTTTCGGCTGGAATGAGTTCTCACCAACCGCACGAACCATTTGAAGAGGAACGTATGGGCAATAGAACAAGCCAGCGTCATAAGGATTGGAACCCTTATAACCAACGACATAGAATTGATCACCACCAGCAACACCGGCATTGTTTGAATAAGGATCGACATAAACTTTATAACGACCATTAAGAACACCAGCGAAAGTTGTGGTTGTGTCATCTACATTAAGATTACTTGAGAGAGCTGGAGTGTAATCGAGCATACCAGCCATATTAAGTGCAGAGGCAACATCAGCAGAAGTAATCAGCATATTACCTTTACCCCTACGTGTTTCGTGACCAACAGCATTGGCATCACGTTCAATTTGGAACATAAGACCTTTGAATTTTTCAACCGACCAACGACCATTAGAGTCAGTGTCCAGATCGAAAGAACCAGCTGTTGTTACTTGACCAGTAGCAGCACCCGCCTTAGCAGAAATGTAAATGGTACGAACCACTTCACGGTTAATTTCTGCAATGATTTCGGAACTAAGAATATTAGCAAGTTCCTGTTCAGCGTCAAGACCATGAATTGCCTTCAAGTCTTGTGCAAGTTCCATCGTGTACTCAGCCTTGAGAGCACGTGACTTCGCAGTAACGGAAGCCTTTTCGATGGTGAAGGCCATCTGTGGGAAAGCATTCCCGGCAGAATCGCCAAGAGCTTCAGCCCAACGCACATCAGCACCTTGACCTGTAGTATAGGTGGATGCAGGCGAGTCGTTAAGAACAGATGGATCGGAACCACTATGTTCTGTAGCCGAAGAGTGAGGAGCACCACCAGCAGCATCGTCAGCGGAGAAGTCGGAATCTGCTTCATTGAACAGAGCTTCTGCACCAGCCATGTTGGTGTAGTGAGCCTTCATTGCAAAAATAAGACCAGTTGGGCCCGTCATAGGTTGAACCGAACATACGTCATATGCAATTAGGTTTGGCATTGCTCGGCGGACGAGAGAAATAAGGATGGGATCCCACTTCGCAACTCCACCGCTGTCTGGCAAAGTACCAGAAGCCATTGTAGGAGCATCTTCTGAAAGAAATGCACGATCTTCCATAAGAGCTTTTTCTTGATTTTCTAGGATAAGAGTAGTTACTGCCCTCTTGTAAGAATCCTCAATCTTTGGCAGATCGGGATGCTCTAGGACTGGCGACCACTTTTCCTGTAGATGTTCTGTCTGAAACATTTGTTTCTCCTTTGTATTATTATTACATCTATTTATAAAAGTTTATCATTTATGCACTCTTGACTTGTCCTTTAGTAATAGCAGACATATAAGCTGCCATTGACTTGGATATATCAACGTCCTGTGCGAGGCCAGTATCGACTTCTTCATTAGAAGAAGTTTCACCATTAGAACTTGAACTCATCTTAGGGAAATAACTTTCTTTTAATGTGTTCAATTTTTCACGGAAACTATCTTGATCCGTAAATTCTACGTCTTTGGTAAGTTCAACAAATTTCTCCGATTCAGTATCAGCCAAATCTTCGGAAACTTCCGTAATTACCTGTTCACGAACTAGTGTAGAGTTAGCTTCTTTAATCTCTACATTTTTTTGAATTTCTTCATTCAATCGACCTTCCAGTTCTTCAATCTTTTCAGATTGAGCTTCAAGTACATCGTACTTTTCATCTGGAACATCAATGTAATGATCTTCAAAGAGTTGTTTTAGACCAGCAATGAAATCTTCTGCGATTTCACCTTTAAGACCACGTTCAATAGCAAGTTCGTTTTCTTTAGTCCACTCTTCAACGACATAGTTGAGATAAGAATCAACTTTCGTAGAAAGTTCATCTTTATACTCTTCCATATCTTTTGCAGTTTCTTCTACCAAATCCTTTTCAATACGTTCTAGTTCAGCACGTACTTTGGATTTAACGGCAGCTTCAAAGATTGTAGAAGCCTTAGACTTGAATTCTTCCGAAAGATTGTCCTCATCATTGATGAGAGCAGCAACATCTTCCTCGACATTAATTTCCTTAATGCGAGCATTCAGTTCTTCCTTCTTAACTTCTTCGTCCTCTTCTTCTTCTTCGTAACCTTCGTCTTTTGCTTTTTCAGCGATAGATTTCTGATAAGCGGCGAGCATTTCTTTGACTTCGGATGCTTTCATCTTAGCAAACGCTTCTAGATGATCAGCCTTAGTCTTAGGTGCTTCTGAAAGTTCCTCTCCATCGTGATCTACTTCATCACCAGCAGCAAGCTTTTCGGGCTTGTCTGGTTTTGCTTCACTCTTTTGAGGTTCTTCGCCGGAGATTTCTTTCGCCTTAGCAATAACCTTTTTAGCAGGGGCATCGCCTTGATCTGGTTTGACAACAGCCTTACCAGTATCTTGAACTTCCCCTTCCAATTTATCGGGACTATCCGCTTTTCCGCCTGTCTTTGCAGGAGCATCTTGAGATGCTTCTTCAAGTTCAGCCAAAACCTCAGCTTCAAGTTCCTCAATGGTTTTGTCAAGTTCAGTTTGATTATCCGACATGGATTTCTCCTTATATTATTTATTGTAAATTATTTATAATTTACAACTTTTTGAGGAAATTGGCGAACTCCAAAGCTTCGATATTCGCCTGTTTATGACGCTTTGCAACGTCAATTCGTTTTTTCATATCCGCAACTTCTGATTCAAGTATTGCTCCATTATTCCAAACCCACTCTTTTCCCTCCATAATACCTTCTACGAAAGCATTAGGAGCAGATGGGTCTGCTACGATATCAGCAGCTGTTGCGAGATAGAAATCATCTCTTACATAATTGGTTCCACCACTTTGTTTCAAACTTCCCATACCTCTAGAAGAAACACCTAGTTTTGCACCCTCATCCATTAAATTTTTAACTATTTTACCCATAGGTGTGTCCATAATTTTAGCTTCACCAATAAAATTTTTACCATCCTCTTTCAACGATGTAATCATATGAGAAACCCTTTCCAGATTGACCGTTGGGCCGTCTGGATGGCCTAACTCACCAAACGCACGTTTTTGTTCAATAAAGTTTTTGTTGTATTTACCAACCTCTTTTTGAAGAACTTCCATAGGATAAACTCTCCCATTTCGATTCTTAATATCTGCCTGTAGAAAGATACCTTTAATTTTATAACTTTTATCACCATTGTCTTTATCTTCGGTAATAAACTCTAAATCTTCTACAGCTTCTGAAATTAATTTTAAGGACATTACGAGTACCCCTCTACTTTTCTTAATTTCATAATAAAGAAAGCAGACCCAGCGGATGTTGCTCGTATATCTCCTGTATAACCAGAGGTTTTTGGATTTTTTCTCAGAATTCCAAATCCATCTGTTCCACCCATTTTTCCGTTACCTGTTAAAACCATTGCGGTATCGTCACTAGTAGCATCGAATTCTATTGTTAAAGCTCCGTTGGAACACCATGAAATAGCAGCAATATCTAAAACTTCAGTTCCAGCTCCACCATTTCCTAGTAAACTAGATGCATCAACAACAGTCGCAGCACTTTCACCAGAGGCAGCCGCACAACTTACGATAACTTCATTTGAAGTATCACTAATAGTATTTACTAGCCATGCCATATCTTATCTCCCTTATATTGACAACATTTCTTTCTCAAAATAGTTCATAAGGTCTTTTTCCGACACTTTAAACTTTTTTGATACTTCTTTTATACTTTTTTCAAAACTATTTAGGAAATCCGCCGGCTTAGCATCCATTTTTTTGAAAATTTGGTCAACAGCATCCTTCATCTTAGGAGATAATTTTTTATACTGCCTAGACTGTTTATGCTCATCTTTTTCGACTATATTTTCATATAGGATTTCAAACTTCATCAGTTTCTTCTACCTCTTGTTTTCCTACAAAAGAATTTGACATTTCTTTACGTTTAATTTCTAAAGCATCTCCGACCTTTTGACTCATAACTGATTTAAAAGTATCTTGTGCTGAAATTTTATCATCTTTATCTAAAAAATCTATAACTTCACGACTCATTTTCTTTTCCCTTTCTTCACTGGAATGAAGGACTGATCTAACTCATCTTCATCCTCTTCATCATCTTTTTTATCACCGCCGTCTTTTGGTGGTTCTTCATAATCAGGCATTTGATCTGGTGCAACAAGAGCTCCTGTAGTATCTGATGGATATCTAGTAATACCATCTCCACCATCCGGCACATCAATTCCACCATCCATAGGATCAATTTCTGTTTCACGTTGAATCTGTTTTCTCATTTCATCAATTTCACCATCATTCATTGAAAGAACATTTTTCAATACCCACTCTTTACTAAAGAATGTTCCAATATATCCCTGTATGCCATCTAGAGTTTGAATTCGATCATTTAAGAGCTCTGCATTTTTAAGTTCTGCAAAATGACCATCCATAAGAAAATCATACTGAATATGTTCTTTCATTCCTTCCCAATCTTCTAAAGTAATAACACCCTTTAAAATTAATTGAGTTTTAAGAATATCTGTAAATAATGGTGTGAATTTTTTTCTTATTCTTTGTACAAATTTAGAAAATTTAAGTTCATCTCTTGTAATTTCTGTAGATCGACCTAAACTAAAACTATTTTCAGCTTCCAATCTAGAAATAGGTACGTTCAAAGAACGATATAATTTTCTTTGAAAATATTCAATATCGTCTATTTCTCCAAGATTAGCTCCGCCAGGAAGTGTCGAAATTTCTGTACCTCTACCACCTTCTCTTCGTGGGAGCCAAAAATCTTCCAACATACTCATGTGATTTCTATCGTCACGAATCTCGCCAGTAGTTGCATCGTAAACTAACTTATTACGATAACGATTCATAACATCTTTGAGATATTGTTCTGCTTTTACTTTAGGTAAATTCCCAACGTCAATATAGAATATCCGGCGCTCAGGAGCCCTAGAAATGCGATATATAACCAAAGCATCTTCAATCATCCTTAGTTGATTTACAGGTTTAATTGCCTTGTGTAAATATGAAAGAACTTTACCACTAGAATTATCTAACAAACCAGAAGGAACAAATGTAACAGAATCAGCTGCAATCTTAACTCCTTGTGATCCAGCATTTCTTAATTCAAGTCCTTTTTCATTGTATATAAAATATTCATTGATTTTTTTAATTACTTCGACACCAGTTTTTTGATCTGTTTCTTTATCTACTTCTCTTACTTTTTTAATTTTAAGAGGATCAATCCACCGTAATTCTGTAATACCTGTTCTTGGATTTTTATTATCAATTACTTTGTGATAAAATAATCTGCCGTCAACATACCATCTACGAAAAATGTCATGACCTTTAACGTCAAAATCTAAAAGACTTAAAACTTCATCAAATTCTTTTCTAATTTTTCTTTTGATTTTATCTGTGTATGGTAGTTGATCTAAAACTATAGATACTGACTGATCATTATTGTCAGCAACAATAGCTTCATTAACTATATCTTCAACAGCCGCATCACATTCTGGCTGTTGAGAAATTTGTCTATACTTTCGTAGTAACTGAAAATCATCTTTTTCACGACCATCTGTATCTAAGATGGAACCAAAAAACCCGCCGCCGGCAATTTCTACAGCGCCGTCATCGGGAGTGGGAAGGGTAAATGTGTTACCCTTCCCCTCTTCTTTACTTCTAGTTATACGAAAACCAAAAAGTTCCGCCATAATAACTCCTATTTACCTACTATTTAGTAGTTTTATATTAGAAGTTTACGCCAGAAGCTTCAAAGTGTTGGTATCTCCAAGTACATTCAAAAGATTCTATTGCGTTTGTTGTGTCAGCCGCAAGAGCAACTTCTCCAACTGTTAATGGCCAAGCACTCTTAAATACATATGATTTAAGAACAGTATCATCTCTATCCAACTGTTCAACAAACAAGTCTGTTTGATAATCAGCAGGATTAATGACACCTGTGTTTTCAGCCATATCATTGATACCGTTAGTCCACCTTTCCATGGCGTTACGGATCATAAAGTCCGTATCGTTAATGAAAGTGGTAGTCCAAGCATCAGCAAATTCCCTATCCCCAGCAATGTAAATACTACGACCACGAAAAGGAATTGCAATTTCACCTAATGTCTGTGCTGGTAAATTAGTTGCCGTACATAGAAAAGAAGTTCTACGAACATCTAATCCAATAGCAATACCAGCTGGTGGAGTTATTGTAACCCTATATTGGTTAGGACGAGCACCACCACCAATAAGATTTGCTTTGAAATCGTCTATATTAGCCATGATTAACCTCCTACCTCACTAAATGCGACACCAGTTCGTACCGCAATAAAGTTTAGGGTAATGAAGTTAATTGAGCGAGCTGGTTTGATGTAAATATCTCCAACAAACTCGTTTCGGTCAATAACTTCGCCGGTATTATTAGTACCGTCTGCGACCACCTTAAAGTCGAAAATTCCACGGCGACCTTGTACATCTCTCAAGAAAGGTTCTACCATTGCCCTAAATTGCGCCCTTGTAAACTCATCGTTGAATTCAAAGAGTTGATATTTAGCAGCAGTTGCAATAGCTTTCTCAAGAACCAAGAACAACCTACGCACATTAATACGATCAAATGCACTTGGTTTTGCAAGAGCTGTCTTGTCACCAAACAGAACCACACCTTGGCCTGGGAAATTGGTAACAGGATTAATTCTTGCACGATATAGTTGATCCCTCTCTGATTTTTTCGGATTGTAAGAAAGTTTAATTGCACCCCTTACATGACCTCTTGAATAACCAGCAGGAGAGAACCAAGGATCAGCGACATTATCTGCATGAGCACAAAGTCCAGCTGTATCACCGTTAAGTGGTACATACCGATATGTGTCATTATATTTGTCGTACATATACTTGTAACCACTATCGTATACCATATACGATGAGGAAGGACAAGCATCAAATGCAGCAATTACGTTTGATGTTTGTGTAATTGAATCGTTGATATTAACAGTTGCACTACGGTATGGTGATACAAATCCCACGCAATCTTTACGTAATTCGCAAAGATCAGTAATCATTGTAACGTGTGTATCATGTGAAGCTTGATCAGTTCCACATTTTCCACCAATTACAAGGTTAATGTCTAAAGATTCTGTATCTTCAAAATGACCGTAACCTGTTAAAAGATCACCAGCACTGATAGATGTATCATCTACACCAGCAGCACTACCAGCAACAACACCAAATGCTACTCGCAATGGTTTTGTGATTGAATCAGCTCGACCATCGTGGAAGTGTGGGCCTGTTCCAGCAGAACCACCAGTAACATCGTATGTTCCAGATGAGGAAAGGTCTTGACCCCATGCTGTTCCACCAACATTGACTGCCGTATCTGGCCAGTCCATCCAGTAGATATATTCAGATTGTTGGAAAATAACATCTGGAAGATATAGAGAACTTCCTTGTGATGTTTTCGCCTTCGGGTTTTTTGAACCTTCAAAAATCTCTATAACAGAAGATGTTCTTTGACCAGCAACATCATTATCATAACCAGTGATATCACCAGTAGCATCGTAAACAACAACAAAAACTTCATCACCTGTAGCCCTACCATTATCTGTAGACCACTGTGAAGTGCCAGGTGCTGTGTTAAATAAATCGTAGAATTTCCATCTACGTTTGATATATTGATCATCACTTAAAGCAGCAGCAAGACCTGTTCCGTTTACATCGTCTTTTTGTCTAATCGTTAAATCATTACTTGAGATAGCTGTAATTTCGTATTCTTTACCCTCATGACCAGCTGATTCTGTAAGGTAGTTGGATGCAGTATAAAACGAAATTAAATCGCCGATCACAAAATCAGTTCCGGCATCAACCGTAATAGAAGTTGCACCAGCAGCTGGTGTACCGTCTAGTAACTTACCAGCACCTAATTTTTCTTCATAAGCCGCAGCCGTAGCACACATAGAGACACCAAGGGAATTACCCCATGCGCCAGGTGTACGTGCAGCAAATTCACCTACAGTTGCAGAACCACCAGCAAACGATTCTTGATAATGCGTATCGTTACGTATAATGATTGCTGTACCTTTAATAGCAGCATTTTTTAGTACAGAATCACCACCAGCTCGTACAACTTTTAATTGATCAGAGTATTGCAAAAAATTAGCAGCAGCAAACCATTCTTCGGTATTATCTAAAGTACCTGTTTGTGGTTTACCGAATTTTTTTAGGAGTTCTTCTTCGGAGCCAACCGTAACAACTTCACTCGTAGGGCCTTTTTCAAAGGCACATGAGATAGCTCCAACTGTAGTAGCAACAGCAGGAACAACATTCGTTAGGTCAATCTCTTTAACATGAACGCCAGGAGAAACTAAAAATCCCATATCTTTACTCCTTATTATTGTTAGATACGAATATTTATAAAAAAACAATTCCTAAAACACTTTTTTATATGTGTTTAGGCATATAAATAAAAACATGAATAAACACTATGAGCAGTATCAAGAAACTATTAAACGTACTACAAAAAGGAATTACCAGAAAAGACAAATCTGGCTAAACGATTTCTTGTCAGAAAAATATTGTATTCATTGTGGTGAAAGTGAAACTATGTGTTTATCTTTCTATCCTCACGATAAAAAGATAAGAAGTATTTCTAGACGTACAGGTACTAATGAAAAAAGTAGAGAAAAAGTAAAAAAATATATTGACGATTCAAAAATACTGTGTTATAATTGTAAAATTAAATTAGAAAATGATTTGATAGAATTATTATAATTACCAATTAGAACTATAATCTCTTACCACTGGATTCCACCGTGTTCCATACTCATCCACCATTTCACCTATATTTTCATCTTCTAATCCATTCACAATAAAACCAAATGGAGCCATATCCTGTTCTAATGCGTCTTGTTGTTCTCTCATCATAGTTGCACGAATATCATTATCAGTAAGTTCTTTAAAATATTGTTGATCTGTAGCCCATCCAAATAAAAATAAACAAGCAACTAAATCGTCAGTACACCCCTCGTCAGCTTCAAAAGATTGTCCTTTTACTATAAATGTGGATAACTCACTTATAATATCTAAATCTTCAATAATAATTTTATTATCCTCAACAATCTGTTTTAAATTAGAACATCCTGTTTTCTTAACAGCCTTAGTTGTACGAACACCTAACTGAGCTCGACCACCAGAAAAACCACCTCCCATAATTTGACCAGCTCTACCTCTCATAGAAGCCATGACAAGATTATCGTATTCAAGATCAAATTGCATGGTGCTTGCAACTTGTTCACCGATATCATTTATCTCTATTAATACAAATGCTTGATTATATGCTCGAGCTACATCATATATTTTTTGAGGAAATAGTAAAGGTTTTATTTCATTATCTCTGTATTTTGCAACAATTTTATAAGGCAGTTGTGTAACATCTACAACTATAAATGCAGAATAATCGTTTGAAGTACCTCTAGAAACGTCTGCCGTGATCATATACGTATGTTTTTCTTCTGGTTTAACATATAAATCCAAGCCAGCATTTGATTGTATAGGTTGACGATATGTAAGAGTTTTTAATTTTGATGGGGTAATAAGAGTATCAATAGAACCAAGAAACTCACATTCAAATTCTGTATTGAACTGTGATTCAGAAGTATTTTTTATAGTTTGTTCTTTCCATTTTGCATCACGGCCTGGAACTTCACTCCAATGAACTTCAATAGGAACATATTCATTTCTTTGTTCTTCAGCATCTACCCACAACTTATAAAACATATTCATACCGTGTGGTGTAGAAACAATCATAACTTTAGTTGTTTTTCCAGAGGAAATAGTAGGATACACTGAACTGAAGAATTGTTCTGCGACATTTGACGGCACGTATGCAAATTCATCAAGAAAGATAATATTATAAGAACCACCACGCACAGCACTAGCAGAAGTGGAAGATGCCAATATTTTACTACCATTTTCTAACTCTAAAGAACCTTTGTTCCATGACATGACTCCTTGTTGTAACCATTTAGGCATATGTTCATATGCAAGTTGTAACCTACCCAATAGATCACGAGCTGTTGCAGCTTTGTTAGCAAGTATAGCAACATTAACAGAAGGATTAAATAATACGTAGTGAAGTAAGTACGCAATGATAGTAGTAGACTTTCCAGACTGTCTTGGCAGTTTACAGATGGTAAAACGGTTATTATGAAATGTTCCTACCATCTCTTTTTGAAAATCATATAACTCAAAGGGAACAAGACCTTCATCAAGAGAAACAATTTTAATGTAGCTCTTGATAAAGTAGATAGGGTCTTTCATGCATTTTGCATATTCACCAATCTGCTCTTTTGTCCACTCTTGGGAAACATTTGCTTTTTTTAGATTGGGATTACCAAGATATACAGATTCGGACATTAGCTATCCTTTATCATTTTTTGCAGTTCTGCTGTACTCCCTACAAATAATGCATTGGTAACATTTTTGGGAGCATTATCTGGAACCTCTTTAAGTTTCTTCATCTTAGCCTGCAAGTCTCCCAATTTTTCCGTAACTTCGGCGACTTGTTTGATGAGGTTGCCCGCAACTTCGTAAGTTCTTGGGTGCTCAGACTCTTTAGCCAACTCCAAGATTCCCTCGATTGCATCGTTTCCTCTTTCGACAAGGTTATAGAAGTTTTGTCTTTGGTATGCGTAATCGTTCTCTACATCCTCATTCATATCTACCATTGGAGATATTTGACCAGTATCTAAAAGTTCTTGCGCCGGCATTTTCATAACAGGGCTTCTTTTAAAATTATCTGGTGCTTTTATTCTAGGCTCTTCTTCTATGTCTAGAATTTTGTTTACTTTTTCCATTATTCATCTTTGCCAGTTTCGGGATTAAAATTCTTTGCATCTTCAAAGAAAGATGTAGTCTCATTGAATCCAAAATCATCGTCTGCATCAGCAGTTATAGGATTAGGTGTAACAGTGAATCTTTGTTCTCTCGTTGGAGATTTATCTGGCATATCTGCAAACTGATCAACTTGAACAGTTTTAATAACTTTGTTAGAAGTAACAGGCCCATAGAGATAAAACTTTGCAGTAAAACTTAGAGTGTATATAATTGCTCTACGAGTTTCAAAATCTCCTTGATAATCATCTTGATAAGCTATACTATTTAAAACAATAGGGACATCTCTTTTAATTCCCATATCAACCATATCATTAATAGTTACTGTATAGTCTGGTTGAAAGTATGGAAGAATTTGTTCTACAATTTGTAGAGCATCATCTGAATTTTTAGAAAGAACATATAGTTCCATATCTAGATTATATGGTACTGGCATATATTGTGTATCTAGACGTTTAGTATCTGCACCCTTAACTTTTTTAAATTTTTGTACACGATTTAATTTTCGTGTTGGATCATAAGTTAGGTTTGAAATTTCAAATCCTAAGCGTGGCAAAGTTACAGCTACCTGTTTTGTTAAATCTGGATCGTCATTTAATCTTACTAAAAATTTTTGTCGAGGCCCATATGCGAGTGGAACTTTCATTTGTTGTGTAATATTACCACTGTTATCTTTTCTTACAATACTAATATCATTAAACATAGTTCCAAAGGAAACAATTACTTTTCTCATTGTTTCATGGTAAAATTGTTGTCCTAACATAATCTATTATCCTTTCGTTCCAACATCACCAAATGGGTTACTCTCCGAAAAATCTAAAATCGTATCATCTAATGTGTCATATAATTCGTTTTGTGCTGTCTTATCTACCGTTCCATCACCAACTTCTCTGAAACTTTCCAGTATAATATATTGTGGTATACCAGTATCAGCTTCATTTTCCATAATAATACTACCAGACATTGTTTCATCTTCATGTACTATATAGTCAAGAACATCAGCAGCAGTATCTTGTACTATAGAACCATCTTCTTCACCATATTCTGTTAATATAATACCAGATGTTTCTAACTGTGCAAATCCATCACCATTCTCAAGTTTAAATTGCTGATTACCTCTTTGTTCCAAGCCAACTTGTTCATTGTAAGTTCCACTTTGTTCAAGAGTCAACTGGAATTGTAGTGTATCAGCTGATATTGCAGTTTCTATAGCATCAAATTCGGTAATACCAGTATCCAAATCTTCTGAACTATATTCAAATGTTTTGGTTGATAATCTGTAAACAGGAAGATTGCCTATTTGGTAAAATGGCTCATCATGATCTACAAAACTAATTTCAAAAACTTTATTTACCAGAGGAAAATAAATTAAATCCCCTTCTTCTGGCCGTGTTCCAATATTTTCATCTGGAATTATTAAATCTTCAAAACGTCTTTGAGAAACAATGAATACAGCTTCTTCTCTATTTTCTAGACCAAATTGATTCATAATTTCTTTGTCACCAGCAAAACCATCTGTATTTTCAAAATACATTTCAATCATATATGCATCATCAAATTTGGATAAAGCATCTTCACCCAATACTTTATCCTCAGCTACAAGTGTTCTAGGCATATAGTATACATCCTGCCCAAACACCTTTAACTGCTCTATAACTAAATCTTCATAGAGTCTTTTTTCTTCGGTTGTTCCAGTGTCAAAGTAAAAATTTGTCGGCATATTATCCCACCATGTAATCTAAAGGCATTTCGTATGCCAACCGTATTTCTTCCTCCAATTTAGTGATTTCTTCTAAAGCCTGTGTGAATATTCCTTCACCATTTAACTGAACACCACCAAGCATAGCAACACCATTAAACTTACTAAGATTTTGCCCCCATTGTTTTTTAATTAATGCGGTTGTATATCTCTTTAAAAAAATATCATCATACATTTGTGTATATGTTGTTGGATCAAGTTTTCTATAACACTCAATTACAATAAAATCATCAGCTATTACATCATTCGTCCAATCCATATCTAAGTAAAGTCTTTGTTGGTGTTGTTTAAAACGAATTGGTTTTTCACCAACCAATATATGATCTAAACGCTGTAAGTTTTGTTGTTGCATTTCATAATTTAACATATCTTGAGTTGAGAAATCATACAAATCATTTAATCTTAACTGATAACGCAAATCAAACATATTTCTTGTGATTGCATCACCAATAGCAAACATTTTTAAAACTGAAACAACGGTAGATGGTATAGGTAGAAATCCCTTTCCTTCTAACCAATTAGCTGTAATTGAGTTATCAGCAATATCAGTTCCAACCGTTGTTGTATTAGTTGCAGCTCTATCTATTTCTGCTTGTGTAATTTTGTGTTTTAAATACATCCTTTCAATACCATCATAATGATATTCAGAAAAGTATTGTAGTGCTTCGTCAATACGATCATCAATTTGATCCTCATCGACATTTATATCAATAACAGGCTTACCAAGAGCTCGGAGGCAATATTCTTTTAAAGTTGATTTTGAATTTGGTATAGCCATTATAAACTCCTTTGGTACTATTTATACAGACATATTACTATAAATCGCCTGTCCTTGTACTTGGAAATGCTCTGGCTCCACCAGTGTTTCCCCAAATAATTCTTACGGCGCCAACGCCGCCCAACGTGTCATCGGAAGAGTTACCAGCTCCACCGCCGCCTCCACCGTAGGTGGCTCCATTTGGATTGGTGCTGGTGGCTCCACCTTGGGAACCATTACCTCCACTACTACCACCATTTCCACCTTGTCCTTTATTAAAATTGGGCGCTGATGATGAAGTTGCATTAGTATCGCCACCACCACCGCCACCAGCACCACCACCAGAGCCATCTGATCCATCAAAAGAATTGACTGATCCAGCATCACCACCTGATCCGTTTGAACCTTCACCTAAAACTCCTACTCCGCCTCCAGCACCGCCTCCACGAGCCGAACCACCACCAGTAGGCCCACTGTTACCGCCGGCACCACCATTGCCTGAATAGCCGGCTGCACCACCGCCGCCACCTCCACCACTGGTGGAGCTTGCTTGTGAATTACCACCCGCTCCGCCGGTTGCGCCTCCGTCACCTCTATAACCGCCTCCAGCGCCGCCAGCACCAGCGGTACTTGTGCCACGATTTGATGGGTTCCCTTTTGATCCACCGCTACCTAAAACTAAACCATTGCTTATAAAATAACTATCTCCGCCGTCAGCGGCGTTGGTTCCAGCTCCAACCTCAACTGTATATGATTGTCCTGGCGTTACTGAAATATTATTTTTATATCCAAGGCCGCCACCGCCTCCGCCACCAGCACCGTCAGTTTGACCAGATGAGCCCACGGCATCACTACCACCTCCTGCTCCAATACATACAACGTGTACTATGGTTATACCAGCTGGTGCTGTCCAAGAGTAACTTCCAGCTGACCCATAAAGTTGTTGACCGTTAGCTTCTTCAGCACCACCTCCGCCATCGTCAGCAGGATTAGCATTAGAACCAAACCCCATTAATTGATAACCAAAATTACTCATTATTAATATCTCTACGTATCATTTGCTTTATCTGTAGCGAAAAATAACTTTACACCTATGAGTCTAACATCTGCCGATTGTGTATCGCCTGAAACATCTCTCATAATATTAAAAAATATTATATCACCGTCAGCTGGAGTACCACCCATTTGAAAACCTTGTATATCTGATGCGTTTATATCATTAGCAGTTCCAGTGTGAGCTTTTGCAACTGGAGCATAACCAGCCCCAAAAGCTACATCTGCTGTATCATCATGAGAACAAGCAACCGCACTAAGTCTAAACTGTACTGTTCCAGTATTAGTTCCATTTACTGTATAAAATGATTGAAATTTAAAAGCAGCTGCATTAGAATAACTATTCATTAAATTCCAAGATTTAGGCATTGATATTGAAAATTGTGCATTTTCATCACTACTAGGATCAAAATCTAAAACCTTTAATTCTGGTCTACCAGCCGTAAGTTCTACTTGAGCAAGAGCTGCACACCCATTTGTAGTTGTTGGATACATTGCAGCCGCTGGAACCCAAATAGTTTGGTAGCCAGTAGATGTTATTGTGCCTGACGTTGTAGGTAAAGTTAAACTTACATTACCAGAATAATCAGCGTGTGCTGGAGATTGTATAGTTACTTTATGAGCATTACCAGATTCACAATATAAATCAATTGCAGCTACACTTCCTGTTCCTGTTCTAATTTGTACTGAACCATCTGATAATGTAATACCACCAGAGGAACCATCACCATCAGCAATAATATCACCAGCAGTTTGTATATTTACAGTTCCAGTAGGAACTTTTAAAACTTCTTGATCTGCATCATTCTTAATTGTTATATCAGATGAGCTACCTTGACCTGTAAGTATTAATCCTTCAGCAGCTGTATAACCAATAGCTGCATCATCTCCCGAAGAAGTATCACCAGTTACTAATAATGTTCCAGTAGCTGTAATATCACCAGTAACCGCAAGAGTAGAACCATCAAAGGTTAGATTTGCCTCAGCATCAAGTTCTGTAGTAGTTGATCCAACAGTAACTAGTTCATTTGCAGTTGCATTATTTAATGCAGTTATAGCATTAGAACTTGCTGGAAGAGCTTCCAATCCAATTTCAGTAGATGAATGATCATAGGTTAATACATAATTATCTTGACCAGCACCTACAGTCTGGTCAGCGTTCATAACGAAATTTCCAAGATTTATCTTAGTATGAGCTCCATAGCCAGTAGATGGAAAAAAAGCTGATCCATCATATACTAGTATATCACCAGCCGTCGGCGTTCCAGTAGCTACATTTGACAACTCGAATATATTAATTGATGGTGATGTAGGAGCACCAATTGACTCCCAACTTGCACCATTCCACCTATAAGAAACATTTCCTACAGAATGTGTATCGCCAGTACTTGGAGAATTTGGAAAATTTATAGCTGTCATTATATTCTCCTATGCCTGTGATTCTGCCCATGACAATCTTCCAGAAACACCAAATGGGCCCGCAGCAGTAATATTCGTAGTATCAATAGGTTTAACAGTAATTGTAATAACGTCTGGGCCATCGGGGAATGTTCTATCGCCACCCAAAATAGAGTTACCTAAGTTAGTCAATTCTGAAATATCAAAGTCAGTTGCCAAACTTTGAATTTTACCTGTACTCCAATCAAACTGACCACCAGATGCCCTAAAGGTATAAATTTTAGAACCAGCATCAATAATATCTCCAGCATTATGTGGAATATATTGAGAAAGAGATGGTGAATTTGCTTTTTGCCAAGAGGTATTATTTAAGTTACCATTCAATATCAAACTAACTTCTGTATCGTGCGTAGTAACAATACCAATCTGTCTTAATTTTAATTGCATCCTATTGATAATTTCTCTTGTACCAACAGCACCAGAAATACCAGAATCAACAGCTGGAGCCAATCGAATAGACACAAGAGGTGTATCAGCAGTCAAATCTATTTCAAATCCAGTGCCACCGCCGCCGGCAATATCAGCACCTAATGAGAATGGGGAACTATTTCCTATACTTGGGTTTGTAGGTGAACCACCTCTCTTCCACGAAAAGTAGTTATAGTTGCCAACATAAACAAGTGCAAAAATTGTTGAACCAGAATATTGAGTAAATTGGATAATGTTACCATCTGGATATCCCTGTAATATAGTATTAATTCGATTGTTTTCAGCAAGATTTGCAGCATTCTGTACAGAACTACCACCAGTTTCATCTAAATTTGAATACAAAGTTGTTCCTGGCTGAAGTTTCGCAGCATCAGCAACAGGGAATGGTAGTTTTAGATAGAAATCTGCATATCCCATAGAATAATTCTGATAAGTGATAGTGGCAGAGGCATTTGTTGTCGAAGTATTGGACTGACCATTAGTAGAAGTCAAAGTATTACTGTTTGCAGTAAACAAGTAGGCTTCGTCATCGTTAAATGTACCATCCATAATAATAGATGTACCCCAATGGAATAGATTAGGTATAAATGTTGGACTACCAGTATTTTCAATTTCATAACGACCCGGCAAGTTACCCGACCTAAAATAAGCCTCCGTTAGCAAGTTATTGTGTTTAAAGTCATGAACATATTTTACTTGTCCATTTTGATCTTTAAATCCAAATCTAATTTTACCAGCACCATACCATGAGTAGTCAAAGTAGGCCATTTGTATCTTATCTACATCTAGATTAAACCCAAATTTACCAGTGCCATCACAAGGATCAATATTCCAAGAATCTTGTCTAACCTTCGTATCTACTGTTTTGGTAACAATAACACCAGAAGCACTAGTACCTCTATAAGCTGGTTGTACACTTATACTTGCGTTATTTGTGATTTTAACAACTTTATAGGATTGACCACGAATAACAGTCATATCCCCAACAGCAAGAGTACTAGTCCAACTAGTCTCATCACCAGTAATTAAACCACTTCCATTAGTAACAGTAGCTGTTCCACTAATTTGTAGAGTAGATGAACGTCTTACACAATACATATGTGTACCATCAAACTCATAGAAGAAACCATTTTGATAATCAAACATTCCTCCACGAACTTGTGCTCCAGACCAACTCTTGGCATGAAACTGTATATTACCTTGAGCGGTAACAGCTGACGGCGTTCCACCAGCAGTATATGTAAATATGAAATCATCAGTTACACTTGCAACGGTAAATGTTCCATTGTAAGTTGTATCGTTTGTAACACCTTCAATTCTAAATGAACATCCTTCTGTTATTCCATGTGGATATTGCGTTTTAACAGTACAAGTTGAACTACCAGCAGACTGTAATGTTCTAACAAGAACAGGCGGATTAAAGTTAATAGCAAGAGAACATTGTATACCTTTACCAGATTGATATCTGAAATATTTTCTTGTCTGTCTAGTAATAACACTACTTGGTGAACTACCAGCTTTAATTTCTACACCACCATCGAAAGGTCTATGAATGAATGAACCAGAAGGTCTAGTGTATATTTTAGTATTAACAAAATATTTAGCCTCATCCACACTAAACGCCGGCAACTCTGTTAGTCTTAATTCAGTATCACTTGAAATAGACTCAACTGTTAAAGTTCTTAGTTGAGAAGGAGTTACAGTAGAATCTTCCGCCTCAAAAGTATCACCAGGCAAATAATATCTTCGGAAGAAAGTACTAGTACCAATTATTGTTTTTGTTGTTTCATCAATCTTTATTGTTCCAGCACCTTGTCCTCGACCAGCGACATTATTTGTTGTAAACTTATGCGTACCAGTAATACTACTTACAGCAATATTAACAGCATCATTAACAGAAGCTCTAACACCAAACGTATCTTGATTTCCAATAAATGCATAATAGGTTACTGAGTTTGATAGATTTGTAGCATCAGCATTACCACCATTACTATAGATAATAGGAGCTCCATCATATAAACCATGATTTTCAAAAGTAAATAGAAGAGAACTAGCATTAAAAGTTGAAGTATTAAAATCTATTTCTCTTTCTTTAATCTGATATGGAACCGCAATTTCTAATGAAGTTCCAGATGGAATAGATGAAGTTGTATAAGCACCATCATTCGTTCCTAATTCAGCTGCCGTAGCAGTATCACTTGTAAATGTAAATTCATTTGTTCCAGAGGTGGTTGTTAGAATAGCATTACCATCAGTGGCAGTTTTTAATCTAAACCTATTAGAATCTAATACGTTAGCATAGTATGTTGTTGAGTCATTAAATGCAGATGCTGTATACTTCACTTTATCAATAAAATCTTGCATCACTTGAACAATAACACCTTTAACTTGGCCATCGGATACTCTTACTCCACTGTTATGTGTCAATAAACCTTGTAAATATACAAAGTTTGATCCTCGTATAGTAGAACCATGAGTATAACTGCCAGTTAAGTGAAACAAAGTTCCACGCCAACTACTATAATATCGGTACTGTTGTAACCTTGTAATACCTAAGCCTGTATCACCAGCAGAAGTTGTTCCAATATTTGAGGGAGAGTCAATTGCAATATGAACAATAACACCAGTATTATCAGTTCCACCCCAACTCTGACTAGCCCAAGAAGCAAATCTCCAATTACCTAACTCAATATCTTCATGAAGTATATTATCACCAGCATCTGCCGAACCGTTAGTACTATCCAGAATTAAATAATCTGGTTGATCTGTAGTCCAAGAGGTAGTGCCAGGTTCTAAAACAAATTGAACATCATCTATACTTCCCGATTGCAGAGCATCTGTATAACCACTAGTTGTGGAAAACCATCCAGTAGCAGGGTTGTTTGTATAAGCTGGATAACAACCATAGTTGTAAGTACCATACTGTTCGTTCCCTTGATATTGTGGAGCTCCAGTGTTAGTAGCGCCGGGGTATAATTTACCACTTCCAAAACGCATATTATATCGAATCATAAGATACTGACTAGAACTATTATCTATTCGTGTATTTTTAGGTTCAATCACAAAAATCTGCCATAAATTCTTTTGTGCCGCCCCTAATTGATATGAGTTTGCACCATATTTGACTTTTGCTGGAAAAGCAGTTTGAAATACTTTACCACCATAAACACCAGCGGCTAAATCTTGAGAGTTAGCAGAGGTAGTACTTGTTCTTGTTCCCATAAATTCATTATAATTTGAAGCAGTTCCATATCCACGAGCATTAGGTAATGATGAAAGCCAAGGATTCCAAACACTATTTCCTTGTCGATACATAGCGTTACCACCATAAACAGTTGCTGTCCCATCATAATATTGCATCCAAGTGTAATAGGTAGTACCACCCCACAAATCACCAACACCATCATTCATATAGAAGTTTTGACCACTTGTAGATGAACCGGCATCATAAATATTAATATTAGAATGAGTACCATCATGATCCCAACCATCAGTAACGGTATTTTTAAGTAATTCAGAACCCCAAGAGTTAAATTCATTAAAATAAACATCTTGACTCTGAACAGTAGGATATGAACCGCCACCACTATTACTAAATGTCATAGCTGCATTTTCTGATAAATTATGACCTTCTATGAAAAATGAACCTTGAGTAGTAGCTTGTTTTTTACCTACAAGTTTATATACACCAGCTCCGCCAGTATCAGACCTTCCAAAACTTTTTATACGTGTGTACTCACCACCGGCCGTGTTTTGAAGGCGAATATAGTTACTATTAACAACTTCTGCATAAAGAATACCACCAGAAGGAATCTCATATTCAAAGTGAGTACTAACCCCTGTTTCTAAAAAGTATGCGCCTGACCCCAATCTCATTTGAGCTCCAGTATGTTCAAAACTATTTCCATCTATAACAACTGGGTCAGAAGCAGAAACGTGTTCTCCAGCATTTAATCTAGCACCACGAAATCTTTTATGGTGGGGAGTGCCTTGAAAATCATCTTGGGATGATTCGTTACTTGATGTATACCAACTGTGGTAGTTATTTGGAGCAGCATCATAGTTTGTTGTAAATTGATCTTTGAAATAATTATGATTATTAAACCAATCCGCTCCGTATGTTCTAATATTTGTACTTATACCTTCTTCAACATCAATACAATCTCCAGCATTAGTAGCTGAACCATCTGTACCATCTAATAACATTCTATCCCCAGCTGAACCTGTGGCATCTTCTAAAACTATTTGATTGTCTAAGTTAAATATATGGACAGCATTACCACTTTCCAATCCATGATTAGGCCAATATATATTTAAGAAATCGGTTTCATCAAATATTGGAACAGCAAACAATCCACTATCGTAATTATCAGAGGTTGTGCCTTGATTATACCATCTTGGAGAAGTATCTCTATAATTACCACTGTATACCCTTAAATAACCACTAGTAGTTCCACTATAATGAGAAAATATACCATTAATTTTTCCCATTCCAGTTGATCTTGGATCATTATAATAATTGAAAAACCCAGGCTCTCTTGTTGGTTGTCCATCTGTTCTACCACCACCTTCGGGATATATTTGCCATTTATTTGCAGTTTCTTCACCAGCATCCCAAGAACTATAAGAGTTTGCCCAATCTACTCGAGCATATAATATAACATTCCAGTTTTCATCATAAGGCATACCATCAACTAATGTATCTGGTTTAGTTGAAGTAATCTTAAAATACTGGTATGGCTTCATATTGGAATTCCAATTACTAAGAGTTGATGAAGAACCACCATATGAAGAAGCACCAATTTGTGCATAATTATCATTATCACCAGCGTTGGTACTATCTATGTAAAATTGGGTACTTGATGCATTAACATTTGGATCATTATAATACTGATTAATTAATATATCGTTATTATGACCAGTACCATTCAACCCTCTTCCCAAAGCATTAGAATAATGTAAATAGAAGCCGTTGGTAAGAGTGGCATTAGTTGGAGCAACACCAATCCAATCATTATATGCAACATCTCTCATATCAATTTTAACGTGCCATTCCCCAGCGCCCTTTCCTACTAGTGAAACATAAGGAAAATAGAAATAATCATAAAGCATACCATCAACAGGAAGCATAAATTGTGGGCCATATGAACCTACATAATTAATTCTATGTGGATGGCCTGGGAATGTTGCGGATTTAGTTGAATTCAATCTACCAGTATCTAGTAGTACCATATGTTTAATTCCGTCACTACCACCACGGCCATAGTTACTAGTTTGTTTTAATTGCCAACCAGAATATTCACCAGAAGCTGGGCCGTTTGCACCATTTGTTCCCTTGGTATAAGCATGGGGGTAATAATAATTAAGGTAGTTACTTGATATTCTTAACCTTGATATAGCGTAAACTAGATGCAAACTATGATCACCATAAGCAGTAGTACCACTACCAGCTGATACTGTAACAAATGAACCAGCTGGTGCAGTTGCTGACGCTGGACTATCAAGGTCTGTGGATAATTGAATTTCGTTTGCACTTATCCATTTAACAATATATATTTGAAATCTAGTTAGTCCACCAAAAGCAACATCGTTACCAGAAGGATTGTATTGTACATAATCATTACTTTTTAATCCATGTCCTGTTATTGCTAAATTACCACCACTAATATCATCGGCATTAAATCTTAAAACTATTGGCCCAGCAGCTCTTCGTATAATACATGAGTTTTGAGCAAGAGGATTTAGAGTAACATCAGCTGTCGCACCAAATTCCGAAAATTTAAAACCATCACCAGCTGTAGCAGTAGGATCAGTAATTTGTAAAGCTTTTGCTCCTAAAGTATTAAGTAAATAAAATTGTGTTCCAGCTGTAAATCCATGATCATATAAGGTAGTAATAGTTAATTTAGATTCAGATGCCTGGTTTGTAACAAAACCCGAACTTTGATTATACGCAATTTCAGAAGAGGTATAAAACTCGCCAGGAATAATAGTAGTATAAATCCCACTAATAGTTGCAGATGAATTTTGTGTTGCTCTACACTGATATGTAAAAGATTGGTTTGTAGGAATGGCTTTAATAATATACTTTCCTTCTGCTGTTGCAGAATCTAATCCCTGTACATCAATAGGAGTACCTATAACCAATCCATGTTCTGCCGCTGTCGAAACAGTAATAACATCGGAAGAAGCCTGAGAAGTTACACTAGAAATAGCTTGTATAGTATTTGCAGCAGATGTATATATGGAAGGGACATTATTAACAAGTTCGATGGTTTCCCATTTTGTAGATTGGAGTCCATATTCAAAGTCAGTATCAATTAAGTTTTCTGGATTTGAAACTCTTAGTTTATGAACAGGATCAACAAGTGATTGACTAGGTTCTATAAAAGTATTTTCATCTTCAAAAAACACTTGAAGTTTATCGGAGTTCGTTACACCAATTGCATCTAAATCTTGCGCTAAAATAATATCGGTAAAACCAGTTGCCGTATTAAACGTAGAAGATGTAAATCCAAAATCTGCGTTTGCAAACTTATAAAGAATTTTACCCGCTGTAATATCCGTTATAATGAGTAAAGTTTCAATTCGATGATTACCTTTGACACTAATCTTATTAGAAGCTGCGTCTATAGTATAATCGTATATTAGTTTCTTTGCCATTTATTATTTCCTTATACCCATTATTTATTAACCCATAGCCATGATTAAACCGATAACATCATCTTCTGTTTGTAAAGTGCTTAAATCTAGATTAGTGTCTGCTGAAGGAGTTGCACTAACAGTTGTAACAAAAGCATTAGTTGTGTTTGTAAATTGAATTGATGGTATTACAGGGTTATCAAAAAAATCAGTTGTAGCTGGTTCTAATTGCACAAAACTATTATCTTCGCCAAGAAGTTCATCCCCAGCATTAGCACTTGCACCATCAGTTCCATTTAAAATTACACGATCTTCTACTGGAGCAATTGAAGGAAACGCATCAACCCATTGACTAGAATTACCATCATTATAATAAACCTTTAATCTTCCTTGATCGTCACTAGAATCCCACCACATATCTCCAGCATCTGGGCTGCCGGGAGCATTTTCACCTATAGTTACACTTCCACCAGATTGTTCAACAAAGCTCAAGTTACCGTTGCCATCTGTTTTTATTATATGATCTGCACTGCCATCAGAAGTAGGTATTTTAAATGATATTCCACCAGAAGTTAATATAAGATTTGTTCCATCAGAGGAAACGGATTCATTAGAATCATGAAATTGTAATGTTGGTGTTCCACCAGAATCAGTTAATGCCAAACCAGTATCATGTACGTGTGTTAAAGCAATTTCATCGTTTAGACCAAAAGATAATATTGCACCGTCATGTTGTAATTCTAAATCTTGAGTTAAAGTAACATCTCCATCAGCACCAATAGCAATCGCATCGGGGTCTGAAGCAGAACCTATTGTACCAGCATCTTTGATAATGAAGTCATCGGCGATTGTCAATAGACCCGCTGAACTTAGTGTCATTTTAGCGGTAGCAGAAGCATCGGCAGCTTCAGAAACACCAGTTGTAAATACTAATTTTGTTGGGTTAGCAGTTGCAGTAAACTCTGCTTCAGCAATCGCATGGATACCAGCAGCAACCCCAGCGGCATCTCCCCCATGAGCATCCGTAGCCGCCATTTCGATAGATGCGATAACTTCATCTGTGTCTACAACCAACTCAGATGATTTAAGTTGAAAAACAATTGGGCTATTATCACCAGTAATTGCGTTGGTGAGTGTTACTCCACTGTTATGAACATGGGTGAAAGTTACATCATTATTTGAGCCCATCTTCAAAATGGCCCCATCGGACGCCATTTTCATGTTATTAAAGAGCTGAAGAGCGCCAGAATCTGACATATCAAACCGAACCGAATTAACTAGGCTGCCACCACTATCTTTTCCTTGTATGATAACATCACCACTGTTAATTTGACTCCGTATCCGCATATTGTTACTATCTTGGCTTATACTACCGTAATAGGTGCCATCATCATGGAATTCGGTAAATCCTCCTGTAATACCAGCGTCTAATACTATTTTTCCATCAGCCGTATCAACTGTAATATCACCAGTAGTTGTTGTTATATTTACAGCGGCATCTCCAGCAGCAATATCATCTGCCGCCGTGATCGCAGTACCAACAGTAACAATATTGTTGGAATCATCTCTCATAAAGATTTTTTTATCAGCTGTGTTTACTGCAATTTCACCCTCTACCATATCAGAGGTTGTAGGTGTACCAGTAGTAAACTTTCTTAATGGTTTAATAGCAACGGACATTAGAAGGTTCCACCATCTACACTTGTACTCCAAGAAATTGTATCTGAACCAGAAGCATATAAAAGCAGGCCATCATTTGATCCACCACCATCTAGTGCAGAGATCGTATCAGCTGAATTAGCAACAAGAACAGAACCTTTTGCAGCCGCACTTAATCCAGTACCACCATCAGTAACAGCAACATCAGTACCACCGGCACGATAGATAATATTACTTTCAATTTGTAAATCACCAGCAGAAGCCCTAGTTAATGTGGTATCAGAAGCATGACCTATATTTAATCCTGTAATTTGCCAAGTAGATGAAGAACCCACACCTATAGATATTCGTAATGTATCTCCACTTTCAGCAACTGGATCAGTAGTACCATCTCCTACTATCATTTCGCCGTCTGCAAGGACGGCCATAGCCGTAATGGCACCTGTACCAGAACCTAATAGAATTCCACCATCTGTAAGAGTAGTTGCACCTGTACCACCGTCACCAACAGCAAGAGTACCAGTAATTGAAGAGGCACTAAGGTCAACAGCAATCTCTGTACTTTCAATAACAAGACCACCATTTGCTTTTAGGTCTGCTGTTATTTCATTAGCTGCAACATCAATACCATCACCAGCGACAGCGTTAATTGTATTTCCAGATTTAGTAAGACCATCACCAGCAGTAATTTGTCCAGCACCAGAAAATTGCGATACTGTAAGGTTTGTAGTACCGATTGTTGGTTCACCGTTATGTGTAAATACATAACCGTTTTCAGCATTAGTAGTACCGTGTTCTACGAATACAAACGTACCACCATCTATTTCGGATGGAGTATCTGCATCACCGGCCCTTGTAAGAACTAAAGCAACACCAACCGCACCAGCAGTTGTTACTTTATAAATACCGTTTTGTTTTTGGTCAGTTTGATCTTTTACTAAAATTCTTTCATTAGCAGTGACATTCGTACCATCTGGAGCCCAAACACCTGTCGAACTAGCAGTAAGAGTTGCACCTACACCAGAAGAACCATTATTATATGTCGCAGCAAGGTTTGATGTTGATGCATAAAAACAAGCTTGTTTTACGTGTAATCCTTCGGAAGTTGCGTCTACGTAGGCCTTGGTGGCAGCATCTTGTGCATTAGTAGGGTCAGTTACATTAACAATCCTACTCGTACTAACATCTACTGTACCACTTCCATTAGGATCAAGTGTAATATTTCCATCTGTATCTTGTGAAGATATAGTATTTCCAGTTACACGTATGTTACTTACATTAATCGTAGTAAATGCACTAGGAGTTGTCGATAAAGATACAGCACCAGAAGAAACAGAGAAATCGTCAGAAACAAAAGACGCAATACCCTTATTTGATGTTGTTGCATCTTCACCAGCAATAGTAATTTCATTATCCGATACTGTGGTATCAATACCCTCTCCACCAGTAAAGTTTAATGTATCTGTAAGTAAGTCTACGGTATCATCTGATCCGCTGTCTCCACCAACTGTTAATTGGGTTGTAAGTTGAGCCCAACTTAATCCACCAGAACCATCCGTTTTTAGATATCTGTTAGCAGTTCCATCTTCTGGCCAAGTGTATGTGTATGATGTTCCTACCGCATTTGGAGCTTTGTGAGCAATGTAATTTGTACCGTTATTAGTTCCTTCATTCAGAACAAGACTTCCACCAGTAGTTGTACTATTACCAAGATTCAATGTACTGACAGCACTATTTGCATCTACAGAAACAAATGAACTAGCTGTTAATGCACCGTCAGTATGATCTAATTTATCAGTAAAATACTTACCACCAATAACTAAAGCACTATTCCCACTATCTCCAATGTAAAGTTTTTGTCCTCCAGCGCCAGCACCAAAAGTATATCCTAGTTCTCCATAAGCTGGAGAAGTTGGCGCCGTTGCGTTAGCCGACCTGTTGATTTGTATTGTAACTGCCATTTTTTATTCCTTTAAAAGTTACCACCATTAATATAAAGAATTCCAGCCACCGTAGAAGGATCGTTTGTTGCTTCCCATTTCGATGTATCGGTTCTATATTGCAGAATAGCCCCATCTTGTACAGAACTAGTATCTACATTAGGTATTTCTCCAAGCGTTACTACAGAAGCTGCAGCATCACCCCTTGGGCCAGGAACCGTAACTCTCACAACTTGTGAGGTGTTAGCCTGTGACAATTTTGCTGTTGTAGTTCTAGGTGTATTTACCGTAGCATTTACAGACATTTATTTTTGTTCCTTATCTTGTTACACTTGGTTTTATTGTAGCAATTCCCTCTACAACTCTTGTTTTATCACCAGTAGAATCCGTAATTACCAAATCATAAACATACCTTCCAGAATCTAAAGCTCCTGTTTGTACATCTGTCAAAGTCATCGTTATTTGTCCACTAGTTCGTGGATCAACAAATGCTATAGTAAATGATGTTGATGTTGAGGAAGAATAACTTTTTCGTATCATTCCTACGGCTGTGTAACCAGTTAAATCTAGTGGACTGTCACTCGAATCATTAACTGTTACGGTTGTTGAAAAATCAGCATCTTGATCAATAAAAAGATTAGATATTGTCGCCATAGTTCAAATACTCCATTTATACATCTATTTATAAGTTAAGACTATTTATATTGCATAATAAATATATCTAGAATGAATATAGTATGTACCAGTAAACCATGTGATGGCTTGTTATATTACAGTTATGAATACTGTTCTCAGCTGAATTCTATAGGATTAAAAACAAAACTTATTGTAATTACACATAGAAATTTTTCCCCAAAAGACTATATTGATTCAATCAATAGTAAGTATATTCATTGTCAAAATGTAATTTTTGATGATTATACTCCAAATTCATCCGAACCTACTTTAATTATGGGCAGAAGTATGTTGACTTTAGGATGGTTAAATAAAAATACATATACAAAAGATCAACTATTTACTCTACACCTTTTATTTAGAGAGAAAGTAATATCGGTATATTCAGAAAATCATCCAGTAGATTATGATAAAGCTATAGAATATTTTAAACCAAAAGAAATTATTGATTTATGTGATTTTGATGTATATCCAAATGGGATAGGACAACATTTTGAAAAACGAATAAATTTTAATATATATAAACCTATTGAAAATGATATTCAATTTCAATTCCTATTTTTAGGAACAAATAAAAAATATTACAACACCATTCAAAAAGTTATTCATAATTATAAATCTCATGGCATATTAACCTACGATGAAAACTACCTAGATATTAATAACAACAATATCATGGTGCCTGTTCCCAATCTTTTGGGTATATTTGAAACCTATGTTTACACAAAAGATACATTTGATCCAGCTCCTAGAATTATACAGGAATGTAAGTATTTCAATAAAGATATTATATATCTAAGAGATAAAAATATACAGGACGGCGGTAGTGTATATTATAAACGTGAAATAAGAGAAATTGATGAGAAAAATATTAGTTGTTTCTGGATGTAGTTGGACAGATAAAGATTTTCAATCTATGTTTCATCCAGAAATAGATTGTTCATGGCCAAAATGGCCTGAGTTACTTGCAAAAAAATTAGATATGGATTGTATAAATTTAGGAAAATGCGGGGCTGGTCAAGAATATATCTATAGTTCTCTTTTAGAGAAAATCATGAAAACAAAGAAAGATAGAATAGGATTAGTAATAGCTGCATGGTCAAGAGCTCAAAGAAGAGATTTCAAAATTGGAAAAAAATGGAGAAATTCAAGATATGATTCTCATGGAGATTTAGATTATTATATTAATAGAAGCATGAATTATTTTTTTTCTTTTCAAACCCTATGTGAAAATTATAAAATTCCTTATAGACAAGTGCAAATGATTAGAATTCTAGAATGGATTTATTTTGATAGATCAATAAACCATCATCGTCAAAAATGGGATATAAAAAACCTTTTGGAATCTATAGTAAAAAGTACGTGTCATAATTATATAGATGAAAATAATTTTATTGGTTGGCCTATAATGAAGAGTTTTGATGGTTTTTGTGTAGAGGATTATTTTATAGGTAAAGAAGAAAAAAATCTTACAATTTCAAGTGAAGATTTTCATCCTTCGGCCGAAGGTCAAAAAAAGATAATGGAGATAATTTATGATAACCTATAATGGTTGGGAAAGAGATTACCAAGAAAACAAAGAAAAATATATTGAGATATTTGACAAAGTTATGTCTCAAGATAGTGAAGATATAAGCTTTCTAGAAAAAAAGATTGCAGATATATCAGATAGAAAATATGCAGTTGGTGTAAACAATGCAACGGATGCTCTATATTTCTCATTAGTTAGTCATGGTATCAAAGAAGGTGATGAAGTACTAGTTACTGACTTTTCATTTATATCATCATCGTCTTGCATTTCTATGGCTGGTGCGATACCTGTTTTCTGTGAAGTTGATATGGAAACGTATCATATGTCTCTTGACAGTATAAAACGAATGTATACTGATAAGACTAAAGCAATTATCTATACTCACCTATTTGGTAATATGTCGGACACTACAGAAATTTTAGACTTCTGTAAAGAAAATGATATCGTATTTATTGAGGATGCAGCTCAATCTCTAGGAAGTAGTCTACATGATATAAAAGCTGGATCAATTGGGGATTGTAGTTCTTTTAGTTTTAATTCTAATAAAGTAATTGCTGGTATTTCTGGTGGTGGTGTATTTTTATGCGATGATGAAGATAAAGCAAACATAGTTAGGAAACTAAGAAATCATGGTGGAAATAGTTCTAATTTTGAAATGTTAGGACGTAACTCTAGAATATCTTTACTCAATGCAGAAATTATAAATTTTAGATTAGACAATAGAGAAAAATACCAAACTAAAAGACAAGAGATAGCCAAAGAGTATGATGAAGTATTTGAAGATTTACCTTTACAAATTCAAGCTGTAAAACAAGGACTAAATCACAATTATCACAAATACACAATAAGATTTGAAGATACAGATACAAGAAAAAGAGTTAGAGATAAATTAAAAGATAGTGATATTAAAACATCTATTCACTATGAAAAAGCGTTATCTCAAAATAGTATGTATAAACATAAAGGTTATAAAAAAGATGATTGTAAAAATTCTATAAAGATTAGTCAAACTATAATGTCTTTACCAATTCACCCTTGGTTGACCAATCAAGAAATTAGTAAAATATCCAATATGATAGGTATGCTTGTATGATTAAATCTTACCAAGATATACAGGATGATTATTTAGCTGTAGATTTTTATCTCTCAAAATCTTGTAATAAGTCTTGTCACTATTGCACAGCATGGACTTTAGAGATGAGATATCTAAATGTAGATATGGATTTCTTAACTCATGTTCTTGAATGTTTTAAAGAACATAGAATAAAAGTAAATCTATTGGGAGGCGAGCCTGGATTAATAAAAAATTTAGAAGAAGTATGTACCAAGATTAAAGAATATGACAACTTTAAATTATCAATATTATCAAATTCTCTTATTAGAAAATTCTATCCTTGGGTATTAGATGATCCACACATATACTATGTGGAACATTTGGTTTTAGATTTCTATGAGAATGAAATAGAGAAATTAGGTAACTATGATTTCTTTGAGGAAAATGATAAAAATAATTATAACATAATTAT
>MDSW01136505.1_pt1 | contig 31232 bp, 39 predicted proteins | sample 811171 | NCBI WGS metagenome assembly MDSW01 (sample SAMN05326641, study PRJNA326480) | marine metagenome | isolation source: seawater | place: Atlantic Ocean: North West | collected 2012 | reverse complement strand
TGTAGCTCAATTGGTAGAGCGCCGGTCTCCAAAACCGGAGGTTGGGGGTTCGATTCCCTCCGCTCCTGCCAAAAAAAAAGAATATGAGAAACCCATTGAGATTTTTTCAGGAAGTAAAACAAGAGGCTTTTAAAGTAACTTGGCCAACAAAAAAAGATACTTTAACCGGAACCTTAATGGTTTTTGTTTTGGCAAGCTTAGCTGCCGTATTTTTTTTATTACTTGATCAAATTTTAAAGTTTCTTTTGGATTTAATTTTAACGATAAATTTTTAAATTATGAATTGGTACATTGTACAGGCATACTCGGGATTTGAAAAAAAGGTAGCTGATAATATTAAGGATGTTATGGCTAAAAACTCATTAGAATCTAATCTTGGAGAGGTATTAGTACCAACACACAAAGTCACAGAAGTCAAAAAAGGAAAAAGAACTCAAAAACAAAAAAAATATTTTCCAGGATATGTTTTGGTTAAGTTAGATTTAAACAAACAAATATATCACAAAATTAAAAATATTCAGAAAGTTAGTGGATTTCTAGGACCTGAAGGCAAACCAATACCCGTTTCTGAAAATGAAGTTAAAAAAATAATGGATAACCTAAGCCAAAGCGAAACAAACCCAGCAGTTGGGATTACTTTTGAAATTGGAGAAAAGGTAAGAGTGTGTGATGGACCTTTTGCATCATTCAATGGACTTGTAGAGGAAATTGATGAAGAAAAATCTAGACTCAAGGTATCAGTATCAATTTTTGGAAGACCAACACCTGTTGATTTAGAATTTAACCAAGTGGAGAAAAGTTAAATGCCAAAAGAAATATCTGGATACGTTAAACTTCAAATTAAAGGCGGCCAAGCAAATCCAGCACCACCTGTTGGACCAGCATTAGGCCAAAGAGGAATAAATATTATGGAGTTTTGTAAAGCATTCAATGAAAAAACAAAATCTTTTATGGGGAAACCAGTGCCTGTGGTAATCACAGTTTATAAAGATAAAAAATTTGACTTTATAATTAAGTCTCCGCCAGCGTCGCATTTTATTAGAGAAGCTGCAAAATTAAAAAGTGGATCACAGGAACCAGGAAGAGTCATAGTTGGTTCTATTACAATGAAGCAAGCTGAAACTATAGCTAAAGAAAAAATGAAAGATTTAAACGCTCACAGTTTGGAGGAGGCTACAAAAATTATTTGTGGATCTGCTCGATCAATGGGAATAGAGGTTAAAAATTAATTTATGACTAAATCTTCGAAAAGATACAGAAAACTTTTAGAGCTAAACAAAGAAGTAAAACCAAGCTCTGTTGAAAAAGCTATCGAAGCTATTAAAAAAAATGCGAACGCAAAATTTGTGGAATCAATTGATTTGTCATTTAAGGTAAATTTAAAGAAAATAAAATCAAGTGAAGGCGCTCTTCGTACAATTATAGACCTTCCAAATGGAAGTGGGAAAAAAATTAAAGTAGCGGTCTTATGTGAAGAAAATAAATTAAATGATGCTAAAAAAAGTGGTGCTGAAGTTTTTGGATCAGATGATTTAATTAAAAATATCACTGCTGGTAAGATAAATTTTGATAAACTTATTTGTACACCTGCTATGATGTCGAAGATGGGTAAATTAGGAAAAATATTAGGACCAAAAGGATTGATGCCCAATCCTAAACTTGGAACGGTATCTGATAATATTGTTGATGCAGTTAAAAATATAAAAAATAAAATTGCAGAGATAAAAAATGATAAAGACGGGAATGTTGGCATTTCAATTGGAAGAAAAACTTTCTCGGTTAATCAAATACAAGAGAATCTTAAGTCAGTTTTTGAAAATCTAAAGAAAGATAAAGCTTCAATATTTAATAGAGAAAATATTAAAAATGTTTATTTATCTTCAACTATGGGATTATCGTTTAAAATTAATTTTAGGGACATTTAAATTATGATGAGCAAACAACAGAAGAAAAACTATGTTGAAGAAATGAAGAAAGTCTTCTCATCTAATGAAGCTGTTATGATAGCACATTATAAAGGATTAAATGTAAAACAGCTGGACAAGATAAGAGATGAGATGAGAAAAAGTGGAATTTTTTTTAAAGTAACAAAAAATAGAATTACTAAATTAGCTTTAAAAGAAACAAAATGTAAAGATTTGGAAAAATTCTTTTCAGGACCAACTGCAGCAGCTATTTCTTCCGATCCAATTATGTCTGCAAAAATTTTAGCAAAATATGCCAAAGGAGACTCACATTTAAAAATTGTTGCAGGTTTTATGGATGGAAAGGTTTTAGAGGCAAAAGATGTGGCTAAAATCGCCACACTACCTACTTTAGACGAGGCAAGGGCTAAAATAGTAGGTATTTTAACTGCTCCTGCCCAAAAAATTTTAAGTATTTTGCTTGCACCTGGCTCAAAAATTGCTATTTTGGCGCACGCGAAAAGTAAAAAAGGTTAAATCAAAATTCAAAAATATATAATGGCAGACTTAAATAAAATCATTGACGAGCTTTCTAAACTTACTGTAGTCGAAGCAGCCGAGCTTTCTAAACAATTAGAAGAAAAATGGGGTGTAACTGCAGCTGCACCAGTAGCAGCAGCACCAGCAGCAGGAGCTGCTCCAGCTGAAGAAAAAAGTGATTTTACGATTTTTTTAAGTTCTGCAGGAGATAAAAAAATTAATGTTATTAAAGAAGTTAGAGCTATAACAGGTTTAGGTTTAAAAGAAGCAAAAGATTTAGTTGAAGCAGCACCTAAAGAAGTAAAAAAAGGTGTACCGAAAAAAGACGCAGAAGAAGCAAAGAAAAAATTAGAAGCTGCTGGAGCGAAAGTAGAATTAAAATAATACGGCACTCTTTCTGTGCTAAAATGTAAGTTATTGAATGGAATTATCTTTTACCCAAAAGAAAAGTATAAGAAGAAACTTTGGAAAATTACAAGAAAGCTTATCAATACCTAATTTAATAGAAGTACAAAAAAATTCTTTCGATTCTTTTATTAAAAAATCTGAAAACAAAAAAAACTCAATCTTTAGCAAGGGCTTAACTAGAGTATTTGAAAGTATATTCCCCATAAACGATACATCCGAGAAATCATCTTTAGAATTTATTTCTTATAGTCTAGGCAAACCAAAATTTGATGTAACTGAATGTAGACAACGAAGCTTAACATATTCTGCAGCTTTAAAGGCAAATTTACGTTTGGTTGTATATGACATAGACAACGAAACGAACACAAAGCAAATTTTATCAGCCAAAGAACAAGAAGTTTTTGTTGGAGATCTTCCTCTTATGACTCCAAGTGGAACGTTTGTTGTTAATGGAGTTGAAAGAGTAGTAGTAAATCAAATGCACAGAAGCCCAGGTGTTTTTTTTGATCATGATAAAGGAAAAACACACGCAAGTGGAAAATTATTATTCAATTGTAGAATTATTCCGGGCAGAGGATCGTGGTTAGATTTTGAATTTGATCCTAAAGATATTTTATATTTTAGAATAGATAGAAAGAAAAAACTTCCAATTACTACTTTCCTTTATGCTTTAAACAAATCAAGAGAGGAAATTTTAAACACTTTTTACTCTTATGATGTCTATTCTTTTGATAAAAATTTAAAATCTTGGTCAACAAATTTTGAACCAGAAAAATATAGAAGACCTATTAAATTATTATTTGATTTAATAGACAAAAAAAATAATAAAAAAGTTTTAAAAAAAGGAGAAAAGCTTAATTTTGTTTTAGCAACTAAATTAAAAGAAAAAGGTTTGAAAGAAATTGCTGTGTCAACTGATGAGTTAATTGGAAAATATACAAAAGAGGACATTAAAGGAAAAAATGATGAATTAATTTTAAGATCTGGTTTTAATATTACTAAAGAAATATTAGAAAAAGTTCTTTCATCAGATATATATAAATTACAATTAGCAAATGTAGACTCTATACTAAGAGGTGCTTATATTTTTGAAACTTTAAAAATAGATAAAAATAATAACAAGAAAGAAGCAATTAATGATATTTATAAAGTTTTGCGTCCAGGAGAACCTCCAAGTGATGAAATAGCAGAAGAGGTTTTTAAAAATTTATACTTTAATAAAGAACGTTATGATCTTTCAGATGTTGGAAGAGTAAAACTTAATGCTAAACTAGATCTTAAAACTTTAGAGACTACTCGCGTCCTTACAGCAAGTGACATAATTGCAATTATTAAATTTATGTTAGATTTGCGGGATGGCAAAGGTGAAGTAGATGATATTGACCATCTTGGAAATAGAAGAGTAAGATCAGTTGGTGAGCTTGTAGAAAATCAATTCAGAATAGGACTTCTCAGAATGGAAAGAACTATTAAAGAAAAAATGTCTACACTCTTAGAAATAGAGTCTGCTATGCCACAGGATTTGATTAATGCTAAACCAATAACAACCTCATTTAAGGATTTCTTTGGTACTTCTCAATTGTCACAATTTATGGACCAAACTAATCCTCTATCAGAGATTACTCATAAGAGAAGAGTTTCAGCATTGGGACCCGGTGGTTTGACAAGAGAAAGAGCTGGATTTGAGGTAAGAGATGTTCACCCAACACATTATGGAAGAATATGTCCTATAGAAACTCCAGAAGGACCAAATATTGGTTTAATAAACAGTTTAGCTACTTATTCTAAAGTTAATAAATACGGATTCATCGAAAGTCCATATAAAAAAGTAACTAATGGTAAGATTTTAGAAAAAATTGAATACCTCTCAGCTATTGAGGAAGAAAAATTTACGATAGCTCAAGCAAATTCACCTGTTAATGAACAAGGAAATTTTATAGAGGAATTAGTGTCTTGCAGAAAAGGTCTTAATTTCATCCTATCTAGAAGAGAGAACATTGATTATATCGATGTTTCTCCAAAACAATTAGTTTCAGTTGCTGCTTCTCTTATCCCGTTTTTAGAAAATGATGATGCAAATAGAGCTCTAATGGGATCTAATATGATGCGCCAAGCTGTTCCTTTACTTAAACCTGAATCACCATTAGTTGGTACGGGAATTGAGGGAGACGTAGCTCTAGACTCGGGAGTAACAATTGTTGCTAGGCGGAATGGTTTAGTCGATAAGATTGATGGAAAAAGAATAGTAGTTAAGGCAAATGAGGAAAAAGATTTATCAGAGTCAGGTGTAGATATTTATAATCTATTAAAGTTTCAAAGATCTAATCAAAACACATGTATTAATCAAAAACCATTGGTCAAAGTTGGTGATGTAATAAAAAAAGGAGATATTATTGCAGATGGTCCGGCAACAAAATTGGGAGAACTTGCGTTAGGGAAAAATGTTACCGTAGCTTTTATGCCGTGGCAGGGATATAATTTTGAAGATTCTATTTTAATTTCAGAGAGATGTGTTACAGACGATGTTTTTACATCAATTCATATAGAAGAACACGAATTGATGGCTAGAGATACAAAATTAGGTACCGAGGAAATAACCAGAGATATACCAAATGTTAGCGAAGAAAGCTTAAGAAACCTGGATGAATCTGGAGTTGTTTACATTGGAGCAGAAGTTAATCCCGGAGATATTTTAGTTGGGAAGGTAACCCCTAAGGGAGAGACAGCATCAAGTCCTGAGGAAAAGCTTTTAAGATCAATTTTTGGTGAAAAAGCTACTGACGTGAGAGATAGTTCTTTAAAACTTCCTCCTGGAAGTGGCGGAGTTGTTGTAGATGTTAGAGTTTTTAATAGACATGGAGTAGAAAAAGATGAAAGAACAATAGCTATTGAAAGATCTGAAATAGAATCTGTTCAGGAAGATAAACAAGTAGAAGAAGAAATTTTAGAAAGAAATATAAAATTAAGATTAAATGAACTTGTAAGAAAAGAGGAAATCTCCAAAAATTATAAACAATTTAAAGCAGGCTCGACTTTAGACAAGGACTCATTAGACTCTTTAAACATAAATGAATACTGGAAATTAGAGTTTGTTAAAGAAGCAGTAAATAGTAAAGTTTTACAACTTAAGAATCAATTTGATACCGCAAAAAATGATATTCAACTAAGGTTTGAGGATAAAGTTTTAAAAATTAAACAAGGAGACGATCTTTTACCTACAGTGATGAAAGTAGTTAAAGTTTTTGTTGCAGTAAAAAGAAGACTTATGCCTGGAGATAAAATGGCAGGAAGACATGGAAACAAAGGTGTTATAAGTAAAATAGTTCCTGTAGAAGATATGCCTTATATGGAAAGCGGTAAACCAGTTGACATTGTGTTAAATCCTCTAGGTGTTCCTAGTAGAATGAACGTAGGACAAATTCTAGAGACCCATTTAGGTTGGTCTTGTTCTGAATTAGGTGAAAAAATAAAAAAACTTTCTAATGAATATTTTAAAAATAAGAACAATGAAGAACTCACAAAGAGTTTAGAGAGTATTTATGGAAATAAAATCTACAATAATGTTATAAAAAACTTAGACAGAAAAGAGCTTAAAGAGTTATGTAACAACCTTTCTAATGGTGTACCTATAGCAACACCAGTTTTTGATGGTGCTTCAACTGAAGATATAACTAAGATGTTAGAGTTGGCTAATCTACCGAATACTGGTCAAACAAATCTTTGGGATGGAAGAACAGGTGAAAAATTTGACAGACCTATAACTGTGGGGATTATTTATATGCTTAAACTTCATCATCTCGTTGAGGACAAAATACACGCAAGATCAACAGGTCCTTACAGTTTAGTTACTCAGCAACCATTGGGTGGAAAAGCTCAGTCAGGCGGACAAAGATTTGGTGAAATGGAAGTTTGGGCTTTAGAAGCTTATGGAGCATCTTATACTTTACAAGAGATTTTAACAGTTAAATCAGATGATGTTGCAGGAAGAACAAAAGTCTATGAAACTATTGTTAAGGGAGATGAAAATTTTGAGTCCGGTATTCCAGAATCCTTTAACGTACTTGTAAAAGAAATTAGAGCTTTAGGTTTAAACGTTGAATTAAATTAATATATATGAGCAAACAATTATCAAAAGATTCTAGGCAGTTACCTGAAAAAAGTTTTAATCATATCAAGATTACTTTAGCTAGCCCTGATAAAATTAAATCTTGGTCTTTTGGAGAAATAAAAAAACCAGAAACAATTAATTATAGAACTTTTAGACCAGAAAAAGATGGTCTATTTTGTGCAAGAATTTTTGGTCCTGTAAAAGATTATGAATGTTTATGCGGTAAGTACAAAAGAATGAAATTTAGAGGCATTATTTGTGAAAAATGTGGAGTAGAAGTAACTAAGTCAAATGTAAGAAGAGAAAGAATGGGACATATAGATTTGGCTTCCCCAGTTGCTCATATATGGTTTCTAAAATCTTTACCGAGCAGAATATCATTAGCTATTGATATGAAACTAAAAGAAGTGGAAAAAGTTTTATACTTTGAAAGCTTCATTGTTATTGAACCTGGATTAACCGAGCTCAAAAAGGGACAGTTACTTTCAGAAGAAGAGTTTATGAAAGCTCAGGAAAAATATGGCGAGGATGCATTTACAGCTGGGATCGGTGCTGAAGCTGTTAGGGAAATTTTAATTAATGTTGATTTAAAAAAAGAAAGAGAAAGATTAAGCAATTCTCTTCAAGAAACTAAATCTAAAGTTACTGAGGAAAGAACTTTAAAAAGATTAAAATTATTAGACTCTTTTATTGAATCTGGAAACAAACCTGAATGGATGATATTGACTACCGTTCCAGTAATTCCACCTGAGCTAAGACCATTAGTTCCACTTGATGGAGGAAGATTTGCAACATCTGATCTAAACGATTTATACCGAAGGGTAATAAACAGAAATAATAGATTGAAAAGACTTTTAGATTTAAAAGCACCAGAAATTATTGTTAGAAATGAGAAAAGAATGCTTCAAGAGTCTGTCGATGCTTTATTTGATAATGGTAGAAGAGGAAGAGTTATCACAGGAACGGGAAAAAGACCTCTCAAATCATTAGCTGAAATGCTTAAAGGTAAACAAGGTAGATTCAGACAAAATTTGTTAGGTAAACGAGTAGATTACTCAGGTAGATCAGTAATTGTTGTTGGACCAGAACTTAAACTTCATCAGTGTGGATTACCAAAAAAAATGGCTTTAGAACTTTTTAAACCATTTTTATACGCACGATTAGCCAAACTAGGTCTTGCTACAACAATTAAACAGGCCAAAAGAATGGTCGAAAAACAAAGAAGCGAAGTTTGGGATTCTTTAGAGCACATAATAAGAGAGCATCCAATTATTTTAAATAGAGCTCCAACGCTTCATAGATTAGGTGTTCAAGCGTTTGAAGCAAAATTAATTGAGGGTAATGCAATAGAGCTGCATCCTTTAGTTTGTGCTGCATTTAATGCAGATTTTGATGGAGATCAGATGGCTGTACACATTCCTTTGAGTTTAGAAGCACAGTTAGAAGCACGTGTTTTAATGATGTCTACAAATAATATTCTAAGTCCATCTAATGGAAAGCCTATTATCGTGCCAAGTCAGGATATTGTTTTAGGAATTTATTATTTATCACAGTCAAAAACTACAGAAAAAGACAAACCTCTTGGAATTTTCTTAAACGTTGATGAAATTAATAACGCTCTTGAAAAAAATCTTATAAGTGTACATTCTAAAATTATTTCACAATTTTCCACAGTTGATAAGGATGGAAAAAAAATAGTTGAAAAATATACTACTACCGCAGGTAGATTTTTACTTTCAGAAACACTACCTAAACATCATAAAATAAAATTTTCGTTCATTGATAAATTATTGACAAAAAAAGCAGTTTCAGAACTTATCGACGTTGTTTATAGGTATTGCGGCCAAAAACAGACTGTTATTTTTTGTGACAGAATAAAAGATTTGGGTTTCAAACATGCATTTAAAGCAGGAATATCATTTGGAAAAAATGATTTAATTATTCCAAAAACTAAGGAAAAACTTGTAAATCAAACTAAAAAACAAATAGAGGAATATGAGAAACAGTACCAAGATGGTTTAATAACAAGGGGTGAGAAATATAATAAAGTAGTTGATATTTGGTCTAAGTGCACAGACTCAATTGCTAATGAAATGATGAAAGAAATTTCATCTGCTGAGAAAAAATATCCAAATGGCAGAATAGAAACCAATTCAGTATTTATGATGGCAGACTCTGGTGCAAGAGGATCTCCAGCTCAAATGAAGCAATTAGCAGGTATGAGAGGCTTGATTGCGAAACCATCAGGTGAAATTATTGAAACTCCAATTGTATCTAATTTTAAAGAGGGACTTACTGTATTAGAATATTTTAATTCTACACACGGTGCGAGAAAAGGTTTAGCTGATACAGCATTGAAAACAGCAAATTCTGGTTATTTGACTAGAAGACTTTGTGATGTTGCACAGGATCTTCAAGTTACAATAAATGACTGTAACGCAAAATCATCTATAACATTAAGTGAGATTATAGAAGGAGGAAACATTCTTGTTAGTCTTTCAGAAAGAGTTCTTGGAAGAGTCCCGGCACACGATATTAAGCATCCTATTAATGGAGAAGTTATTATCAAAAAAAAGAAACTAATTGATGAACATGACTGCGAAATGATAGATTCTGCAGGTGTTAAATCTATAAACGTTTATTCTGTAATTACATGCGAAGCTAAAAGAGGTGTATGCCAGACGTGTTATGGTAGGGATTTAGCAAGAGGTAAAATCATAAGTATTGGCGAAGCAATCGGAATGATAGCCGCACAATCAATTGGTGAACCAGGCACACAATTGACTATGAGAACTTTTCACGTTGGCGGAACTGCATCAATTAAAGAAGAGTCCTCAGTAATTTCTGTAAGTGAAGGATTATTAAAAATTAATAATAAAAATTTAATCAAAGACTCAAAAAATAATACAATAGTAATGGGTAGAAATACTCAATTATCCTTAGAAGATGATAACGGAAGACAATTAGCACTATATAAGATTCCTTATGGATCTAAAATATTTTATCAACACGGTGATAAGGTGCAAAAAGGTAAAAAAATATGTGAATGGGATCCTTATACTTTACCAGTAATCGCAGAAACTGCCGGTACTGCTAATTATATGGATTTGGTCGAGGGAGTTTCATTAGCAGAAACTTTGGATGATGCTACAGGTATTTCAGTTAAATCAGTCCTTGATTGGAGATCACAAGCAAAAAATTCTGATTTAAAACCCAGAATAACTCTAAGAAACCCAGATGGAGAAGTGATTAAAAAAGCAGACGGTAATGAAGCAAGATATTATCTTGTTCCAGACTCAATCCTTTCAATTAAAGATGGACAAAAAATTTCAGCTGGCGATGTTTTAGCAAGATTGCCTAAGGAAACCTCAAAAACAAAAGATATAACAGGAGGTCTACCCAGAGTAGCCGAGTTATTTGAAGCTAGAAGACCAAAAGATAGCGCTATAATTGCAGAAAATGATGGAACAATTAAATTTGGTAAAGAAGTCAGAGGTAAACAGAAAGTTTCAATTGTGATGTCAGATGGAAATGACTCAAATTATTTAATACCTAAAGGTAAGCATATTAATTTTAATGAAGGTGAAAAAATCAAAAAAGGCGAATACCTTTTAGATGGAAGCCCAGCGCCACACGATATCTTGAGAATTTTAGGTGTTGAAGCATTAACGGAATATTTTGTAAGCGAAGTACAAGAAGTTTATAGAATGCAAGGTGTTGTTATAAATGACAAGCATATTGAAACAATAGTAAGGCAAATGTTAAAAAAGGTTGAAATAAAAACATCGGGCGATTCAAATTTATTATCTGGGGAATTAATTGATAAGATACAATTAGATCAAATTAACTCTGATTTAAAAAAACAAAACAAAAAACCTGCATCTGGTGAAAGAATTTTATTAGGAATAACAAAAGCATCCCTACAAACAAACTCTTTTATCTCTGCTGCATCTTTTCAAGAAACCACAAGAGTTTTAACAGATGCTGCCATAAAAGGTAAAACTGATAGTTTAGATGGTTTAAAGGAAAATGTTATAGTTGGCAGATTAATACCTGCTGGTACAGGCTTCTCAAAAAATAAACTTAATAAAGTTGCTGAAGAACAGGATAAAATTAGATCGGCAGAATTAGAAAAACAGCAGTTGGAAAATCAACAAGCAGAAACTCAATCCTAACCTAAAAGCATTATAATATTTAGCTTTTTTAACCTTAATAATCGTTGACTTTTTACCTTTCAATGTTAGTTTAGCGCAATTTTGAAAGTTAAAAGTAAGGTTTATTTTAACCTTAAACATTAACTAAAAAAGCAAAAATTTTTTGCTTTCCTCACTTTTAAATTATCAAAATTAACAAAAATTATGCCGACGATAAATCAATTGTTAAAAAAACCCAGGGTTAAACCTTTGACGAGGAACAAAGTTCCTGCGCTTGAAAAGCAACCAATAAAGAGAGGTGTATGTGTTAAGGTTTATACAACTACTCCAAAAAAACCAAATTCTGCATTAAGAAAAGTTGCGAGAGTCAGATTATCAAATGGTTTTGAAGTAACTGCTTATATACCGGGAGAGGGTCACAATCTTCAAGAACACTCCGTCGTATTAATCAGAGGAGGTCGAGTAAAAGATCTTCCCGGAGTTAGATATCATATCTTAAGAGGAAATCTTGACGCTCAAGGAGTTACAGCTAGAAGAAAAAGACGTTCCCTTTATGGTGCAAAAAAACCTAAATAAAAAATTATGTCACGAAAAAGAAAAGCTCCAAAAAGAAAAAATTATTCAGATCCAAAGTACGGATCACTAGTAATCTCCAAATTTATTAATTCAATTATGTATGACGGAAAAAGATCAACAGCAGAAAAGATTCTATATACTGCTCTTGAAAAAATGAAGACCAAAAACCAAGATCCATTAAAAGTATTTAATTCAGCAGTTAGTAATGTGAGACCAAACCTTGAAGTTAGATCTAGAAGAGTAGGCGGAGCCACATACCAAGTTCCAGTAGAAGTAAAATCAAGTAGATCTCAAGCTTTAGCATTAAGATGGATTTTAGATGCATCAAGAAAAAGAAAAAACAAAACAATGGCTGATAAATTATTTTTTGAACTTATGGATGCTTCTCAAAATAAAGGCTCAGCAGTAAAAAAAAGGGAAGATACACATAAAATGGCAGAGTCAAACAAAGCGTTTGCTCATTTTAGATGGTAATAATAAAATGCCTAGATCTCATACATTAGAAAAATACAGAAACATTGGTATTATGGCACATATTGATGCCGGTAAGACAACCACTACTGAAAGAATTTTATATTATACAGGAAAGAGTCATAAGATCGGTGAGGTCCATGATGGTGCAGCAACTATGGATTGGATGGAACAAGAACAGGAAAGAGGTATTACAATTACTTCTGCTGCCACAACTTGTTTTTGGAGAGAACATAGAATTAATATTATAGACACACCTGGACACGTAGATTTTACAATTGAAGTAGAAAGATCATTAAAAGTATTAGATGGAGCAGTCGCAGTTTTTGATGGTGTGGCAGGAGTTGAACCACAATCAGAAACTGTTTGGCGACAAGCCGATAAATATAAAGTACCAAGAATTTGTTTTGTAAACAAATTAGACCGAACAGGAGCTGATTTTTTTAATTGTGTAGAAATGATTAAAGACAGACTAGGCGCAAAACCTCTTGTAATGCAAATCCCAGTTGGTATGGAAGCTTCTTTAAAAGGTGTTGTAGATTTAATTAAAATGAAAGCAGTTATATGGAAAGATGAAAAACTAGGGGCAGAATTTGAATACGTTGATATTCCAGCTGATTTAAAAGAGCAAGCTGAAAAATATAGAAAAGAATTAATAGAAACAGCAGTAGAACAAGATGAAAAATTGATGGATGATTATCTAAATGGAAAAGAAATTTCAGAGAAAGATATAATTGCGTGTGTAAGAAAAGGATGTTTGAAGTTTGATTTTGTGCCTGTATTAACTGGTTCAGCTTTCAAAAATAAAGGCGTCCAACCGCTTCTTGACGCTGTTGTAGATTTTTTACCAAGCCCTAAAGACATAAATTCAATAAAAGGAACAAAACCAAATTCTAAAGATGAAGTTGAGAGAAAATTTGATGATAAAGAACCTTTTTCAGCTTTGGCATTTAAAGTTGCAAATGACCCTTTCGTTGGTTCTTTAACATTTATAAGAATTTATTCAGGTACTTTAAAGTCTGGAACTGGAATTTATAATACTTCAAGAGATAAAGAAGAAAGAGTTGGAAGAATGTTGTTAATGCATGCCAACAGTAGAGAAGATGTAAAAGAAGCAAATACAGGGGATATTGTTGCATTAGCAGGCCTTAAATATACTATTACCGGACACACTCTATCTGACGAGGACAAACCGGTTATTTTAGAACCTATGGAATTTCCAGATCCAGTAATTGAAATTGCAGTAGAACCAAAAACTAAAGGTGACCAAGAAAAAATGGGAGAGGCTTTAGGTAGACTTGCAAAAGAAGATCCATCTTTCAGAGTTACTTCTGATGAAGAATCAGGACAGACAATCATAAAAGGTATGGGTGAATTACATTTAGATATTATCGTTGATAGAATGAAAAGAGAATTCAAAGTAGAAGCTAACATAGGTGCGCCTCAAGTAGCTTACAGAGAAACAATTCAAAGGCCAGTCTCAAATGTGTATATACATAAAAAGCAAAGTGGTGGTGCAGGACAATTTGCCAAAGTTGAGCTAAATGTTGAACCACTTGAGCCAGGTAAAGGGAGAGAAGTTGAGAACAAAATTAAAGGTGGTGCAATACCAAAAGAATTTATCCCAGGCGTAGAAAAAGGAGTAGAAAGTGTTGCGGATAACGGTATTTTAGCTGGATTTCCTTTGATTGATTACAAAGTGACGATTGTCGATGGATTACATCACGATGTTGACTCAAGTGTTTTAGCATTCGAAATAGCTTCAAGATATTGTTTTAAAGATGCTTGTACTAAGGCAGGACTAAAACTTTTAGAACCTATTATGAGAGTCGAAGTTATAACTCCTGAAGATTATATGGGTGACGTCATAGGTGATTTAAACAGTAGACGTGGACAAGTGTCTACAACTGATAAAAGAGGTAACGCAACCGTAATAAGTGCGATGGTCCCATTAGCAAATATGTTTGGTTATATAAACAATCTTAGATCTATGTCACAAGGACGAGCTCAATACTCAATGTTTTTTGATCATTACGCAAAAGTACCGCAAAACGTTCAAGATGAAGTAACAAAGAAAATGGCTTAAAAATGGAAAAACAAAATATAAGAATACACTTAAAAGCTTATGATAATAAAATCCTAGATATTTCTACCCAGGAAATTGTTAATACAGCTAAAAGAACCGGCGCTCAAGTAAAAGGACCAATTCCATTACCAACAAAAATTGAAAAATTTACTGTTTTAAGATCACCACATATTGATAAAAAAAGTCGAGAACAGTTTGAAACAAGAACACACAAAAGATTAATAGATATAGTTGAACCAACTCCGCAAACCGTTGAAGCATTAATGAAATTAGATTTAGCTTCAGGAGTTAATATAGAAATAAAAATATAAATATGACAATTGGATTAGTTGGAAAAAAAATAGGTATGACTAGAGAGTTTTTTGACTCAGGTATATCTATACCTGTAACTGTGGTAAAAATAGAAAAAGGAAGAGTTATAGATGTATATACTAAAGAAAAAAATGGATATTCAGCTGTAAAACTTGGCTTTCAAAAAATCAAAAATTCTAAACTTACTAAGCAAATGAAGGGTTTTTTCACAAAAAAAAATACTGAACCAAAAAAGATTATCAAGGAATATCGAATAGAAAAAACTGATGAATATAAAACAGGGAATGAAATTGGACTTGAAACATTTAAAGACGTTAAATTTATTGACGTGAGATCTCAAACAATTGGTAAAGGATTTGCTGGAGTTATGAAGAGGTATAACTTCGCTGGATTAAGAGCAACACACGGAGTTTCAGTGTCTCATAGATCTCACGGATCAACTGGGCAAAGACAAGATCCTGGTAAAGTATTTAAAGGAAAAAAAATGGCAGGCCATATGGGTGCAAAATTTAGAACAATATTAAACCTAGAGGTAATAAAATCAGATTTAGAAAACGACCTTATTTACATCAAAGGTTCTATACCAGGTTCTAAAAATTCTCTAGTATATTTAAGAAAATCTAAAAAATCATTTAACAGGAAAACAAGCGCTGAAAAGTACGCTTCAGATAATAAAGTTTCTACAAAGAAAGCTGATACAAAAAAAACTGATTTAAAAAAACCAGAAAAAAAAGAACAACCAAAAGTAAAAGAACAAACTAAAAAGAAATAAAATGAATTTGAAAATTTTAAACGTTGAAGGACCTGTTAAAACACAAACGATAAAATTATCTGATAATTTAATTGGAATGAAGATTAACTATAAACTTTTAAAATATGTAATTGATTGGCAATTAAATAGATCTAAAAAAAGAGTGGCAAAAACAAAACAGAGAAACGAAATCGCCGGATCTACAAAAAAGATTTATGCCCAAAAAGGGACTGGTGGCGCACGACACGCAAGTAGAAAGGCACCTCTTTTTGTCGGAGGTGGGGTTGCACACGGACCGAAAGGGGATAACTATAAAACTAAAAGAATAAATAAAAAAATTAGAAAATTGGCCCTCGCACAAACCATTTCAAAAAAGAATTCAAATAAAGAATTATATGTTTTTGATGATGTTAAGAAAAAAATAAATAAAACTAAAATTTTTAATAATTTTTTAATTAAAAATAATTTGAAAAATGTTCTTATTGTTTCGGATAAAGAAACTGAAAAAAATATATTTAAGTCTGTTAGAAATATACCAGACGTTAAATTAATAAATGAAAATGGCGCTAATGTTTATGACTTGTTTAAATTTAAAAATGTTTTATTCACAACAACATCTATTAAGAATGTTCAGAATAGGTTAATAAATGAAAAAAATTAATTTTTTAGATTCTATTAAATCACCTGTAATTACAGAAAAAGCAACAAGCTTATCTGAACAAAATAAAGTAGTTTTCAAAGTTCATGAAAATGCATCAAAAAAATCAATCAAGAAAAACATTGAAAAAATATTTAAAGTCAAAGTTATTAAAATTAATACTATTAACCGAAAAGCAAAAACAAAAATAATAAGAGGTAGAACCGGTTTTAAAAAAGGTTTTAAAAAAGCCGTAATAACTTTGAAAAAAGGTCAAAATATAGATCTTGGGTCAGGAGCTTAAAATATGAGTTTAAAAACTTACAAACCCTATACAAAATCAACAAGAACAACAATTCTTGTTGAAAGAAAAAATATTTGGAAAGGGCCACCAGTTAAATCTCTTACTAGGGGAAAAACTTCTTCGGGTGGACGAAATAATCTTGGAAGAATTACGTCAAGATCTAAAGGCGCTGGTCATAAAAAAAAATATAGAATTATTGATTTTTATAGAAATAAACACGATGTTGCTGGAAAGGTTGAACGAATTGAGTACGATCCAAATAGAACATCATATATAGCCTTGATTAAATATACCGATAAATTTCAAAATTACATTATTTGTCCGCAAGATTTAAAAGTTGGGGATGAAATAGTTTCAGGTAAATCAAAAGAAATTAAAATTGGAAACTGTATGCCTTTAGAGGATATACCACCAGGAACTTTGGTTCATAATGTTGAGCTAGAAGCAGGTAATGGTGGAAAGTTAGCAAGATCAGCAGGTTCATCAGTAACTTTGTCTGGTTTTGATGATGAACATGCAATTATCAGATTAGCCTCAGGTGAAACAAGAAAAGTCAGATCGAAATGTAAAGCTACAATAGGGTCAGTTTCAAACGCTGATCAAAAGAATATACAAATTGGTAAAGCAGGGCGAAATAGATGGAAAGGTAAAAGACCAATGGTACGAGGTGTAGCAAAAAATCCAGTCGACCACCCTCACGGCGGTGGTGAAGGAAAAACATCAGGAGGAAGAAATCCCGTATCTCCCTGGGGTCAATCTGCAAAAGGTCTTAAAACAAGAAAACCAAAAAGAAGCGATCAATTTATAATTTCAAGAAGAAAGAAAAGGAATAAATAATGAGTAGAGGAATTTGGAAAGGACCATTTGTTGACCCAAGTTTATTAAAGAAAGTTGATAAACTTAAAGATAAGTCAAAAAAACAGCCTATAAAAACTTGGTCAAGAAACTCAACTATTATACCTGAGTTTGTTGGACATAGTTTTTTAATACATAATGGTAGAACTTTTATTCCAATCACTGTTTCTGAAGAAATGGTAGGACATAAGCTAGGCGAATTTTCTCCAACTAGAAAATTTTCTGGTCATACTCCTGCAGATAAAAAAGCTGCATCTGAAACAGGAGATTCATCAGCTTCAAAACCTGCACCTGGAGCAGCACCAAAAGCGGCTCCTGCTGCACCGTCAGCAACCAAAGGAAAAGATGATGGAAAAAAATAATTTAGTTAAAGCAATTAATAAAAATGTAAGAACAAGTCCAAGGAAGGCTAATTTGGTTTTAAACTTTATTAAAGGTAAAAAAGTAGATATAGCAATTAGAGATCTCGAGTTTACAAGAAAAAAAGTTGCTGAAGATATTAAAAAGACAGTTAAATCTGCTGTAGCAAATGCCGAAAATAACTATCAATATGACATTGACAATCTTTATATAAAGGAAGCTTATGTAGGGAAATCTTTAGTAATGAAAAGATTTAGACCACGTGCAAAAGGAAGAGCTGCTCCAATTAAAAAACCCTTTAGTAGAATAACTGTAATTTTAGAAGAAAAGATTAAAGATAAAGTTAAAGGAGAAAAAAAATAATGGGACAAAAAGTTCACCCTGTAGGTTTTAGACTTGGAATTAATAGATCATGGGACTCCCTTTGGTTTGCTAAAAAGGGAGAGTATGGAAAACTTTTAATAGAAGATTATAAAATAAGACAATTTATTAAAAAGAATATACCCAACTCTGGCATCTCAGAAATTGTTATAGAAAGATCTTCAAAAAAATGTACCATTTCAATACACACTTCAAGACCAGGATTTGTTATTGGTAAAAAAGGTTCTGATATTGAAAAAATTAAAAAACAAATCTCTAAAATTACTAAAGACGAAGTATCTGTTAATATTAAAGAAATTAAAAAACCAGAATTAAACGCTTATTTAGTAGCTGAAAATATTGCTCAACAATTAGTAAAGCGAGTAGCTTACAGAAGAGCAATGAAAAGAGCTATGCAAGCAACAATGAGGCTTGGCGCAAAAGGTATTAAAGTTTGTGTTAGTGGAAGACTAGCAGGAAACGATATAGCTAGAAGCGAATGGTTAAGAGAAGGTAGTATTCCATTACATACTCTAAGAGCCAATTTAGATTATTCAGAGGCAGAGGCATTAACAACCTATGGGATGATAGGAGTTAAAGTTTGGATATACAAAGGAGAAATATTTTCAAAAGATATTGAGAAAGAAAAAATACAAAGGGTAAAAAATGCTACAACCAACAAGAAGTAAATATAGAAAAGCACATAAAGGAAGAATCCATGGTAAGGCAACAAGAGTTGCTAAGTTAAATTATGGAACTTATGGTTTAAAAGCAATGCAGCCTGATAGAGTAATTGGAAAACAAATTGAAGCAGCAAGAGTAGCTCTAACACGACATATGCAAAGAACCGGTAAAGTTTGGTCAAGAGTTTTTCCTAATATTCCAGTTTCAAAAAAACCAACAGAAGTTAGAATGGGAAAAGGAAAAGGATCACCAGAATTTTGGGCATGCCGAGTCAAACCAGGCAGAATATTATTTGAGGTCGATGGAGTTTCAGAACAGGTTGCTAGAGAAGCTTTATACAAAGCATCTGCAAAACTGCCAATCAAAACTAAATTTATTAAGAGGTATTAATGAAAAAAAAAGATATAAAAAAATTATCAAAAGATCAGTCAAAAAGAGAAATTGAAAAATTAAAAAAAGATTTATTTAATATGAGATTTAAAAAAATAAATGGCCAATTACAAAATGTTGCTGAATACTCGACTATAAAAAAAAATATTGCTAGATTATATAATATGATTGGAACCAAGAAATGACAAAAAGAATTTTAAAAGGAAATGTTGTCAGCAGCAAAGGTAATAAAACTATTGTTGTTGAAGTTAAAAGAAGATTTAAGCATCCTTTTTACGGAAAAATAATATCAAGGTCAAAAAAATATCATGCTCATGATGAAAATAATAAATTTAAAGAAGGGGATGAAGTTAAAATTATTGAAAGTAAACCAATATCAAAGTTAAAAACTTGGCAGGTTATAGAAAAATGATACAGGTACAGACAGAATTACAAGTCGCAGATAATACCGGAGCTAAAAGAGTTGAGTGCATTAAAGTTTTAGGTGGTTCAAAAAGAAGATATGCATCTGTAGGCGATCTAATAGTTGTTAGTGTTAAGGATGCTTTACCTAAGGGAAAAGTAAAAAAAGGTTCAGTACATAAAGCGGTTGTGGTGAGAACAAAAAAAGAAATTTTCAGAAAAGACGGGTCCAAGGTTCAGTTTGATAGCAATTCCGTTGTATTAACTGATGAAAAAGGTGAGCCAATTGGTACCAGAATTTTTGGTCCGGTTACAAGAGAACTTAGGTCCAGGGGGCAAACAAAAATAATTTCATTAGCACCGGAGGTAATTTAATTATGTTTTTAAAAAAAGGTATGAAAGTTAAAGTACTCGTAGGAAAAGATAAGGGAAAAACTGGAGAAATTATTTTAATTAATAGAGTAAGAGATTTAGCAAAAGTTAAAGATGTAAATATGCTTAAAAAGCATAAAAAACCTACAAAAGAAAACAAAGGCGGAATAATATCAAAAGAGGGATTTATACATCTTTCAAATTTAAAAACTTTAGAAACAGCTAAAAATAAAACGAAAGAGAAAAAATGACACCCAGACTTAGAGAAAAATATAAAAATGAAATTATAAAAAATTTAATGACTAAATTAAGCCTTAAAAATTTACATTCAGTCCCAAAGATAGAAAAAGTTGTTATTAATATGGGTTTAGGTGCTGATGCTTTAGATAAAAAAAAATTAGAAGCATGCGTGAAAGATATTGCTGCAATCACTGGACAATATCCTCTTGTTACAAAGTTTAAAAAATCAATTTCAAATTTTAAATCAAGAAAAGGTGCTAACGCTGGTTTAAAGGTAACCCTAAGAAATGATAGAATGTATGAATTTGTAGATAGGCTTGTTAATATTGCTCTACCGCGAATTAAAGATTTTAGAGGTTTGAAAGATAATAGTTGTGATAAATTTGGAAATTTCAGTTTTGGTATAAAAGAACATATAATTTTCCCAGAAATAAATTTTGATAAAGTTGATAGAATTAGAGGTATAGACGTGACGATAGTTACTTCTAGCCAAACTAAAAATGATACAGTTTCTTTATTAAAAGAATTTAATTTTCCAATAGTCAAGAGTTCAGAAAAAAAGGCAAAAAAAACAAAGCAAACACCCAAAAAGGAAGAAAAAAAAGAGGAGAAAACAAAAAATGGCTAAAACAAGTGCAATTCAACGAAACTTAAAAAGAATAAAAATGTCTAAACGTTACGATAATAAAAGAAAAAAACTTAAAGCAATAGTAAGAAATAAAAAATTACCATTGAATGAAAGATTTGCTGCTCAATTAAAATTGTCCAAACTTCCAAAAAATTCATCTAAAATTAGAATTAGAAATAGATGTGAAATCACTGGAAGACCACATGGAGTTTACAGAAAATTAAAAATATCAAGGATAGCTTTAAGACAAATGGCATCATCAGGAAAGATTCCTGGGATGACAAAGTCTAGCTGGTAAAGGAGAAAAATGACTTTTGTAGATCCGATAGGAGATATGTTAACAAGAATAAGAAATGGTCAAATGAGATCGTTGAATAAAATCTCAATACCGTTTTCAGTATTTAGATCAAAAATTTTGGAAGTCCTTAAAAAAGAGGGTTATATAATTAACTTTCAAATTGATAAAGACAAAGAAAACAAAAAATCTTTGTTGGTTGATTTGAAATATTACGAAGGACAACCTGTTATTAGAGAAATTAAAAGAATATCAAAACCAGGTAGAAGAGTTTATTCAAGAGCTACCAGTATTCCTAGAGTCCACAGTGGCCTAGGTGTAGCAATCTTATCGACAAGCAAAGGAGTAATGTCGGATAGCGATGCTATAAAAAATAATCTTGGTGGAGAAATAATTTGTAGGATTTTTTAATGTCTAAACTCGGAAAAAAAATAATTTTATTACCAAAAGAATCATCGATAAAAGCGGATGGTAATAATTTATTAGTATCTGGACCAAAAGGTTCAAAAAGTGTTTTATTCAATAACAAGTTATTCACGACAAAAACAAATGAAAAGAACGAGTTTCAAATTTTACCTAATAAAAAAACAAAAAATACCTCAATATTGTGGGGAACTTACAGAAGCTTACTTAATAATGCTGTAATTGGGGTTACAAAGGGGCATGAAAAAAATTTGGAACTAAACGGAGTCGGTTTTAGAGCAAATTTAAAAGGTCAAGAATTAATATTAAGTTTAGGTTTTAGTCACGAGGTTAAATATTTAGTGCCAAAGGGAATAACAGTTAAGGTAGAGAAACAAACAAAAATAAATATTGTTGGCACGGACAAAGAACTGGTTTCAAAAACTGCCTCAGAAATTAAATCAATAAAACCCGTTGAACCATATAAAGGAAAAGGAATTAAAGAAAAAAATCAATATGTTTTAAGAAAAGAAGGTAAGAAAAAATAATGAAAAAAATAAATTCAAATAAAAAAAGAGTTATGAGGAACAGAACTAAACTTAAAAAAGTAAATGTTGATAGATTTCGAATTACAGTGTCAAAGTCATTAAGAAATATTTCAGCTCAAATAATTGATGACAAAATTAACAAAACTATAATATCAGCATCTTCTAATGAAAAAGAAATTAAAAAGGTTAAAAAAAATAAAACAGAATTATCTAAAATTATCGGTGAAATCTTAGCTAAAAGGGCTGTGGAAAAAAAAAATTAGTAAAGTTTACTTTGATAGGGGTGGATATAAATATCATGGAAGAGTTAAGGCTCTAGCAGACTCTTTGAGAAAAAATGGATTGGTTTTTTAATGAAAGATAATGAAATTATAGAAAAATTGGTTGCAATTAACAGAATAACAAAAGTTGTTAAAGGTGGACGAAGATTTGGATTTGCTGCACTTGTTGTAGTAGGAAACCAAAAAGGTTCTGTTGGAATTGGTAAAGGTAAATCCAAGCAAGTTCCAGATGCTATCAAAAAAGCAACGGAGTTAGCAAAAAGAAATATGTTCAAAATTCCATTAAAAGATGGAAGGACTTTACATCATGATATATATGCCAAAAGTGGATCTGGTAAGATTTTAATGAGATCAGCTCCAACTGGAACAGGGATTATAGCAGGTGGTGCAATGAGATCTGTTTGTGAAGTTATTGGTATCCAAGATGTAGTCGCAAAATCTCTTGGGTCTGCAAATCCTCACAATGTTTTAAAAGCTTTATTAGATGGACTAAAAAATCAAAGTTCTCCAAAGTTTTTGTCTGCTATGAGAGGTAAAAAAATTGCTGAGATTATTAAAAAAAGAGAAAACTAATTATGAAGTTAAATAAACTTGTTAGAACAAATTACAAAAAACTAAGAGTTGGTAGAGGCATAGGTTCAGGCAAAGGTAAAACATCCGGTCGCGGCGTCAAAGGACAGAAATCTAGATCAGGAGTTGCTATTAAAAGTTTTGAAGGTGGCCAGATGCCACTTTACAGAAGGTTACCAAAACGTGGATTTAAAAGGATTACAAAAAAAAGTATAGCTATAATTAATATTTCCGATTTAAATTTATTAATTAAAAATAATAAAATAAAATTACAAGACGAAATAAGCTTCAAGAATTTAGTTGAAAAAAATTTAATAGCAAAAAAGTATAATAAATTAAAAATTTTAGGCAAAGGCGAGATTAAGGAAAAACTAAAAATAACTACAGATTTCATATCAAAATCTGCAAAATCAAAGATAGAAAAAGCAGGCGGATCAATAAATATTTCAAACAAGAAATAAAGTAAAATGGCTAGTGAAGATATAACTCAAAAAACTTCAACATCATCTAGTGATTTAAAAAATAGAATTTTTTTTACTATTTTTGTTCTATGTATTTACAGGTTAGGAACATATGTTCCTCTTGCGGGAATTGATCCAACAGCACTTCAAGAAGTAATGTCATCGACACAAAAAGGTTTGCTAGGAATGTTTAATGTTTTTTCTGGTGGTGCAGTAAATAGAATGGCTATTTTTGCACTTGGAATAATGCCATACATATCAGCTTCAATTATCGTTCAATTGCTTACAGGTGTCTCTGATTATTTTAAAAATTTAAAAGACCAAGGCGAAATAGGAAGAAAACAAATAACGCAAATTACAAGGTACGGAACTGTTCTTATAGCTTGTCTACAAGGGTTTGGGGTTGCATCTGGTTTAGAAAATGCAGGTAATCTTGTTTTAGATCCAGGATTAAAATTTAAATTAATGACTACAATATCATTAGTTGCGGGCACTACTTTTTTAATGTGGTTAGGTGAACAGATAACTTCAAGAGGGATTGGTAATGGAATATCACTCATAATCTTTTCTGGTATTGTAGCAGAAATACCTAGAGCACTAGCTTCGACGTTTGAACTTGGTCGGACTGGTGCATTATCGGCAACAATGATAATTGGAATTTTTATTTTAATAATCATTACAGTGATGTTTATTGTATTTATTGAAAGAGCTATGAGAAAAATTTTAATTAACTATCCAAAAAGACAAATGGGAAACAAAGTTTATGGTGGTCAATCATCTCATTTACCATTAAAAATAAATACCGCTGGTGTTATACCTGCTATTTTTGCTTCAGCTTTATTATTGTTACCAATAACTTTTTCAAATTTTGGTCTTTCAGAGTCTGATCTTTTTTTAAACTTTTCATCATTATTTTCACAAGGCAAACCTCTCTATATGGCTCTTTATGCATTTGGAATAATATTTTTCTGTTTTTTTTATACATCGATTGTTTTTAACCCAAAAGAAACAGCAGAAAATTTAAGAAAATACGGTGGTTATGTTCCAGGAATCAGACCTGGAGATAGAACGGCTGAATATATAGAAAATATTTTAATGAAATTAACAACTATTGGGGCGTGCTATTTAACAATAGTATGTTTAATGCCAGAGTTTTTAATCGCAAAATATCCCATACCTTTTTATTTAGGAGGTACATCAGTTTTAATCGTGGTTGTTGTGGCTATGGATACTGTTACCCAAGTACAGACAAGACTTATGAGTTCTCAATATGAGTCTCTAATTAAAAAAGCAAAATTTAGCAAATAAATTATGAACATAATTATTTTTGGACCACCAGGTGCTGGAAAAGGTACTCAATCAAAATTTATTGTTAGTAAATTTAATCTGTATCAACTATCTACAGGCGATCTTTTACGAAATGAAATTAAAAATAAAACCAAATTAGGATCTGAAATTTCCTCAATTATAAATTCAGGCGAACTTGTTTCCGACAACATAGTTGGTGACTTGATAGAAAAATTTGTTTCAAACAATACTTATAAAAACAAAATTATATTTGACGGGTATCCAAGAACTTTAAATCAAGCAAAGAATTTAGATGATCTATTAAAAAAACATCAGCAAAAGATAGATATTGTCCTAAAATTATCTGTAAGTTTAGAAACTGTAAAAAAAAGAATTTTGGAAAGACAAACTCAAGAAAAAAGAGCTGATGATAACGAAGAAATAGCAATCAAAAGATATAAAAACTATGAAAAATCATCTGAACCAGTTATTGATTATTACAAGCATTCAAATTTACTCAAAATTGTAAACGGTGAGGCAGGAATATCAGAAATTAATAGTGAAATTAGTGGGTTAATTGACACTATCAAGGGTTGACTTTAAGAAATATGAACATATAAATACTAATTTGAAAAAATCAAAATATGGCTAGAATAGCAGGCGTTAATATTCCGCAAGACAAAGTCGTTCACATTGCGCTAACCTATATACATGGTATAGGCGACTTTAATTCTAAAGTTATTTGTGAAAAATTAAATATTTCTCCTAATAAAAGAGTAAATGCTTTAACTGAAGATGAAGTATTGAAAATTAGAGAATACATAGATCAAAATTATAAAGTAGAGGGAGATCTACGAAGAGAAGTTTCTATGAACATCAAAAGGTTAGTAGATTTAGCAAGTTATAGAGGCTCAAGGCACAAAAAAAAGTTACCTGTCAGAGGCCAAAGAACACATTGTAACGCTCGCACAAGAAAAGGAAAAGCGATTGCTATAGCTGGTAAAAAACTTACTCCAATGAAAAAATAAATGAAGAAAAAAGAAGCAAAAAAAGAAGAACAGAATACTAAAAATACGGCTGAGAAAAAAGTTACAAGTGTTAAATTTAAAAAAAAAAATAAAGAAAAAAAAAATATATCGTCTGGAATAGCTTTTGTGAATTCAACATTTAATAATACTATTATTTCAATAGCAGATGAAAATGGGAATGTTATTTCTTGGTCATCTGCAGGATCTAAAGGTTTTAAAGGGTCAAGAAAATCTACACCATATGCTGCACAAGTTGCTGCTGATGATGCTGGTAGTAAAGCATATGAAATGGGTCTAAGAACTTTATCTGTTCAAGTAAAGGGACCTGGATCTGGAAGAGAGACAGCTTTACGTGCTTTACAGTCAAGAGGTTTCAAAATAGTTTCAATCAAAGACACTACACCAATGCCACATAACGGAACAAGACCACCAAAAAAAAGGAGAGTATAATGGAAGGCACAAATATTTTTGATAAAAATTGGAAATCATTAACTAAACCGACTAAAATTGAAGTTGAAAGTAATGATGACAAATCAATCGCAAAAGTTATTGCACAACCACTCGAAAAAGGTTTTGGTCAAACTATAGGTAATACACTTAGAAGAATTTTATTATCCTCTATTCAAGGTGCAGCTGTAACAGCAATTCAAATAGACGGAGTTTTACATGAATTTTCTTCAATCAAAGGTGTTAGAGAAGATGTAACAGACATAGTACTTAATGTAAAAAATTTAGCTTTAAAGGTAAATTCTGATGGTGCTAAAAAATTGATTTTAGATGCAGAAGGACCTAAGGAAGTTAGAGCAAAGGATATTTCTCTTGTCTCTGATGTAAAAATTTTAAATCCAGATCAGATTATTTGTAACCTAGATGAAAAAACAAAGTTTCATATGGAACTAATAGTTAACAATGGAAGAGGATACGTATTAGCTCAACAGAATAAATCGGAAGACACACCACTTGGTATGATTGCCATAGATTCACTTTTTAGTCCCGTTAAAAGAGTTTCTTTCAAAGTTGAAAGTACTAGAGCAGGCGCAGCATTAGATTATGACAAGCTAGTTATGGAAGTTGAGACAAATGGAACCGTTTCGGCAGAAGATGCAGTTGCTTTTGCAGCAAGAATATTTCAAGACCAATTATCAATGTTTGTTAATTTTGAAGATCCAAAAGAAATTTCTAAACCACAAACTACTTCAGAACCAGAATTTAATAAAAACTTGTTAAAACGAGTTGAAGAATTAGAACTCTCGGTAAGATCAATGAATTGTTTAAAAAACGACAATATAATTTATATTGGAGATTTAGTTCAAAAAACAGAGCCTGAAATGCTAAGAACACCAAATTTTGGTAGAAAATCTTTAAATGAAATAAAAGAAGTTCTAAGCTCTATGTCTTTATATCTTGGTATGGAAATTCCAAATTGGCCACCTGAAAATATTGCTGAGTTATCAAAAAAACTAGAAGAAAATACGTATTAGTTTATGAGACACAAAATAGGATATAGAAAATTAAATAAAACATCTGAACATAGAAAAGCATTATTTAAAAATATGCTTAACTCGCTAATTAAATACGAACAAATTATAACTACACTTCCTAAAGCAAAGGAATTAAAGCCCAAGATAGACAAAGTGATTACAATTGGCAAAAAATCTAATTTAAGCAAAAAAAAACATTTATTTTCAGAATTACAAGATAAGAAATCAGTAAAAAAAGTTTTCGAGACATTTTCAAAAAGATACGCAAATAGAAAAGGCGGTTATTCAAGAGTGCTTAAAGCAGGTTTTAGAACAGGCGACGATGCTCCAATGGCTGTTATTGAGTTGGTAGACAGAGACATGAATGCAATAAAAGTTGATAAGCCAAAAAAACCTGAAACAGCAAAAAAAGATAAAGAAATACTTCCAAAATCAGCAACTAAATAATATAATTTTTGAACCCAAATGTTTAAAAAGTATATAGTCAACAAAGACTATCATAATTCTAGATTTGACAAGTGGTTTAAGCAGAATATTTTTAATATACCTCAATCCTTAATAGAAAAATTAATTAGAAAAAAAAAAGTTAAAGTAAATAATAAAAAAATAAAAACCTCACATAGAATAAGGCTTAACGATGTAATAGAAATATATGGAACAGAAAGTTTAAAACCTACAGATAAGTCAAAAAAAATTAAATACAAACCCTCTGAAAAAGAAAAAAATAAATATAGCGAGTTTATAATTGAAAATAATAGTAATTTTATTGTAATAAATAAACCAAGTGGTATCCCAGTACAGTCTGGCACAAAGTCATTTAGAAACATTATTGATATTCTTAAGGATACAAAATATTTTATAGAATCAAAACCTTTTGTAGTTCATAGACTTGATAAGGAAACTTCAGGCGTAATGATAGTCGCAAAGAATAGAGAATATGCACAATTATTTACATCACTCTTTAGAATAAGAAAAATCCACAAAACATACCTAGCAGTCGCTACAGGAAAAATTAGTGAAAATATAAATTTGTTGGAGGATAATTTGGTTACTTATGAAAATAATAGAAAATTAATTCAGAAAGCCGTTTCAAATTTAAGAGTTTTAAAAAGTAATAATGATTATTCATTAGTTGAACTTAAACCTATAACTGGTCGAAAACATCAGTTACGTAAACAACTATTTAACATTGGTCACCCAATCGTTGGAGACAATAAATATTCAAATAATTTAACAAAGAATAAATATAAATATAATAAACTTATGTTACATTCGCACAAAATAAAATTTATGATAAATCAGGTTAAATTTAATTATATGGCAAAATACGAATTTGAATTTGAGAATTTTATAAAAAAGTCTTTTTAGACCTTTAATAAATGATTGAATAAAATCTTTCTAAGGTTTTTCTTTATTTTAGTATATTGTTTTTTTTCATTCTTAATAGAAGTAACGTTTTCATAGTTTAATCCACAAGGTTTAATTTTTTTATATTCATTTAAATCATTTTTAATATTAATTGAAAAACCGTGATATGCTATCCACCTTGAAACTCTAATTCCAATAGCCGCTATCTTTTTATTTCTAACCCATATCCCTATATTTTTTTTATCTGCATAAGATTTAATATTATACATTTTTAAGAATTTAATTATTGCATTTTCTATTTGATTGACCAAATTTCTTATATCTCTTTTTCTATTATTTAAATTAATAACAAAATAAACAATTTGTTGGCCGCGATTATGAAGTGTAATTTTTCCTCCACGGTTGGTTTTTATAATTTTTATAGATTTATCTAATATTTCTTCCTTTTTTGATCTTATTCCAGCTGTATAAGTGGTAGGGTGTTCCAAAAACCACACTAATTCACGACCTCCATTTTTGACCTCATCTACTCTTTTCTCAAGTAACATAAGTGCTTTTTCATAATTTACGGGTTTTTTACTAATTTTAATTTCAATGTCCATTTTAAATTGAATTTTATCATTAGATAAACTAAAAGTCTCAAAAAATTAAAACATCAGGTGATTTATGAGTTTAGTAAAATCTATTGGAAAGCAAAAAGTAAATGTCGATTTTAATAAAGATTTTATCAATCTTTTTAGCGAAAAGATAAAAGCAAAGGATGTATCTTTTATTAATCAAACTTTAGAGGACCTGCACGCAGCAGATGTTGCTGATTTAATTGAAAATCTTGATAAAGAAAATAGAGATAAATTAATTGAAATTGAAGCGTTTACTATCGAGCCAGAGATTTTTATAGAATTAAACGAATCTCTCCAATCTGAACTTTTACTTCTATTAACTCCTGAGTCTATCGCTAAAATTCTACACAAACTTGAATCTGATAATGCTCTTCAACTGTTAGAAAAAATAGAAGAAGTTAAAAAAAAGAAGATATTAGACAAGTTATCACCACAAGATAGATTTCTTTTACAGGAAGGACTTAGTTATCCAGAAGACTCTGCTGCAAGAATAATGCAGAGAGAATTTACTGCTGTCCCAAGTGATTGGACAGTTGGTCAAACTATTGACTACCTTAGAGAGAATAAAGAATTGCCTAAGGAATTTTTAGAAATCTTTGTTGTTGATAAAGATTTTAAACCAATTGGAACTGTTCCATCATCAAGAGTTTTGAGAACACCAAGAGACTCAAAAATGAATTCAATAATGAGAGAAATTCCTGTTTTAATTTCTGTAAATATGGACAAAGAAGAAGTTGGTCTAACTTTTGAAAACTACAACCTTGTTTCAGCTGGTGTTGTTAACAAAGATAACAAATTGATTGGTATGATTACTGCAGATGATGTAGTTACTGTTGTCCAGGAAGAAGCAGAAGAGGATGTTCTACGATTAGCAGGTGTTGGAGATGAAGAAATCACTGACGGTGTACTCAAGAAGACGAAAAGAAGATTTAGTTGGTTACTACTTAATTTATTTACTGCAATAATAGCGTCGATAGTTATTGGTTTTTTTCAAGAAGACATCGAGAAAGTTGTTGCACTTGCTGTTTTAATGCCGATTGTAGCTTCGATGGGTGGTAACGCTGGAATGCAGACACTTGCCGTAACGATAAGAGCAATCGCTAAAAAAGAAATATCATCAGGAAACTTTTATAAAATTGTTTCAAAAGAATTTGTTATAGGAATTTTAAATGGTATAATTTTTGCAATCATTTCAAGTGTAGTTGTTCAGTTTTGGTTTAAAGAAATAGATTTATCAATTTTGATTGCTGTAGCGATGATATTAAATATGATAGTAGCCGGATTATTTGGAATACTTGTTCCGGTTTCTTTAAAAAAATTTAATATTGATCCAGCTTTAGCTTCAAGTGTATTTGTGACTACTATTACAGATGTCATTGGTTTTTTATCTTTCCTTGGAATTGGTTCATATTTTTTTCTAAATTAAATGTTGTCAATAAACCTTATTTTTCCAATATAAAAAGCAAAAAATAAATTAAATTTATTTTTTTTGGTTCTTAACAATGTTTTTGTATCAAGAATTTCTATATAATCTACTTTTTTTGCACCCGCTAATATAACCATATTTTTTATCCAAGTATAATTGTGATTTATTTTTTTAGAAATTAATTTTTTTTTATAATTTCTTAAAATTTTAATTATTTTATAAAGATTTATTTTTTCAGATTTTTTTAATCTCTTAAGTCTAGAGGAATAAGCCACAAATTTTTTGTCTCTTATAGTGTTACATGGGATAACTTGTGTATTTATTTTATTTTTTTTTATGTGCTTTTGTATTAAAAAAAGTTGTTGAAAATCTTTATTTCCCAAAAAAATTTTTTTTGGTTTTATTACTTCAAGCAGTCTATTAACTACATCAATCACCCCCTTAAAATGACCTTTTCTATATTTTCCACATAATTTTTTTGATGCTTGATCAAGAAATATTTGATTTTTAGTTTTAAATTTATATATGTCAGAATAGGTTGGTTTATACAAATACTTAACTTTAAGTTTTTTTAATATTTTTATATCCCTCTTGTAACTTTTGGGATAATTTTTAAAGTCACTTTTGTTCTCAAATTGTTTTGGATTTATAAATATACTTACTATTGTTTCACGTGATTCTCTGACCGACTTTTTTATCAGACTTTTGTGACCTTTATGCAGAGCACCCATAGTAGGCACAAAACTAATATTATTGATATTTTTAATTTCTTTTTGCAACTTTTTTTTGCTCGTAAATAATTTCATTTGTAAAATATTTGTTTAGCTAGTAAAAGGTTTTCTATGGTTACACAAGCAATCATTCCATTAGCAGGATTAGGTACAAGATTATTGCCACTGTCAAGTGTAATTCCAAAAGAATTG
>MDSW01114079.1_pt1 | contig 31246 bp, 23 predicted proteins | sample 811171 | NCBI WGS metagenome assembly MDSW01 (sample SAMN05326641, study PRJNA326480) | marine metagenome | isolation source: seawater | place: Atlantic Ocean: North West | collected 2012 | reverse complement strand
TAATGCAATAAGGAGAATAATCAAACTCAGCAAAGGACTGTAACTTCAAACCATTAGATTCTAAAGCGATAAATATCTCAGATAGTGAGTGATTCCACCAACAATATTCGGTAGTCATATCTTCTCCGCCATCGGTATAGCTACCAACTTCTTTAACTGTGGGTGTATTTTTATCGAAAAAATAGCCAAATAGAGTCTTTTCATCTAATATATCTAAGACGGGGTGGAACTCAGCAATAAAAAATGTACCTCCTTGTTTTAGGTGTTTGGCAACGACTGCTCCCCATTGTTTGAGATCTGGCAACCAACCCAGTGTGCCATAAGACATAAACACCACATCGAATTCTTGTTTTAAGTCTAGATTTAAGACGTTAGATTCTATAAATTCAGCCTCTATATTCAGTTCTTCAGAAAGTGCTTTGGCAGCTTTTATAGCTGAAGGTGAAAAATCTACGGCAGTTACTTTTGCACCTTTTCTTGCCCATGACAAACTATCTTGCCCAAAATGGCATTGCAGATGTAATAAGGATTTTCCTTTTACCTCACCAAGCTCCTCTAATTCAAAAGAATTCAAGGACATAGGGTTTTTTTTAAAGGTTTTTAAATCATAAAATTTAGACTTCAAATGAATAGCAGTCCTAACTTCCCAAGATTGGCGATTTATCTCTATGTTTTTACTAAATTTATTCATTGGTATTTTCTAGTATTCAAACAATGGAAATTGGCCCATTAATTCGTTGACTTTTTTACGGACATTAGCAATCACTTCTTCATTGTCCATGTTCATCAATACTTCATCAATTAAATCAACAATTTTAGGAATGGTTTTTTCTTTAATTCCTCTTGTGGTTATAGCTGGTGTTCCTACACGCATGCCAGAGGTCACAAAAGGAGATTTATCATCAAAAGGAACCATATTTTTGTTTACCGTTATATCGGCTAATACTAGTGTGTTTTCAGCATCTTTTCCCGTAATACCTTTTGAGCGTAAATCCAATAATATGCAATGGTTTTCTGTACCTCCAGAAATAACTTTATAGCCTTTATCAATAAAGCATTTAGCCATTACTTCAGCATTCTTTATGACTTGAGCTGTGTAAGTCTTAAATTCAGATTCTAAGGCTTCGCCAAAAGCGACAGCCTTTGCCCCAATAACGTGTTCTAATGGTCCACCTTGAGTACCTGGAAATACAGCAGAATCGAGCAAGGCTGACATTTTACGTATTTTTCCTTTAGGTGTTTTAAAACCCCAAGGATTTTCAAAGTCTTCACCCATCATTATAAGACCGCCTCTAGGACCTCTCAGCGTTTTGTGAGTTGTAGTGGTTAAGATGTGGCAATGTGGTGCAGGATTATTTAAATGTCCAGCAGCAATAAGTCCAGAAGGGTGAGAAATATCAGCCATCAACAAAGCACCAACTTTGTCGGCAACAGCTCTAAAACGAGCATAGTCTATATCTCTAGAGTAAGCCGATGCACCACAAATAATGAGTTGTGGCTTTTCTAACATAGCTTTTTGCTCCATTTCATCGTAGTCGATGAGTCCATTTTCTTCTTTGACAGAATAAAAGCTAGTTTGATAAATCTTTCCCGAAAAGTTTACAGGCGAACCGTGTGTAAGATGTCCTCCGTGAGCAAGGTTAAAACCTAAAATTTTGTCACCAGGCTTAAGTACTGCTAAAAATACGGCAGCGTTTGCTTGTGATCCGGAGTGAGGTTGTACATTGACATAATCAACATCAAAGAGTTCTTTTGCTCTATCAATAGCTAATTGTTCTACTTTATCTACAACTTCACAACCACCATAATATCGTTTGTTTGGAAAGCCTTCAGCGTATTTATTAGTTAATACAGAACCCATAGCTTCCATAACTTGCTCACTAACAAAATTTTCAGAGGCTATCAATTCAATACCGTGAGTTTGACGTTTTTTTTCTTCTTCAATAAGGTTAAAAATGGTGTTATCTCTTTTCATTGGTAAAATTTTATCTAATTTCGCTGAATTATTTTTTGCAAGAACAAAGATAGAAAATGAACAATACTATTACTCAATTATTTGGTATAAAATATCCACTTATTCAAGCAGGTATGATTTGGTGTAGTGGTTGGGAGTTAGCTTCGGCAGTTAGTAATGCTGGAGGTCTTGGTATAATAGGTTCAGGTTCTATGTATCCAAATGTATTAAGAGAGCATATTCAAAAATGTCAAGCGCATACCGATAAGCCTTTTGCTGTTAATCTTCCTTTGCTTTATCCCCAAATAGACGATCATATTTCTATCATTATAGAAGAGGATGTAAAGATAGTTTTTACATCAGCAGGTAATCCTGCTAAGTGGACCTCGCATATGAAAGCACACAACATAACTGTTGTACACGTTGTGAGTAACGTCAAATTTGCTAAAAAAGCAGTTGATGCTGGTGTTGACGCAATTGTAGCTGAGGGTTTTGAAGCTGGAGGGCACAACGGAATTGAGGAAACAACCACAATGTGTTTGATTCCTTTGATAAGAAAAACAGTTTCTTTACCATTAATTGCTGCTGGAGGTATTGGTAGTGGTGCATCTATGTTGGCTGCTATGGCATTAGGAGCAGATGGTGTACAGATTGGTAGCCGATTCATTGCTTCTCCAGAGTCATCTGCTCATCAAAACTTTAAGAATTATATACTTAATTCTAAAGAGGGTGAGACTCAACTTATATTGAAAGAAATTACTCCTGTGAGGTTATTAAAAAATGAGTTTTACAATCAAATTATATCTGCTTACGATAGGGGTGCATCAAAAGAAGAACTTGTAGCGTTGCTTGGAAGAGGCAGAGCTAAAAAAGGGATGTTCTTAGGTGATTTGAAAGATGGTGAACTAGAAGTTGGTCAAATTTCAGCTACAATGGACACTATCAAACCAGCTTCAGATATAGTCAAAGAAATAATTGAAGAATTCGAAATGGTGAAAAATAAAATTACCAAAATAATGTTATAATTTATGTCAATTTAGTTAATCTCAAATGCGAATTCTTAAAAATTTATTATTAATCCTGTCATTTTCTTCTGCTAATTCTGCTTTTGGACAAGATCCTGATGCTCCTGTGATTACACATGTTAGTGTTGATCATACAACACAACAAGTTGAAATTAACTGGCTTAATTCTACTTCAAATGTTGTGGGTTATATCATTTACTTTGAAGATATATCAGGATTATGGATTCCTTTGGACACAGTTATGGGTATTACAAACACTAATTATTTGACAACTAATGCTAGTCCTCAAATTAAGAAAGAGACCTTTAGTGTAGTTGCTTTTGATTCATCAGGAAATAGTAGTGTTAGAAGTGAATCACATTCTACTGTGTTTTTAAAATTTGATTATCAAAATTGTGATACTAATTTATTGTTGTTTTGGAACAGTTATCTCAATATGTTTGGAATGGATGGGTATCAACTAAAGATTAGTAGAAAAGATATTCAATCTGGAGTTGTATTTTCTGATCAAACAGTAGCAATTAGTGATAGTGACACCTCTTTTTATTATCCTATTGATTACTCTAGTAAATATTCTATTTGGTTGGAAACAATTAGTCCTGTTGGTTTTTTATCTAAATCTAATATATTAGAGGTTATAACAACTGATATAGAAATACCACAATATAGTTATATTAATAAAGTAAGTGTTATAGATAAAAATAGTATTGAGATTTGTGTTTTATCCGATTCTGATGATTTAAGTCACATCAACATTTATAAATCTAATTTAGAAAATGGTTTTCAGTACTATTTAGGTCAGGCTAACATAAAAAATAATGAATACTGTATAATTGATAATATAGTTATTCCGGAAAAAAATATTTATTATTATCAATCTAAACCAGTTGATGTATGTGGAAAAGAATATACTTTACCTAAATATTTAAATTCAATTGACACGTCAATTGCATATAATTTAAAGCTTAAATCTATTTCAATTGATAAAGAAATTATTTTGGTAGAAACAGGCAAGTACGATAATTTTTTATCAGATTCTCACATTGAATTATGGAAAGAAGTTAATTATGAAAAGATCTTTCTTAAAAACGTAGATTTAGAAACATTATACGAAGTGCCAATTTTTTCTGATGTTGGCAATGTTTGTGTTTATCTTTTATCAACTGAGAATACACCAAACTCTTTAAATAAAAAAGACACTATATTTTCAAATAAAGTTTGTATTTCTAAAGAACCTTTATTATATATTCCGCAAGCTTTTACTCCTAAAAATAATGACATTAAAAATGATAAATGGAAAGTTGTTATTAACGGAAAAAATGCAATTCAAAATTTTAAATTGAATATTTATAATAGACATGGACAAGTTGTTTTTGAAACAAATTCAATTAATGAAGGTTGGGATGGAACATTTAATAATTCTGATTCTCCTGATGGTGTATATATTTATTCATTGCAAATTAGATTTGGAGAAGACAATCAATTAATTGAAAATGGAACCATTAATCTATTTAGATAATCTCATTTTTTTCCTCTTTATAGTTTAGATTTTACTACTTTTGTAGCGCTAATTTTGGAGTATGAATTATAATCATAAAATAATAGGTGAAGGTTTAACATATGATGATGTATTACTTGTTCCGGATTATTCTGATATTCTACCTCATCAAGTTAATGTCACTACACAATTTTCAAGAAACATTAAACTAAATATTCCTATTGTTTCTGCTGCTATGGATACTGTAACAGAAGCCAAGATGGCAATTTCATTAGCTCAAGATGGAGGAATAGGAGTTCTTCACAAGAATATGACTATTGCTGAACAATCAGCAGAAGTTCGTAAAGTAAAACGTTCTGAAAGTGGAATGATTCTTGATCCTATAACTTTAAATGAGAAATCAATAGTAAGCGATGCTCTTAACATAATGAAAGAAAATAAAATTGGAGGTATTCCCGTAACGTCTATCAAGGGAGATTTATTAGGTATTGTAACAAATAGAGATTTACGTTTTGAAAAAAATCAATCTAGACCTATTTCAGAAGTTATGACCTCCATAAATAATTTAATTACAACACAACTGACTGATTTAGAAAATGCTGAAGACATATTACAAACTAATAAAATAGAAAAATTACCAGTTGTTGATGAAAATGGCAAATTAGTTGGGTTAATTACCTATAAAGATATCATGAAAAATAAAACTTGCCCTAATTCATGTAAAGACCATTATGGAAGATTAAGAGTTGCAGCTGCAGTTGGAGTAACTGAAGATGTTTTTGATAGAGTTAAATCATTAATTTCTGCTGGTGTTGATGCAGTAATTGTTGATACAGCACACGGTCATAGTAAAGGTGTTATTGATGTTGTAAAGAAACTTAAATCTAAATTTGATATAGATATTATAGCAGGAAATATTGCTACAGCTCAAGCTGCAATAGCTTTGGCTGATATAGGAGTAGATGCTGTGAAAGTAGGAATTGGCCCGGGTTCTATATGTACTACTCGTGTAGTAGCAGGTGTTGGTCTACCTCAATTATCTGCTATTTTAACTGTTTCTAATGCTTTAAAAGATAAAGGCGTTCCTGTTATTGCTGACGGTGGAGTCCGCTATTCAGGAGATATTGTTAAAGCAATTGTTGCTGGCGCTAGTTCTGTGATGTTAGGATCTATTTTTGCTGGTGTTGAAGAGGCTCCTGGTGAAACAATAATATATGAAGGTAGAAAATTTAAAACTTATAGAGGTATGGGTTCGGTTGAAGCTATGAAGGCTGGTTCTAAAGATCGATATTTTCAGTCAAATGAAGATAATTCAAAAAAATTAGTGCCGGAAGGAATTGTTGGGAGAGTAGCATTTAAGGGAAATCTTGATGAAGTCATTCATCAAATGATTGGAGGTTTAAGAGCAGGAATGGGATATTGTGGCGCTCGTAATATTTCAGAACTTTCTAAGGCAAAATTCATTAGAATTACTTCAGCAGGAATGATTGAAAGTCACCCTCATGATGTGAGTATTACAAAAGAGGCACCTAATTATAGTAGATAATTTTATTTAATAAAAATGATTTAAAAAAAATGAAAAAATTATTTAATCTTTTTGCGTTTATATTTTTTACTATTTCTGCTATGGCAGATGGTAATATTACAATTAAGAAGTCAAATTCACATGATGATCCATCATTAGTTCTTAAGGTTGGGCCTGAAAAGGTTAAGCTTCAAGAATTTGAATCTATTTTTTACAAAAACAATAATGAAAAAAATATTACAAAAGATTATTTAAACGAATACACAAATCTTTTTATTGACTTTAAAAGAAAAGTATTGTATGCTGAAGAAAATAAAATGGATACCTCATCTGCATTTAAAAAAGAATTAGCAGGCTACAGAAAACAATTAGCCCGGCCATATTTAACTGATAATGTAGCTGAAGAAAAATTAGTTTTCGAAGCGTATGACAGAATGCAGTATGAAGTAAGAGTAAGTCATATATTAATTACGGTTCCTCAAAATGCTTCTCCTATTGACACTTTAAATGCATATAAAACAATAAAATCATTAAGAAATAGAGTGCTAAATGGTGAAGAATTTGGATTAATAGCACAACAATTTTCTAATGATCCTTCAGCTAAATCAAATCTTGGTGATCTTGGATATTTTTCCGCTTTTAGAATGGTGTATCCTTTTGAATCGGCTGCTTATAATACTCCAGTTGGAAATATCTCTAATATTTTTAGAACACAGTTTGGTTATCATATATTAAAATCTGTAGATAAAAGAGAAAATAGAGGAGAAGTTAAAGTAGCACATATTATGATTGAAGAAAGAGAAGATGCAACATTAAATGAAAAGAAATCCAATCAAGAAAAACTAAAACAACTAATTGAGTCACTCAAAGATGGAGTATCGTTTGAAGAAATGACTAAATATTCAGATGACAAAGGTTCAGCTAAAAATCGAGGAGAATTACAATGGTTTGGATCAGGACAGATGGTTCCAGAGTTTGAAAACACATCTTTTAAGCTAAAAAATATTGGGGATATTTCGGATCCTGTTAAAACTATGTATGGATGGCATGTAATTAAGTTAATAGATAAAAGAGATATTCCTTCATTTAAAGACTCAAAAGATGAAATAAAAAATAAAATAAAAAGAGATTCAAGAAGTAGCAGAGGAGTTGAATCATTAATTTCTAAAATCAAAAAGGAATACAATTTCTCTGAAAAAAGAGCAAGGTCTCATAATCATGATTTTTATATTTTTCGTTTAAATCAACTTATTTTAGAAAATAGAAGGAGTTACAATGATAATTTATCTGAATTTTGTGAAATTAATTATAAAAATTGGGATAGAGACTCATATAAAACTCAAGGGAAGATATTATTTACATTAGACGGTGTTGATTATACGCAAGACAATTTTGCTGATTATTTGAAATTAAATAAAATAAATGTGGATTCAGCCAACAGTTGTCCAGTAGTTTTAGATAGATATAATGATTGGGTAAATAAAATTTGTTTAGATTATGAAGACTCAATGTTAGAAGAAAAATACCCTGAATTCAAAGCAATTATGAAAGAATATCATGATGGAATTATGTTATTTGATTTAATGGATAAAATGGTTTGGTCAAAGGCTATAAATGATACCCTGGGCTTGTTAAATTATTATAATAGTAACAAAGAAAACTATCGTTGGAATGAACGAGCTTTAGCTACAGTTTATACATCAAATGATCCAATTATTGCTAGTAGAGTTAGAAATTTGATTAATAATAGGTATAATTCAAGTTTATTGTCTGATGAAGAAATTAGTTTTTTAAATTTAGGTAAAGGTGAATTCTATTTGAGTGATTCACATTTATTAAAATTAATGAACCGTAATAAATCAAATAATCTTAAAATTTCGTCTCGTTCCTTTGAAAAAGGTAAAAGTGAGATTATTGATAAAAATTGGGTTAAAGGTATTACTGAAAATGAATCGAATCTTGATGGATCAGTTTTTTTCGCTGAGATCAAAGAGTTTAAAAATGGCGGTTTAAAATCCTTTGATGAAGCCAAAGGCGAGGTAATTACAAATTATCAAAACTATTTGGAGGACTCTTGGAAAATTGAATTAGCAAATAAGTATCCTGCTGAGGTTTACACTAATATTCTTTACAAATTGGTAGATTAGTATTAAATCAATAATTATGAGAAAATTACCTTTTTTATATGTTTTGATTTTTTTTATATGCTCTTGTAAATTTTTTCATAAGAATTCTGATCAACTATTAGTAACAGTTTATGGAGATAAATTATATTTTTCAGATATAAAACATTTATTATCACCAGATCTTAATAGTAGTGATAGTTTAAATTTAGTAAGGCAACTTTGTGAAAAATGGGCAAAGGAACAACTTCTTCTAAATAAAGCTAAAATAAATCTTCCAATTGTATTACAAAACGTTAAAACTCAAGTTGAAAGTTATGAAAATTCACTTTTAATATATTCTTATCAAAAAGAGTTATTAAGTCAAAAATTAGATACAATAGTTGGTATAGATGAAATAGATTCATACTATAAAAATAATTTAGGAAATTTTGTTCTAAATGATCACATTGTTAAAGTAAATTATATAAAAGTAAAAAAAGAGGTGCCTTATTTATGGAAGCTCAAAGGTTTATTTGATAAAAATGATGCAGAAAGTAAATTCAAATTAGAAGATTATTGTTATCAATTTGCAGATGACTATTATATTGAAGATGATTGGGTTTACGTAAATGATATTATTAATGTTTTACCAGATATTTATTCTTCAAGAAAACTATTTAACGCAAAAAAAATTGAATTTTTTGATAATGATTATTTTTATTTTCTTTATGTTAAAAAATATTTAAATAAAGGTAAGGAAGCTCCCTTGGAAATGGTAAGTAGCCAAATTCAATCAATAATAATAAATAAAAGAAAAATAAATTTCCTTAAGAATGTAGAAATGGATTTATATAAAAATGCTCTTGCTAAAAATCATATCAAATATGAAAAAAAATAGTTTAATAATTATAATTTTACAATTTTTATCTCTTCCAATTTTTTCTCAAGAAATAGTTGAGGGAATTGTAGCTGTTGTTGGTGATAAAGCCCTTCTAAAGTCTGAAGTTGAACAGCAATATTTACAATTACGGCCTTCTGATTTAAGTAATGAAAATTTAAGATGTGAAGTAATGGAAGAATTGATGTTTCAAAAGTTGCTTAGTCATCATGCAGAAGTCGATAGTTTAGAGGTAAGTGATGATGATGTTAATAATGCTATTGATCAACGTATAGAATATTTTATTAGTCAAATAGGTTCAGAAAAAAAGTTAGAAGAATATTTTGATAAATCTATTTCACAAATTAGAGAAGAATTCCAATTTACTTTTAAAGACCAACTATTAGCCCAAAGAATGGAGAGTAAAATAACCTCAAACCTCAAGGTTACACCACAGGATGTGCTAAAATTTTACAATAAAATACCATTTGATAGTTTACCTTTCTTTCCTGAAGAAATCTATCTGTCTCAATTAGTAATATTTCCAAAAGTAGATAAATTAGAAAAACAACGAATAATCAATAAATTAAATGAATTAAAAAAACGTATAAAAAGTGGTGAAGATTTCTCATTTCTTGCATCATTGTATTCAGATGACCCTGGAACTGCTAAGTTGGGTGGTGATTTAGGGTATCTAAAAAAAGGCAAGCTTGTGCCTAAATTTGAATCTGTTGCTTTTCGTTTACAAGAAGGAGAGTTGTCAGATGTTGTTGAAACTAAGTTTGGGTTTCATTTAATACAAATGGTAAATCGAAGAGGACAAGAATTTAATGTTAGGCATATTTTAATTAAACCTAAAGTAAGTTCAGAGTCTATTAGAAATGCAAAGTTAAAGCTTGATAGCATTCTTAATTTTATTATTCAAGATACTTTATCATTTGGAAAATTAGCAATTAAATATTCAGAAGATGAATCCAAAAATAATGAAGGTAAGATTGTAAATACTCAAACCGGCTCATTATCACATATGCTTAAAGAACTAGAATTTTCTTTGTCTTCAACTATTAGCGGTCTCAAGCAAGGTGAATATTCTCAGCCAACAGTTTTTGTTAGTAATGATGGGAGAAAAGGTGTTCGTGTTGTTTATGTTGATAGAATTATAGAAGAGCATAAAGCAAATTTAAAAGAAGATTATGATCGTATTCAATCAGTAGCTCTACAAGAGATGAAAGTTTCTGTTTTAAATGAATGGAAAAAAAATATTTTAAAAGAAACTTATATTGATGTAAAAGATGATTTTGATTGTAGGTGGAACGATAAATGGATAAAATAATATTTTAGAGATGTCAGAAGTTGAAGAATTAGATAAATTTAAAGAATCTTACGAGATTTTTAGAAAGGAAATAGCAAAAGTAATTATTGGACAAGAAGAGGTTGTTAGAAATGTTTTAATTTCCATTTTTAGTCAAGGTCATTGTTTATTAGTTGGTGTTCCGGGCTTAGCTAAGACACTTTTAGTTCAAACAATTTCTCAATCTTTGGGACTTGAATTTAATAGAATACAATTTACTCCTGATTTAATGCCCTCTGATATAGTTGGTTCTGAAATTTTAAATGATAATAGACAATTTAATTTTATTAAAGGGCCATTATTTTCTAATATTATTTTAGCTGATGAGATTAATCGTACACCTCCTAAAACACAAGCTGCTTTATTAGAGGCAATGCAAGAAAAGGCTGTTACTGCTTCAGGAACAACTTATAAATTAAATGAGCCATTTTTTGTTTTAGCTACTCAAAACCCTATTGAACAAGAAGGGACGTATCCATTACCTGAAGCTCAACTTGATCGTTTTATGTTTAATGTAGTTTTAGATTATCCATCTTACGAAGAAGAGTTGGAAGTTATTAAAAGTACTACTTCAAATAAAAATATAGTTTTAAACAAAGTTCTTGATGCTGATCAAATAAAAAGATATCAGCAGTTAATACGTAAAATTCCTGTTGCTGATAATGTAATGGAATATGCTGTTAAATTAGTTGCAAAGACTAGACCGAATTCTAAAATGGCAACAGAAAGAGTTAATAAGTTTATTTCGTGGGGCGCTGGTCCGAGAGCATCTCAATTCTTAGTTATTGGAGCTAAGTGTCACGCTGCAATTAATGGTAAATATTCTCCAGATATTGAGGATATTAAGGCTGTAGCTGAGCCTATACTTAGGCATAGACTAGTAAAAAATTACCAAGCTGATTCAGAAGGTATTACAACTGAAATGCTTATTCAAGAACTTTTATAGATGATAATGCCTATTATTTCATATGGATCAAAGGTTTTAAAACAAAAAGCAAAAGATATAAACCTAGATTATCCAAATCTCAAAGATTTAATAAATAATATGTTTGAAACTATGTATGCTGCAAAAGGTGTTGGTCTCGCAGCTCCACAAATAGGGTTGAGTATTCGTTTATTTATTGTTGATGGCAGTCCGTTTGCGGATGAAGATGCTGATATGGTAGATTTTCGTAAAGTGTTCATTAATCCACAAATAATTGAACAAAGTGGTCATACATGGAGTTTTAATGAAGGGTGTTTGTCAATTCCAAATATAAGGGAAGATGTTTCACGTTTATCTAAAATTCGTATAGTGTACAAGGATAATGAATTCAACACTGTAGATGAAGTTTATGATGGAACTAAAGCACGTATAATTCAACACGAATATGATCATATTGAAGGATTACTATTTACTGATCACTTAAGTGTAATTAAAAAAAGATTATTAAGAAGTAAGCTTAATGATATTTCTAAGGGAAAAGTTAATGTTGACTACAAAATGAAATTTTCTAATAAAAAGGGTAGATAAGTTATATATTTTAAAAAAAAACATCATAGATCAGAATCTATATAAAAAAAAGCTCAACATTTAATGTTGAGCTTTTTTGTGATCGAGACAGGATTCGAACCTGTGACCGTCTGCTTAGAAGGCAGATGCTCTATCCAGCTGAGCTACTCGACCATAAAATATTCGCGCAAATGTAAATATTTTTGAATTGATAGCATATAGTAATTTATAAATATGTTTAGTTTAAATGAGGTAAATTTTACTTATTTAATCTTTTTAAAATCATTATTTTTGTACCTAATTCATAATACAAAATAATTTAAATTGAATAATAGGTCTTTTATTCTAATAATTTTAATCTTTTTGAAATTTATTTCATTGATTTCGTTTGCTCAAAATTGGCAATCACTTCAATCTTACAACGGTGATAGTCGACATCATCCCATTACATTTTCTAATGATCGTTTCGGATTTGTTATTGCTGGACAAAATTCATTTGGAGAATATCTAGAAGATTCATATCGATTTGATTCTCAAACACAAATTTGGGAACAAATAGCGGATTTTCCAGGAGGACCTAGAGGTTTTGCCTATGGTGTTTCTAACAATACCACAGCTTATGTAGGTTTTGGTAGTAACTCATCTGAATCAGGAACTATTTATCCTACAGATTGGTGGTCATATGATATCTTAAATAATGAATGGAGTCAATTAGCAGATTTTCCATCAGCTGGCAGAAGACATCCTGCATTAGTTATTGTAAATGATAAAGTTTATGTTGGTTTAGGGAGTAATACATCTAATCTTAGTGATTGGTGGGAATATGATATTATTAACGATGTATGGTCTCAAAAAACTAATTTGCCGGCCAACGAAAGACATCATCCTTATTATTTTTCAATTGGTAATTATGCATATGTTGGATTTGGTCACGGAAGTTCTCCTGGTCCTGGTAGTAATCCTTTTTCAAATTCTGACATTTACAATGATTTTTATAGATATAATCCTGAAACAAATGATTGGCTTCAATTATCTAATTTTCCGTCTGAATCTCGTGTTGCAGGGACTCAATTCTCATATAATGGTAAAGGATATTTACTCAGTGGAGACGGAGATGACCACGGACCATTAGATAGTGGTGAGCTCTGGGAATACAGCCCGCAATTTGATAGTTGGGTTCAATTAGAGTCTCATCCGGGAAACGCCCGTTGGGCACCTGGGTGTTTTGTTATTAATTGCGATTTATATTTTACTTCAGGCTATGACAGAATAGAATCAGTTTACTATAATGATTTAATTAAATTCAAACTTGGAGATGATTGTGGTTGTACAGACTCAACTGCATTAAATTATGATGAATTGGCTTTATTTAATGATTTTAATTGTTGTTATATTAGTGGTTGTACAGATCCACTAGCTTTAAATTATAATATTAATGCATGCTTTGATGACAGTAGTTGTGTTTCTCCAATACTAGGATGTTTAAATCCATTTTCAGAAAATTATGATTCCTTGTCAAATACACTTGTTGCTAATGGAGGACCTATTGATAATTTGATTTATGGAGTTGGAGGATTTCATACAAACGATGAATATGATATGTTATTTGATTGTTTAAATGATGTCACAATTAACTCAGTTGATGTTTATTCTCAAACATCATTTAATGTTCAGATTGAAATATTAGATATTAATGATGTTCAGATTTACACTAATAATTTTCTTTTGAATGAGGGTTTAAACACATTAATTATTGATTACGATTTATTAATTGGTAATGATTATAAAATTGGTGTTATCGGAAATAATCAAGGTTTATATAGAAACAATGATTTAGACTCAAGTATTTTTCCTATAAATATTTTAGATCATGTATCAATAACTGCTAATACTACTTCAAATCCTCAGAGTTATTTTTACTACTTTTATAACTGGCAGCTTTCAGTCTCTTGTAAAGATGTTTATGGATGTATGGATACCATTGCTTGTAATTACTTTGAATTTGCATCAATTGATGATTTTTCTTGTGAATATACAGATGGAATATGTGAAACATGTGAAGATGGATTTATAATTGACAATGATATTGATAATGATGGAATATGTGATGATGATGAAGTCATAACCTTTAATTGTATTAAAAATGAATGTTTAGACCCTGGTGATAATAGCGGTGAATTTTTAAATATCGACGACTGTATTCAAAATTGTGGATTGAATATAGAAACTTGGAGATGTGACAATGGTATATGTGGTGTTTTAAATGATGGAACTGGTGAATATCTTAGTTTAGAAGATTGTGAAAATGACTGTCAAGTCATTTCTTTAATAGAAGAAGAATTTTATTTCAATATTTTCCCTAATCCATCTCCAGGTTTTATTAAATTAGAACTTAAATCAACTAGTATTATCGATATTAATATTTCAAATATTATTGGAGAGAAAATATTAAGTTATAAGAATAATTCAAACGGAAAACAAACAATTAATTTAGATTTGTCCTCATATCCAAAAGGTGTTTACAATCTACATATAAAACTTAATAATACTAATTATAACCGAAAGTTTATTTTACAATAATTATTTCTTTTTTACTCGCATTTTTCTTTTTTACCACATTTATAAATAAAAGTATTGGCTAGGTTCAAAATTTTCCATTTATTAATAGCTTAACTATTTATTTTAATCGATTTTCAGATTTATATGTGTCAATTAGCCATAATGAATCTTCTCGATAACAAAAGTCTGCATGACTATCGCTCATGTTATGTTCGTAATTTGTAATTTCTACAATATAAAATCTATCAGATCTTACTTTTAGCTTTAGAGTATGTGTAGTAAAGCATCCGGGACCATTTTCATCATCATGAACAAGAATATAATCTGTAAAATCCTGCCTTAAGTCAACACCACAACAATGCCAGACATCTACTAATATGTATTTATTATTGTCTTTCTTAAATAATTCCAACTGACATCCACAAGAACCGCAAGATAACATATCATCAACATATGCAACATAATAATTTGGTTCTAAAAAAAATACTCTTACAGAACTATCTGAACATAATGGGTAATATAAATCTCCACCTCCTTGAATAAGATACTTATCATCATAACATAATCCTAACTCTTTTGCTATATCTAAGTTGTAGGAATTTTGTGTTTTTTTATAATTATTAGAATTGCAACTTAATAACATGCCGTAAAATAGTATGTAGAGTATTTTTCTCATACTACAATAATACAGGAAAATATGGGAAATATGAAGATAAAAAAGTCGGGGTGGCAGGATTCGAACCTGCGGCCTCCTCGTCCCAAACGAGGCGCGATAACCGGGCTACGCTACACCCCGAAATAGTTTGCAAATCTAATCAAATAATATAGATAGCAAAATTAAATTCAGCGGAGAGAGGGGGATTCGAACCCCCGATACCGTTACCGGTATAACACCTTAGCAGGGTGCCGCTTTCAGCCACTCAGCCACCTCTCCAAAAGAACGAGGCGCAAATTTATATGATTTACATTGTTTAGCAAAGGTTTTTTATTTTTATTTAACTACAAATTAAATAATGTCATAGTACTTATAAATGATTCGGAATGTTATATTTGCATAAACTCAAATTCTACGTTTATGTTGAATAAGATATTTGTTGCTTTAATAGCTGCCATTACATTATGCGCCTGTGTAGACAACAGAGATTTATCAAAAAATATTGTTGTCGCTCATATTTCGTCAAACCCTGATGGGTTACATCCCTATAATGATAATTCAGTAATGCGTTCTTTTATTTTTGAACATACGCAAAAAACTTTAATAAAATTAGATGTTAGTTCTTTAGAATATATTCCATCTTTAGCAAAATCTTTACCTGAAATTTCTGATGATGGACTCTTTTATCATTATGAGCTTAGAGATGATGTAAGATGGGATGATGGAAGTGAATTGACTGCAAAAGATATTGAGTTTACTACTAAATTACAATTGTGTCCCCTCACTGATAATGCTAATGTAAGAGGTAATTATTCATCTGTAATAAAGGATATAATACTTTATCCAAATGAACCAAAGAAATTCACTATGGTTGCATTTGGTAAAAATGTTACCAATCCTAATATTTTTTCTGAAGTATACATTCAACAGAAATCGCATTGGGATCCAGAAGGTATATTAGATGACTTAACATTTAGAAATATTCATAGCGATAATTTTAAAGAAAAGAAAGAATGGTCAGAATGGTTTAATGCTTTTAATCACGGAGATAATCGTTATCAACCTAAAAGACTAGTTGGTTTAGGGCCCTATCAAATTAGTGAATGGGAATCTGGTTCTTATATCATTGCAAGTAGAAAAGATAATTGGTGGGGAGATAACGATACGCTTATTTACAATCAAAATTATCCTGAACAAATTATTTTTAGGATTATTACTGATGACGCTTCTGTATTTTTATCTTTAAAATGTCAGGGTTTAGATGCTACTAATAGAGTAGGTACTACTAAGTTATTTAAATTACAGAAGCATGATTATTTTAATCAAAATTACCACTCGGCCTTTTTAGATCAATATACTTATTACTATGCTGGATTGAATATGCGCCCTGATGGTATCAAGAGAAAAGAATTTTTTACCGATGTAAAGGTTAGAAGAGCTATGGCTCATTTAGTTCCTGTTGAAGAAATTATTGAAGTTTTAATGCATGGTGAGGGTTCTAGACAAGTCGCGCAGTTGTCCCATTTAAAAAAGAATTATAATGATACATTAAAGCTAATTAAATTGGACTTAGAAAAAGCTAAGAAATTATTAGACGAAGCGGGCTGGATAGATACAGACGAAAACAATGTTAGAGATAAAATTGTAAATGGTGAGAAACTACAATTAAGCTTTGAATTAAGTTATATGAGTAGTGCTGCTTCCAAAGAAACCGCTTTGATGATAAAAGAGAGTATGTGGAGAGCAGGTGTGGAAGTTAAGCCAAATCCTATGGATTTCACCTTGTTTTATAAAAATGCTCAAGAGCACGATTTTGATATGATGCTTGGTGGTTGGGGTGGTTCTGCTTCTTATTCTAATCCTTATCAATTATGGCACACTTCTTCGTGGGCCAACAAAGGCTCTAATTTCTGTGGCTTTGGAGATGCATATAGTGATTCTTTAATTGATGCTGCTAACTCTGCTATTGACCCTGAGGAACATAGAAATGCTATATGGCAATTACAAGCTAAAATTTATGAAGATCAGCCCTATGTATTTATGTATAGTCCTAAGCGTAAAATTGTTATTCATAAGCGTTTTGATAATACTGATATGTATTATGAAAAGCCTGGCTTTGTCTTGCATAATTTTAATCTTAAAGAAAGTTTTAAGACTAAAGTCCCAATGCCCTAAAAATATTATAATATGTTAAAATACTTATTAAAAAGAATTCTCATTTTTATACCGACATTGGTAGCTATTTCATTATTAGCATTTATTATTAGTATAAGTGCACCAGCAGATCCTGTTGAAAAGTTATCTAATTCTGCTGATAAGGAAGGTAATGCTAATCAACAGTCAAATGCAACTAAGAAAACTAAACAAGAATTGCGAAAAAAATTAGGCCTTGATCTGCCTATATTTTATTTTAGTTTTGGTTCAATTAGTGGTTGCGACACACTCTATAAAGTTGCAGATAAAGACCACTCAGAATGTCTAGCAGAATTATCACATTATTATGGTAATTGGGATGATGTTTCAAATTATTTTCATCAACTTAATTTAACTCAGCTCAGTCATAGTAATCTTATTTTAGATGATATATTTGAAGATAATAAAGATGTTGTGGGTCGACCAAAATATTCTAAAAATGAGATCAATGATGTTATTACTGAATCTAATTTTGAGATTAACTCAATGTTAGAAACAGCTAATCCTAATGTAATATCATCAAAATTTAACTCCTTGGATAAATTGTATGCTAATTATTCTTTTTTAAAACCCGTTAAGAACGAGTTTGAAGAATCTAAGATTTTGTATAATGATATGATTAACATGCAATCTTCTTGGAAAAGCTATATTCCTAAAATAATTTGGTACGGCTCTAAAAATCAGTATCATTTTTGGTTATTTGGTGATGGTGAACAACGTAAAGGAGTAATTAGAGGAGACTTTGGTTTTTCTTATATCGATAGCCAGCCTATTAACACTAAAATATGGGATAAGGTTTGGATTTCTTTTTCTTTTTCTCTTCTGTCAGTTTTATTTGCTTATATTGTTAGTATTCCACTAGGGATTTATTCAGCTTATAAAAAGGATACAAAATTTGATAGGATTACTTCTATTGTAGTATTTGTATTGTATTCTATGCCTAGCTTTTTTATTGGTGTATTGTTATTGTACACCTTTGCTAATCCTGATACATTAAGGTGGTTTCCCATTTCAGGAATACAGGATCCTACATTATTCGATCCTAATTGGACTTTCTATGAAAAAGCATCACATAGAGTGCCTTATTTTATTCTACCATTGATTACTTATACATACAGTTCTTTTGCATTTTTAAGTAGAATTATGCGAGTCGGAGTAATAGACGTATTCGGACAAGATTACATCCGTACAGCACGAGCTAAAGGATTAGGTGAAGGAAAAGTTGTCATGAAACACGCATTAAGAAACTCTCTATTACCAATAATTACAGTTTTTGCAAATATTTTCCCTTTAGCAATTGGTGGTTCGGTAATTATTGAAACAATCTTCACTATTCCAGGAATGGGATTTGAGATTTACAGTTCAATACTAAATTCTGACTATCCTATGATAGTTGCTGTATTTACAATTATAGGATTTTTAACTATGGTTGGTTATTTAGTAGCCGATATTCTTTATGCAGTTGTAGACCCTAGAATTTCTTACAAATAAAAATATGGAACAGAAAGATTTTTCATTTAAAAAATATGCTTGGCAACAGTTCAAGAAAAACAAACCAGCATTGATATCTCTATATATTTTGGCTGCATTAATTTTTGTAGCTCTGTTTGCACCAATAATAGCTAATGATCAGCCCTTATATTGTAAATATAAAGGAGAAAAGTTTTTTCCTGCATTTTCAACTTTAGTTAATCCATCTAAGTTAGATTCCGTTATCAACCATGAAACAGGTCTTACTGAAATCCTACAGTTTGATATTACCGATTGGAGAAAACTAGATTTAGAAAAAGTAATTTGGGCACCTATTCCTTATTCTCCTGATAAAGGTGATAGATATAATCGAGAATATGTTTCTCCTTTTGACGAGCAACGGTATAAAAATAGTAATAATGAAATTGTAGCTATTCCAAATCGTTTAAGGCATATTATGGGTACTGATAAAATTGGTAGAGATTTAGCCTCAGGACTAATTCATGGTACTCGAATATCACTCTTAGTAGGAGTATTAGCTATGGGTATAGCGAGTATAATTGGTGTCTTTTTAGGCGCTTTGGCTGGTTTCTTTGGGGATAGAAATTTGTTAATGCCTAGATCCAAATACTATTTTACATTATTTGGAGTTTTTTTAGCCTTTTTTTATGGTTTTGGTGTTAGAAAATATACTCTAGCTAATGCTTTTAATTCAGGTAATGGAATTTGGGAACTTGTAATCTCTCTCATCTTAATTACTGCTATAATAGTAGGAATGCGTCTTCTGTCAAGATTGTTTAAATTTGGTTGGTTTGCTAAAGAAGTTAGTGTGCCAATTGATACTTTTGTTTCTAGAGGTATAGAAATTTTAAACTCAATTCCTAGATTAATTTTAATTATTACTATTTCTGCTATTTTTGTTAGAAGTATTTGGCTAGTTATGGTAATTATTGGTCTTACCTCATGGACTGGTATTGCTCGATTTACTCGTGCCGAATTTTTACGTATCAGAGAATTAGAATATGTACAGGCAGCAAAATCTCTTGGGTACTCAAATTTTAGAGCAATTGCTAGACACGCTTTACCTAACGCACTTGCCCCTGTATTTGTGTCTATTGCCTTTGGTGTAGCCTCAGCAATACTAATTGAAAGTTCCTTATCTTTTCTAGGTATTGGTGTTCCAGATGACGTAGTAACTTGGGGAAATTTACTTAATTTAGGGCGACAAGAGTTTGAAGCTTGGTGGTTAGTTATGTTTCCTGGCTTCGCTATATTCTTAACTATTACTATCTATAATTTAATAGGTGAGGGACTAAGAGATGCTCTTGATCCTAGATTAAAAAGCTAATTATTGATGCAATTCTTTTTGTAAGAATTCTTTGAGTTGATCTGTAGATAAACTAATTTCTAACTTGCCTTTATGTGCAACAGAAATTTTTCCTTTCTCTTCTGAAACTACTACTGCAATAGAATCAGTATTTTCAGTTATACCAGCTGCCGCTCTATGCCTCATACCTAAGTTAGAAGGAAAGCTATCATTTTCTATTGTTGGAAGAACGCATCTTGCAGCTTTTATTGTATCTCCAGTAATAATAACTGCACCATCGTGTAATGGGCTATTTTTAAAAAATATACTTTGTAAAAAAATATTAGATGTTGTTGCATTAATTATTTCACCTGTTTCAATATAGTTAGGCAAACTATTTTCTCTTGTTATAACTATAATAGCACCAGTTTTAGTTTTAGCCATTTCATCACATGCTTTAACTATATCCGAAATTTTTACCTCAGCAGCTGTTTCATCATTTATCCAATTGAATTTCAAAACTCCCTCTTTAGAGAAAAATTTGGTATTTCCAATCATCAATAAGAAACGTCTTAATTCTTGTTGAAAAACAATGATAACTGCTAATACCCCAACACCTATAAATTGTCCAAGTATTTCACTCAAAAGTTCCATTTGTAATGCTTCTACTAATTTCCAAATTAGATATATTGCTGCTATTCCAATAAATATTCGTATTGCAACTGTTCCCTTTGTTAATTTATACAATTGAAATAGAAGAAAAGCAACAAGTATAATATCTAATATGTCAAGTATGTTAAATTCCAAGAAGTCCATCTACAATTGATTTTTGGCGAAGTTAATTAATTTTACACATTCAACAGCTTCTTTTACATCATGAACTCTTAAAATTGATACTCCTTTATTTAAACAAAATGCATTAAGCACAGTTGTTCCATTGATGGCACTTTTTGCATCAGTTTCAAGTACTTTGTAAACCATTGACTTCCTTGAAATACCTATCATTATTGGAAGTTTTAGAATATGAAGCTTTTCTAAGTTATTTAATAATTTATAATTATGTTCAATTGTTTTGCCAAAACCAAAACCAGGATCTATAATAATTTTTTTAAAGCCATTATCATTTAGGTATTTAACTTTAGAATAAAAATATTCTATAACTTCTTTTTCTATACATTTATAATGAGGTTTTTTTTGCATGTTTTGTGGTGTTCCTTTCATATGCATCATTATATATGGAACATTTAGTTCAGTAACAACATCAAACATTTTATGATCTAAATTTCCTGCAGATATGTCATTGATAATATTTGCACCGTTATCAATACATCTTCTAGCTATTTCTGAACGAAACGTATCGATAGAAATTAGAATATTAGGAAAATTTTTGTTAATAATTTTTAGTGTTTTTTCTATTCTTTGCCACTCTTCGGTAAGGCCTATATGTCTTGCGTATGGTCTAGAAGAATAAGCCCCTATATCAATGATTTCAGCTCCATCATCAAGCATTTTTTCAGTTTGAAGAAGTGCTTTTTTTATAGAATTGTGTTGTCCTCCATCATAAAAAGAGTCGTTTGTAAGGTTTAGTATACCCATTATTTTTGGTGTTGATAAATCAAGCAATTTTGATTTACATTCTATCGTTGTAGGAGTATTTAAATTTTTATTTTTAGTCATTATTCAAATTGAAATTAAAATATGAAAAAAACTATTCTTGAGTATGATGCAGCGTCAGCCAAATGTAAGGATATTTTTATCAAAAAAATGAAAGACTACGGATCTGCTTGGCGCATACTTAGATTGTCCTCTCTTACTGACCAAGTATTCATAAAAGCTCAAAGAATAAGAAGTATTCAAATAAAGGGTTCTCAGAAGGTGGGCGAGGATATTACAAATGAGTTTGTTGGAATTGTTAATTATTCAATTATTGCTTTGATTCAGTTGGAGAAGGGTATTGCAGAGCAACCTGATTTAAATAACAGTGAAGTTCAAATCTTGTATGAAAAATATTACAACAAATCTAAAGATTTGATGATGTCAAAAAATCACGACTATGGTGAAGCTTGGCGAGAAATGAGAATTAGTTCTTTAACCGATCTAATACTTCAGAAACTTTTAAGAGTTAAGCAAATTGAAGATAATCAAGGTAAAACTCTTATTTCTGAAGGAATTGACGCTAATTATTTTGATATGATAAACTACGCTATTTTTGCACTAATTAAACTTAAATAATATGAAATATTTAACATTATTTTCTAGATTAATTGTTGGAATTCTTTTTATTTTTTCAGGACTGATTAAAGCTAATGATACTATTGGTTTTTCATATAAATTAGAAGAATACTTTTCTTCCGATGTACTCAATTTAGAATTTTTAATTCCATTGTCCTTATTTATGGCTGCAGGAATTTGTATTTTCGAAATAGTTGTAGGAATTATGGTTTTAATTGGTTCAAGACCAAAGTTAGCTAATTGGTCTTTAATGACTATGATTGTATTTTTTACTTTCTTAACTTTCTATTCGGCATATTTTAATAAAGTAACTGATTGTGGTTGTTTTGGTGATGCAATAAAGCTTACTCCTTGGGGTTCATTTCTAAAAGATATAATATTAATATTTTTTATATCCATTCTTTTTATCGGAGAAAGACATATCAAACCATTATTCAGTCGTAAAATGGAAAATATGTTTTTAGCTATAATTACCTTTTTTTCTTTTGCTTTTGTTTTTCATACCTATAGACATTTACCAATAAAAGATTTTAGACCTTATTCTATCGGAAATAACATTTATGAAGGAATGAAAACCTGTGATGAATTGGAATTGCCTTGTAATGAAGAAGCTTATTACTATATTGTGAAAAATAAAGAATCTGGAGAATTATCTAAGATGCTTTCAAGCGACTATCAAAATCGATGGGAAGAATTCGACTTTATTGAAGCAACTGATGAAACTGTTGTATTACAAGAAGGTTACGAGCCCATTATAAAAGATTTCTCTATATTCAAAGATGATATTGATCACACGGACTCTGTTTTAAGTAAAGAGAATGTTTTTTTATTAATATGCTATAATATCGATAAAACATCATCTTCTGTACAAAAAGAAATAAATTCTTTTTATTCAGAATGTTTAACAGCAGGAATCTCATTTTATGCTCTATCTGCCTCTAGCGATGATAATATTTTTGCTTTTGCAAATGAAAATAAAATTACATATCCTTTTTATTTTACAGATGAAACCACATTAAAAACAATGATTCGATCAAATCCGGGTTTAATTTATCTACAAGAGGGTACAATAAAGGGAAAATGGCATTATAATGATTTTCCATCCTTAAGTGATATAGAAGTTCAATAATTAGTTTTGATAGCATTTATTATTAAGCGTCTGAGTTATGGTTTACTAGTAATGCTAGGAGTTGTAACAGTTGTATTTTTACTATTTAATGTTTTGCCTGGTGATCCAGCAAGAATGATGTTAGATCAAAGGGAAGATGCTGAGCAGTTGAAAAATATAAGAGCCAAATATGGATTTGATAAGCCACTTTATACTCAGTATGTATTATACCTAAATGATTTATCTCCATTATCCTTACACTCAAAAGAGCGTAATGATTACTCTAATCTTGAATCCAAAGCATATAGATACTTAAAATTAGGAGCTGTCAAACATATAGAAATCGTAATCAAGTTTCCTTATCTAAGGACATCTTTTAAAAAGTCTGGTAAATCCGTCAGTCATATAATTTATGAAACTTTACCAAATACTATTGTTTTGGCAATTTCTTCAATGCTTATTGCGGTTTTATTCGGAGTTTTTATTGGTATTTTAGCTGCTATCTTTAAAGATAAATTTATTGACAAGTTAGCTCTGTTTTTTGGAGTTTTGGGAATGTCTATACCATCTTTTTTTTCAGCTATAATTATTGCTTGGATATTTGGATTTGTATTAAAAGATTTAACAGGCTTAAATATGACAGGTAGTTTATACTCAGTTGATGATTATGGTAGAGGTGAATACCTGAGTTTAAACAACCTAATTCTCCCTGCTGTTACTTTAGGAATAAGACCTTTGGCAGTTATAATACAATTGACAAGGTCATCTTTTTTAGAAACGTTAAAACAAGATTATGTGCGTACGGCTTATGCAAAAGGTTTGAGTTTTATCAAAATTTTGAGAAAGCATGTTTTGAAAAATTCTCTTAACCCAGTGATAACAGCTGTTTCGGGATGGTTAGCTAGTTTACTTTCTGGAGCTGTTTTTGTTGAATATATATTTGCATGGAACGGTATTGGAAAGGAAATCGTAGACGCATTAAATCAATTGGACTTACCAGTAGTAATGGGAAGTGTATTGACTATTGCGTTAATGTTTGTAGTTATTAACATTATGGTTGACCTTATTTATGGATGGTTGGACCCTAGAATTAGAATGAGTTAAAATGAGAAAGAAAATTGTAGCAGGAAACTGGAAAATGAATAAAAATTTGAATGAAGGTGCTGATTTGGTTAATGAGTTGTTAGAAATAATTACGTCATCTTCATTGGATGTTGAAGTAATTTTAGGAGTGCCTTTTACGCACCTCTATAAGTTAGCCTCTATTTCCGATAAGTTTAGCGTAAGTGCTCAAAATTGTAGTTCTCAAGTAAGTGGTGCTTTTACAGGAGAAATATCTGCTAATATGATACAATCTACTGGGGCTAAATACGTAATACTAGGACATTCGGAAAGAAGGGCGTATCATCAAGAAAATAATGCCAATTTAGTTAAAAAAGTAGATTTGTGTTTGTCGGATAATTTGAAGGTTATCTACTGTTGTGGAGAATTACTTTCTGAAAGAAATTCTGGTAATCATTTTGAGACAGTCAAATCACAGATTGAAGAAGCCTTGTTTCATTTGAATACCGAACAGATATCTAATATAGTAATAGCATACGAACCAGTTTGGGCAATTGGAACTGGTGTTACAGCTAGTTCAGATCAAGCACAAGAGATGCATGCATATATTCGTTCAATCTTTAAGGATAAGTATGGTTTAAATGTAGCTAAATATTTATCTATTTTGTATGGTGGGAGTTGTAATCCTAGTAATGCCAATGAAATTTTTTCTAAAGAAGATGTTGATGGTGGTTTGATAGGTGGTGCATCTTTAAATGCCAATGACTTTAGTCAAATTATAAATGCATTTTAATGAATTACAAAGAAGTTATATTTTTATTTCAGCCTCTTAATCCTTGGAGTGAAATTCTTATAGCCTTTCTTTCTGATCTTGATTTTGAAAGTTTTGAGGAAATCAACGAGGGTGTAAGAGCCTATATTAAAGAAGATGATTTTAACTTCTCTGAAATAGATAGCATTTGTAGTCAATTGGATTGCAAGATTGACATCAATTATAAAGTTATAAAGCAAGAAAATTGGAATGCTGTATGGGAGTCGGATTTTCATCCTATAACTATAGGAAACAAGTGTGGTGTTCGAGCAGATTTTCATAAACCACTAGATTTAGAGTATGAAATTATTATCACCCCAAAAATGTCCTTTGGTACAGGTCATCATGCTACAACTTATGGTATGATGGAGGCTATGCTAAGCTTAGATTTTCAAGAAAAGAAAGTATTAGATATGGGGTGTGGTACAGGAGTATTGTCAATATTAGCACACCAATTAGGTTCTAAAAAAGTCGATGCTGTTGACATTGAAGAATGGGCTTTCAATAATGCGATTGAAAATATTAGCCTAAACGGAATTTCAAACATAGTCGTATATAAAGGCGGTAAAGAAAAAATTGAAGGTGACTTTGATATAATTTTAGCAAATATCAATAGAAATATCTTGATTCAAGATATGTATTCATATTCTAGTCATATGCTGCAAAATGGATTGATTTTGTTTAGCGGTTTTTATGAGCAAGATTTAGACTTGATTAGCCAAGAAGCTATTAGACAAGGATTAAAATATATAAGTCATAATTCCAAAAATAATTGGGTAACAGCAAAATTTCAAAAAATATGAAAGCTATTAAAAAACTAACTTTTCTATTATCTTTTTTCATTTTACTATCCTCTGTTTATGCACAATCAAACAACAGGTTAAAAACTTTTTCCGATGATAATAAGATTTTTTTAGAGGAAGTCAACACCTTTATGTTGACGGGTTCTGCATCTCTAGAAACTAAGAAAATGATGAAAAAGTTTTCTAAGATGTGGGAAGGAAAAACCTTTTCGTTAGATAAAAAATCTTCTATTATTAATTTATCTAACAAAATGTTAAAAGACAGAAAAAGACCAACTCATTTTGAGCATTTTTTTAAAGCTATTGTGTCATTTACATCTGCTAAATCATTTGACACTCAGTTTAATAATTGGTCAGCATTGGCTAGCTTATTGATTGAAACATCAGCTACTTCTAGGTTGCTGAAATTTTACTCACTTTCCTATGATTTATTTTCTAATAAAACACTTTTTAGAAACCGTTCTTTGAGTTGGTATAGTTCTAGCATAAACTATAAATTTGCTATTGAAGGCAATGTGCCAGTTATTCAGTTTAATCAACCAATTGATTTAACTTGTGTTGCTAGACAAGATACAATGAGATTAACTCAAACTAGTGGTGTATTTTACCCTATTATTGGCCTATGGAGAGGAAAAGGGGGTATAGTGGATTGGCGTAATTCAGGGTTTAGTGTCTCAGAAGTTTATGCTGAACTTTCGGATTATTCCATTGATCTTAAAAAGCCTAGTTTTTCAGCAGATTCTGTACTTTTTTATAATTTAATGGTTTTTGATGACAAACCTATAATAGGTAGTCTTGAGAACAAACTTGTTGAAAAGAATAAAAATAGTAAGATAACTTATCCTAAATTCGATTCTTACAATAAGAAAATCATTCTTTCTGATTTAATTGAAGATGTAGATTTTGAAGGTGGTTATTCTTTGTATGGTAACCGTTTTGTTTCTAGAGGAAAAGACGGGCAATTAGCAAGCTTAATATTTTATCGAAATGGTCAACAATTTATGAAGGTGTCATCTGAACGAATTGCTATTACAGGAAAGCGAGCATTAGCCTCAAATGCATCGGTTAAAATTTTTCTCGATAATGATTCTATTACTCATCCGGGTTTAAATCTTATTTATGATCTGGAATACAGACGTTTAAATTTAATTTCAGACGACAATGGTATTTCTTCAGCTCCATACATTAATTCATTTCATGATTTAGATATGCGCTTTCAAAAATTAGGTTGGAATATTGACGAAGATGAAATTATTTTCGGAACACTACCAATCAATACTAGTCAGCCAGCCTTTTTTCAGTCCAATAGTTATTATACTGAAAAGCATTTTGATGCTATGTTTGGGATTGATGCTCAACATCCGTTAGTTAGAATTAATAATTTTAATCAAGAATTTGGAGTCAATAATATTTTTTTAATTGATGATTTTGTTAATCTTTCTAAATATTCAGATGATCAAGATATTAGATTTTTAATGAATTTAGCTAAGCAAGGTTTTATCAATTATAATTCAACTTTAGGAACCGTAAGAGTTAAAGATAATGTCATTCGTTATCTTATGGCAAAATCGGAAAAAGAAGACTATGATGTTATTCGTTTTAAATCTAGTGCGCCAAAAGATAATGCTAATGCAATTTTAGACTTAAATACTATGGATTTAAAGGTTTTTAATGTTGAGCGTGTTCAGTTAAGCGAGGTTAGAGATGTAATAGTTTTACCTTCTAAACAACAAATTATAGTTAAGAAGGGTCGTGATTTCACTATGGGTGGGCTATTAATAGCAGGAGCAGGAGGACGCTTCAGAATAAAGTCAGAAGATATAACTTTTAATTATGAAGATTTTAGACTCTATTTTAAAGATGCCTCTACAGAAGTTTGGATTCCTAATAATACAGAAAAATATAATGAAAAAGGGGAGTTGTCATTAGAACCATTAGAGAATGAAATTACAATTTCAAATGGAGAGTTATTGGTTGATACAAATATCAATAAATCTGGTATTTGGAAAGAAGATTATCCACAATATCCAATCATCAGAAGTTACGACAGATCAAAGGTATTTTATGACAAAGAAGAAATATTTTCTGGAGTGTATAAAAGAGATCGATTTTATTTCGATTTAGATCCTTTTGAAATTGATTCTTTAGATTCATATAACCGTTCTTCGATTAGTTTTCCTGGAGTGATGTATTCGGCTAATATTTTCCCAAGTTTTAGAGAAGAGTTGAGAGTACAAGAAGATAATGCGTTAGGGTTCAAGATTGATATTCCGGAAACGGGCTATTCTTTGTATGGCGATAAAGGTCACTTTTATGCCAACAATAGATTGTCATTAGATAAATCTGGATTAAGAGGTGAGGGAAAATTTGACTATTTATCTTCGACTACACAGTCTGATGATTATATATTCTTTCCTGATTCTATGAATACTCATGCTAACACATTTAATTTAGAAAGAGTGGCTAATATTGCTGAATTTCCTCAGGTTAGAGGTGAAACTATATATGAGCATTGGCTTCCTTATGATGATTTTCTAATGGTTGAAAAAAAGACCGATGATTTGGTATTATACTCATCAGAAGCTTCTCTTGATGGTAGTATTTATCTTCGTCCTTCTGGACTTACAGGATCAGGTAATCTTTATTTAGAAGATTCTGAAATAAGTTCTAATTTATACTACTTCAATCACAACGAATTTAATGCTGATACAGCCGATTTTATATTGCATCGTTCTGATGATTTTAAAGCTATTGCCTTTGAGTCTGTAAACTTACGTACTGAGATTGATTTATTAGAGAGATCAGGTACATTCAAATCCAACGGTAACAATTCATTTGTGGCATTTCCGGAAAATAAATACATCTGTTTTATCGATGAGTTAAAATGGTTTATGGATAAAAGTTTGATTGAATTGGGTGTATCCGAGGGTGGAAGTGGTTCTAAGTTTGTTTCTACTCACCCTGATCAAGATTCCTTGTCTTTTGTTTCAAGAAAGGCTTCTTATAGCTTAATGGACTATATTATAGAAGCTCAAGAAGTTTATGAGATAGAAGTTGCTGATGCTATAATTTTTCCATCTGATGGCTTTGTTACAGTGGAGTCAGGAGGAATTATGAGAAGTTTTAAAGGGGCAAATATATTAGTTAATAAAGAAAAACGTTATCATGAATTATTTGATGCTGATGTGACGATTCATGGTGGAAAAAGTTATTCCGGAAGTGCATCAATAAATTTTAATGGTCGAGGAGTTGGTGAACAATTGATTCGATTTGATTCGTTGTATGTCGACAGTATTAATCAATCCGTCGGTTTTGGAACTATTAGCAAAAATTTAGCATTTAAGTTTAACCCAAAATTTTCTTACAAAGGATCCGTTAAAATGGAAGGTTCAACTAAAGAATTTTATTATGATGGTGCTTATAAAGTAGAACACGAATGTTATTTAGTCAATGACTCTTGGGTTAAATTCAGTGATTATGTTGGAGTAGAAGATATAAAGTTACCTATAGGCGATGAATTGCTTGATGAAAATGGTAAAAACTTGTATATAGGTCCTATTTTATCTGAAGATAGAATTTATCCTGCTTTTCTTTCTTCGCTAGATCAAGAAACTGATTTGACTATAATGCCTGTTAATGGTTATTTATCATATAACTCAGGACTTTCAGTATTTATAGTAGAAGATAAAACCGATTCCTTAGCGAGTAAATTTACGATGAATAATCAAGGTTGTTTAATGAAAGGAGAAGGAAAATTTAATTTAGGTTTTGATTTTGGAAGAGTTGATATTTCAACAACAGGTAATTTTAGATATAATGCATTGGAAAATACATTTAAAACTAATTGTATGCTTTCATTTGATTTTTATATAAATAAAGATGCTTTGAATTATATGGGGCAAGATTTATTTAATGATCCAATGGCAGATGAATTGGAAATGAAAGAAAGTTATTATGTTCCTAATTTCAACAGAATATTAATGAATGACGATTTATCATTTGAGTATGAAATGTATGGACAGTTTAATAAACTTCCTTCAAAGCTTAAAAAGACTCTTTATTTTTATGAAGTCAACTTTGAATGGAATTATGAAAATTCTAGTATGATTTCTAATAAAATGCTTGGTTTAGGAAACATCAATGATTTTCAGATTAATAAAATGTATAAAGGAAAAATTGAGTTAAATAAAGATTATTCTGGCGATATCTTCAATGTGTATCTTGAAACAGATATTGGTGAATGGTATTTCTTTACTTATTCAAATGAGTTATTACTTAGCCGTTCATCTATTGATGATTATAATCTTGAAATTTTAGATGTTAAATCTAAACAAAAGAAGTTGTCTGTTCCTAAAGATCAAGTTCAGTATCAATACGATATATCTTCAGAAGAAGATGTTGATAACTTCAAAAAACGTTTTTTTAGATAGCTACCAAACTTTGTATTTTTAATCCATTATGCTTAATGCTGAAAATATATTTTTACTAATACTTGCTTATCTCATCGGCTCAATCCCTTTTAGTATAATAGCCGGAAAACTAATAAAAGGTATTGATGTTAGAGAATATGGAAGTGGAAATGCAGGAGCTACTAATACTTTTAGAGTTTTAGGTAAAAAAGCTGGTATACCAGTATTACTTTTAGATGTTCTTAAAGGGTATCTAACTGTAAATTTAGTTTGGTATACTTCATATATTCCTTCAACCGAAATATATATTAATTTGCAACTTACATTTGGAATAGCTGCAGTTTTAGGTCATGTTTTTCCAATATATGCTAGTTTCAGAGGTGGAAAAGGGGTTGCAACATTATTGGGCTTTATGTTAGCAGTATTTCCTGAAGCTGCACTAATATCTCTTGTTGTTTTCATACTTACTCTAGTTTTTTCTAAATACGTTTCTTTAAGTTCTATTTTTGCAGGATTATTTTTTCCATTTGGAGTATTTTATCTTTCTCAAGCATTATTTCCAACAATGATGATTTTTGCAATATTTGTTCCAATTTTACTAATTTCTACTCATCAAAGAAATATTGAGCGATTAGTTAGAGGTGATGAAAATAAAGTTAGTTTAAAGAAGAAGAAATAATTACATTTTTTTGCATTCATATTCATTTAGCTATTTATATTTGCAGTTGTATGGACTCGTAGCATAACTGGATAGTGCACTAGATTACGGCTCTAGAGGTTGGGGGTTCGACTCCCTCCGAGTTCACCAAAG